>Ga0164290_1001481_pt1 | contig 32860 bp, 26 predicted proteins | sample Micstemetagenome_FD_108782 | JGI IMG/M metagenome (GOLD analysis project Ga0164290, IMG submission 108782) | Contaminated culture microbial community from soil near Moab, Utah, USA - Microcoleus steenstrupii SON62 (Illumina Assembly) | ecosystem: Environmental > Terrestrial > Soil > Soil crust...
CCCGATCCTGGGCGTGCCGATCGCGCGCGATGTAGCGGTAGTCGAGGCTGGGCTCGACTTCAGGCTGTCGTCCGCGACCAGCTTTGGCGTTTCCTATTCGGGGCAGTTCGGATCGGGCGTGTCGGACCACAGCGCGAATGCACGGTTCGCTGTGAGGTTTTGAGAACCAGCACGTTCTGCCTTCTGGCTGACGCAGTGATCCTTCGCGCCCCCCTCTGGCCTGCCGGCCATCTCCCCCACAAGGAGGGAGATCGATCAGACGGCCGCTCTACTTTCGCCAAATTGCGACATTGGCGATTGGCGAAAGTCGTAGTGACGGCCAATCTCCCCCCTTGTGGGGGAGATGTCCGGCAGGACAGAGGGGGGCGCCTCGCGCAACCACTTCCTGCCGCCCCCTAGTCTAAACCACCCCGTCCGCTTCCAGCGTCTTCAGCTCCGCCGTCCCGATTCCCAGAACCGAGCCATACACCTCGGCATTGTCGCGCCCCGGCCTGTCGGCGCCGAGCCACGAAACCTCGCCCGGCGTTTCCGACAGCTTTGGCGCGACGCCCGGCACGGCGATCTCGCCGAAGCGTGGGTCGCTCTTCTTCAGCACCATGTCGCGCGCCTTGAAATGCGGATCGACCGCGATCTCGGCGATCGAATAGATCGGGCCGCAGACGATGCCGTGCTCGTCGAGCACTTTCGCCAGGTCTTCGGGAGACATGGTGCGCGACCAGTCGGCGATCATGCTGTCCAGCAGCTCCGCATGGTTGCCGCGGGCAACATGCGAGACGAACCTCGGATCGTCCGCCAGCTCTGGCTGCTTCATCGCCTGGCAGAGGCGGCGGAACATCGGGTCGACATTGGCGGCGATCACCATGTAGGTGCCGTCCTTCGTCGGATAGATGTTGGACGGTGCGACGTTGGGCAGCCCGGTCCCCGACGGTTTTCGCACCACGCCGCATTTGTCGTATTCCGGCAGCGTGCTTTCGAGCATGGAAAAGCAGCTTTCCATGATCGAGGCGTCGATCACCTGGCCCTTGCCGCCGCCGGCGGCGTCGCGCCAGTAGAGCGCCATCATCAGCCCCTCGAAGGCGAAGAGCGCGGTCAGCGTGTCGCCGAGCGAGATGCCGAAGCGCGGAGGTGCCGAATCCGGAAAACCGTTGATGAAGCGGATGCCGCCCATCGCCTCGCCGACGCTGGCGAAGCCGGGGCGGTCGGCATAAGGCCCGGTCTGGCCGTAACCGGAGACGCGCACGATGATCAGCCGCTCGTTGAGCTTGTGCAGATCGGACGGCCCGAGCTCCCATTTCTCCAGCGTGCCCGGCTTGAAATTTTCCACCAGCGCGTCGGACGACACGGCGAGCCGCCGCACCAGGTCGCGGCCGCGCGGATCGCGCATGTTGGCCGTCACCGACTTCTTGTTGCGCGCCAGCGTCGGCCACCAGAGGCTGTGTCCCTCATAGCGGTGATGGCCCCATTCGCGCATCGGGTCGCCGGCGCCGGGCGTCTCGACCTTGATCACCTCCGCGCCGAAATCGGCCAGCCGGCTGCCGACGAACGGACCGGCGAGAAGCTGGCCCGCCTCGACGACGCGGATGCCCGAAAGCGGCCCTGACGGCGCGCCGCTCATCGGACGTGGTTTTACTGCCGCATTCACTGGATACTCCTGCCTTTCTTGCGATCCACCTCGGCGAGGAAGCCGAGGAGCATTTCGGAAAACCGGCCGCGCATCTCCTTGCCGGCCACGACATGGGCAGCGCCCTCGAGCACGGCGCCGCGCGCATTGGGAAGCATTTCCTCGATCGGCCGGGTCAGGCGCGGGCCGGTGACCTGGTCGAGCGGGCAGTGCACGATGAGGCTGTCCACCTTGACCTGTTCGAGCCGGCCGGTGACGTCATGCGACAGGCAGGCGCGGATCAGCCGCTCATGCTGCGGGAAACGGCCCTTCAGCTCGCGCCAGGGCCCTTGCGGACCGAGAATGCGGTGCTGGTTCTCGATGTAATAGGCCTCGTCGAAGGACCAGAGGCAGACGAGTTTCTGGAACTCCTCCCAGCCGAGGCCTTTGTGCACGTCGCGTAGCATTTCCATCTGGTGCGTGAACATCGCATCGGGTTTTGCCCAGGTGCCCATGTTGACCATCGAGCCGACGAGATCGGGCCGCGCAATGGCAACCTCCTGGCCGATGCAGGCGCCGAGCCCGACCAGGCCGATGAAGTGCACGTCCTTCCAGCCGACATGGTCGAGCAGGCCGGCGACGTCGCCGGCATAAAGTTTCGTGGTCGGCGCCACGGCCATGTCGTCGTCGGACTCGCCGATGCCGCGATGGTCGAAGATGAGCACGCTGTAGCGGCCAGTCAGGCCGCGGGCGAGATGCCGCTCCTCGCCATGGCAGAACGTGCCCCAGCCGCCGGAGCAGACCGCCGGCGGGCCAGCGCCATGGATCTCGTAATACATTTGATGGCCATTGATGGTCGCGACCGGCACGCTTTGTCCCTCCTTACAGTTCTAGCGAACTGGCTGAAGCCAAGCTCCACCCTCGGTGGGCAGGGCAATCGCCGATGGCGGCGCAGTCGACCCCCACTCCGCCCCGCAAAGCGGGGCACCTCTCCCTCCTGAGCCTGTCGATGGGGCGAGGGGGGAGAGGAAGTTCGGCAAGCCTGGCGCCCTTCCTCTCCCCGGGCAGGGGGAGAGGTGGCTCCCCCGTACTTCACGGGGGAGACGGAGTGGGGGTGCTTTGCCTCCGTCTTGCGCTAGTCGAATTCCATCTTGAAGGGCGGCTCGAGCGCGATCGGCCGGTAGGGCGCGGTGCGCCATTGCACCATGCCGGCGGCGATGCCGAGCTCGTTGCAGAAGGCTCGCCAGGCAAGCGCCTTGTCGGCGGCCTCCACCGGCACCGCCAGGCAGACCATCTCGCTGCGCGGCCGCCCGTCCGCCCTGAACAGCGTCACCGGCTTGTGGTTCTGCGCCAGCCATTGCTGCAGCGCCTGCAGCTTGCGCACGCCGGCTTCGTAGTCCGGATCGAGCGGCACGCGCACCACGAGGACCTGCCAGCCGGCGCTCTCCATCATCGACCGCCATCATCCGCCGAACTCCATCGGCCGGCGGCGCCGCACCAGCTGCGAGGCCGCCACCGCGACGATCAGACCGCCGCCGTAGAAGAGGTCCTGCACGAAATTCTGGATGCCGAAGATCTGCAGGCCGGAAATGCCGGTCGCAAGCAGCAGCACGCCGATGAAGCTGCCCCACGGGTTGAAGCGGCCGGGCACGATGCTGGTCGCGCCGAGGAAGGCAGCCGCGAAGGCCGGCAAGAGCAGGCCAAGCCGCGAGCTCGGATCGGCCGAGCCGTTGAGGCCGACCGCCAGCACGCCGGCGAGTGCGGCGATCAGGCCGGAGCCGATCAGCGCGCCGGCGCGGATGGTGTTGACCCGGATGCCGGCCAGCCGCGCCACCTCGCGGGCGCGCCCGACGAACAGCAGCTTGCGGCCATGCGTGGTGTATTCGAAGGCGTACCACATCACCACGCAGAGCAGCAGCGCATACCAGAAGGACATGGAGATGTTGAGCAGGCGGGCCTGGTTGACCCATTCGATCAGGGTCGGATTGGCGCCGAAGATGGAAACGGTCTGCGAGCCGCTGATCCATTTGGCGATGCCAAGCACGAAGGTCGCCATGGCGAGCGTGACGATCAGCGAATGCATGCGGAAAAAGAGCGTGAAGAAGGCGTTGAGCCCGCCGATCACGGCGCCGACCACCAGCCCGGCGATGACGGCGACCAGGGTCGGGGTGCCGTATTGCCCGATCAGGATCGCCACGACCAGCGAGGCCAGCGTCATGGTCGAGGCAATCGAAAGGTCGAGATCGCCGGCCGTCAGCGGCAAGAGCAGGCCGAGCGTGAGCACCACCAGGATGCCCTGCGTGCCGAGCATGGTGGAGAAGTTGATCCAGGTGAAGAAGCGGGCCGAGTCGGAAATGGAGCTGTCGATCACAGCGAAGGCGACGATGAGCAGCGCCCAGATACCGATGATGGCGTAACGCTCGATGAAACCCTTGGCGCCGGCCGGCACGCCGGACGGCAACCGCCGCTGCTCCTGCAGGCTGCGGACCTTGCGTTCCAGCTCGGCAATGCGCGCTTCGTATTCGGCGAGCGAGGCGGTTCGCCCCTTCTCGCCGCCTACGCCGTCAGCGCCGTCGCGTTTATCGACAGACCCGTGTAGCACTGATAGGTAATCTCCTCTTTCGTGACATCGTCGCCGACAAGCTCGGCAAAAACCCGGCCGTGGCCGAACACCAGCACGCGGTTGCAGATCTGCGCCAGTTGCTCGGCGTCGGTGCTGGCGCAGATGACCACCGTTCCGGAACGCGCCGCCCTGTCGATCGCCGCGAAAACCTGCTGGCGCGCGCCGACGTCGACGCCTTGAGTCGGCTCGTCGAGCAGCAGCAGCCGCGGGCCGATTTCCAGCCATTTCGCCAGCAGCACCTTCTGCTGGTTGCCGCCGGAAAGGTTTTCGAGCGAAAGGCCGGGATTGTTCGGCCGCACGTCGTGCGCCTTGCCGACCTCGCCTGCCCAGCGGAACATGCCGAGCCGGTCCAGCCTGAACCGCTCGGAGAACTTCCGCAGCGAAGGCAGCGTGACATTGTCCGCGACCGGAAGCGAGCCGGCGCCGCTGGCGCCGATACGGTCCGCCGGCAGGTAGGCGATGCCGGCTTCGACGGCACGTTGCGGCGTCATTTCCGGCAGCTCGATCCTCTTGCCGTCGAGCGTCAGCGCTCCCGCCCTTGCCGTCCGCGCGCCGTAGATCAGCGCCGGCACCTCGTCGAAACCCGAGCCGATCAGGCCGGTGAGCCCGATCACGTCGCCGTCGCAAAGCTTCAGGTCGAGCTTCTGGCAGGTTTGGCCCGCGAGCCCCTCCACCAGCACCGTCGGCGCGCGCGACGCCGCCGGCGCATGCGATGCGTGAAAGACCTGGACGCGGCGGCCGACGATCATCTCGACGAACTCTTCCGGCCGCGCATGCTCGGTCTCGAGCGTGCCCGCCACCTTGCCGTCGCGCAGCACGGTCGCGCGGTCGGTGATCTCGAGAACCTCCTCCACGTCGTGGCTGACGAAAATGACCGATGCCCCCTTCGCCACGACCTGGCGCACGAGCGCGAACAGCTTTTCCACGCCGAGCTTGGGAAGGAACGGGGTGGGCTCGTCGAGCACCAATATGCCGTCGCCGCCATGCTCTTCCTGGCTGGCGCGCACTTCCTCCAGCGCGCGCACAATCGCGACCAGGCAGCGGTCGACCTGCGGCAGGTCCTGGATGCGCGCCTCGGGATCGAGCGCCAGCTCGTAATCCGCGAATATCTTCTTGATGCGGGCGGTCTCGGCCGCCCAGTCGATGCGCCAGCGGGTCTCGTTGGCGAAATCGCTGAGCAGCAGGTTCTCCATCACGCTGAGCGACGGGATGAGGCCGAGATGCTGATGCACGAAGGCCAGCCCGAGCTTTCGGAACTCGCCCGGCGAAAGCGGCAGCGGCACCTCGCGGCCGTAAAGCGTGAGCCGCGCGCCAGGCTCGGGCGCGTGGAAGCCGGACAGGATCTTGATCAGGGTCGATTTCCCCGATCCGTTCTGTCCGAGCAGCCCGTGCACCTCGCCGCGCCTGACGCTCAAGGAGACGCCGTCGAGTGCGACGGCGCCTCCGAAGCGTTTGCTCAAGGCCCGGATGTCGAGCACCGGCTGGGCCGACATCGCCTGCGACATGGGGTCAGCCTTCGCCTTGGCGGGCGGCGCTTATTGCAGACCCCACAGCTTCTTGAACTCGGCGATGTAGGTGTCGCCGTAGCCGCCGTAACCGGCCGGGATACCTGCGTCCTTCACGTTCGAGTCGTCGAAGATGTAGAGCGGGGTGTTGAGCTTGCTGACGGTGCCCTTGTCGCAGAGCAGGCGCATCATGCCGTCGACCGCGGCGTAGCCAACCCAGGACAGGCTCTCGCCGACATTCATCTCCATCAGGTCGCCGTCACGCAGAAGGTCGAGCGTGAAGGGCGTGCCGTTGTAGCTGGCGATGCGCACGTCGGTGCGGTTGGACAGCGTCAGCGCCGGAACCACGAAAGCCGACATGGAGTCGTAGATCGGCAGGATGTAGTTGATGCCCGGATCGGCAACGAGTGCGGACTGCACCTCCGGCTGGATTTTTGAGCCCCACTCGACCACCGGCACGTTCACGTATTTGAACTTGCAGTCCGGGCAGTTCGCCGTGAGGTAGTCCTGGATCGCCTTGACGAAAGCCGCGGTCGGGATGATCTCGTCCGAGCCGATGATGACGGCGTTGACCTTGCCGCCGGTCTTTTCCATCGCCCAAGCCGCCATGATCTGGCCGGCGCGCGTGTAGTCCATGGCGAAATTGCCGTCGACGAGGTCCATGTTCGGCGGCTGGGTCACGTCATAGAGATGCGTCGCCGTGGTCTTGATGCCCTTCGACTTGGCTTCGGACAGCTGCGGCCCAAGCGCCTCGGGCGGGATGCCGCCCTGGATGTCGACCAGATTGTAGCCGCCCGAAATGGCGGTGGTGACGCCTTGCACCCACTGGTCGACGTTGAGCTGGTTGTCGGAGATGGTGATCTCGAAGCCGACGGCAGCCGCGGCTTCCTTCTGCGCCTTGCCGATCTCGACGTTGAACGGGTTTTCCGCCGTCAGCGGAATGACGAAGACCTTCTTGCCGGCCATGCAGGCCTTGGCGTCGAACGGCTCGCCCGGCGCCACGAAAGCCGGAGGGGTCCTCGCTTCCGCCACCAGCTTCTTCGCCGCGTCCAGGTCGGCGCTGGCCGGAGTGACGAAAGCAAGCGTCGTCAACGCCCCCGCCGCAGCCAGGGCAAATTCATGCGCAGTGATTTTCATGATCTTTCTCCTCAGTTCCCCTGTTTTCCGAAAACGCTAGCACATGGTTTTGGGGTGCACAATTGGTCTGGACAAATGTCGCGCTTTCGGGTGCTATCCGGTGGCGTGAGCGCGACCCTCGGGGCCGTGCGTCATGCTGCGCCCGGCGAACTCCGAGCGCGAGTTGGCGAATGGAGGGCGCGTTTCGCGCCCGAGGCGGCCAGCCGCCGAAGCTTCGGGCAAACTCGCACACGGCATAAAGACCGGCGCAAATTTGAGGTGGCCAGCGCGATCCGAAGGAACCGGCGTGCTGGAAGAGAGGATGGCTCAGCCCGGCCCGGCCATGCGAAGCTCGCGGGCAGGCAGGGGAGCCAGGAAACGGGGAACTGATCAGCATGAGCAATGCCGACGATACGGTGCGCAGGTATGAGTCACGCATCGCAGAGCTGGAGGCGCGCCTGCGCCGCATGGAGCAGCAGGTGGGGGGAGCGGGGCTGGCGCCGAGCCCGGCCTATGGCGGGGCAAGGCGCACGCCGCGGGTGGGCGAGGGCTACCGGCTCGGTGTCGATGTCGGCGGCACCTTTACCGATCTGATGCTGATCGACGAGCGCACCGGCAAGACGCATGTCGCCAAGGTTTCCTCGACGCCGAAGGACTCTTCGATCGGCGTGCTGAAGGGCATCGAGAAGATTTGTCGCGAGGCCAGCGTCGATCCCTCGCAGATCAACTTCGTCATGCACGGCACGACGGTCGCCACCAACACGGTGCTCACCGGCTCGGGCGCGCTGGTCGGCCTCATCACCACGCGCGGCTATCGCCAGGTGCTGCAGATCGCGCGCTCCTTCGTGCCCGGCGGCCTTGGCGGCTGGGTGATCTACAACAAGCGCGATCCGCTTGCCCCGCTCGAGCTCACCATCGAGGCGCATGAGCGCATGGGCGCCGATGGCGTCGCGGTCGATCCGCTCGATGAGCAGCGTTTGCGCCGCGACATGCGCGTGCTGCAGGAAGGCCGCATCCAGGCGCTGACCGTCAGCCTGTTCAACGCCTATACCAATGGCGCGCATGAGCGCCGCATCCGTGACATCGCGCATGAGATGCTGCCCGGCATCCCGGTCTCGATCTCCTCGGAGGTCATGCCGGAAATGTACGAATATGAGCGCACCGAGACGACGGTGGTGAACTCCTACATCCGCCCGGTCGTGTCCAAATATGTCGAGAGCCTGCATGGCGAGCTCGACCGGCGCATGAGCGGCGTCAGGCTGCAGATCCTGCGCTCCGACGGCGGCCTCGCAGCGGCGGAAGCCGCCAAGGCAGCACCGGTCAACCTTTTGATGTCGGGCCCGGCCGGCGGCGTCTCGGGCGCCATCTGGATCGCCAAGCAGTCCGGTTACGGCGATCTGCTCACCTTCGACATGGGCGGCACCTCGACCGACGTGGCGCTGATCCAGAACAGCGTGGCGCAGAAACGGCGCGAGACGCGTGTCGCCGACGTGACGGTGCGCGCGTCCTCGATCGACGTGCGCACGGTCGGCGCCGGCGGCGGCTCGATCGCCTATTCGCCGCAGCTTACCAAGTCGCTGCGCGTCGGGCCGAAATCGGCCGGCGCGGATCCGGGGCCGGCGGCCTACGGGCTCGGCGGCACCGAGCCGACCGTGACCGACGCCAACATCGTGCTCGGCTATTTGCCGGCGCAGGCGCGGCTCGGCGGCGACATGAAGATGGACACCGGCCTTGCCGAAAAGGCGGTGCAGACGATCGCCGATGCGCTGAGCTTGCCGCTCAAGAAGGCGGCGGAAGGCATCTACAACATCGTCAACGAGAACATGTTCGGCGCGCTGCGCCTCGTGTCGGTCGAGCAGGGTTACGACCCGCGCAATTTCGCGCTGGTCGCCTTCGGCGGAGCCGGACCGCTGCACGCCAACGCGCTCGGCAAGCTGATGGGCTCGTGGCCGGTGATCGTGCCGCCGGGGCCGGGTGTGCTCTGCGCGGCGGGCGACGCCACGACGCGGCTGCGCGACGAAGCCTCGCGCACGCTGGTCGTGCGTTTCGACGCCACCAGCGATCGCGACATCCAGCGCAGCCTGGAGGAGCTGGCGAACCAGGCGGCCCAGAGCCTGGCGCGTGAAGGTATAGACCAGGCCGACCTGTCGTTCGAATACGAGCTCGACCTGCGCTACTCCGGCCAGGGCACGGCGCTCGGCGTCACCATCTCGCCGGACGATTTCCGCCGCGAAGGGCTGAAGGGCGTCGCCAGCCGCTTCGACAAGATGCACGAGCAGATGTTCACCTTCAATCTCGACCAGCCGCACGAGCTCCTGAACCTGCGCGCCGTGGTGCAGGGCCGCGAGACCATCGTCGCGGCCCGGCAGGTGGAGCAGGGCAATGGCGACCCCTCGCGGGCTGTCAGCGCCAACACCACCGTCTTCTTCGCCGGCAAGGATCTGCCGGCCAAGATCTACGCACGCGACAGACTGAGGGCAGGCGACCGGATACCCGGCCCCGCGATCGTGACGGAAATGGATTCCACCACGCTGATCCTGCCCGACCATTATGCCGAGGTCGACCGTGTCGGCAGCCTGCTGATCCGGCCGGTGAATTGAGAGGGGATAGTTCGATGCCTGCAAAAATCATCCAGACGAACAACACCCCCTTCAAATGGGTCGAGGTCGAGCCGATCACGCTCGACATCATCGAGAACGCGCTGCGCAATGCGCGCACGGAGATGGACGCGGTGCTCTTCCGCACCGCCATGTCGCCGGGCATCCGCGAGCAGCACGATGCCTTCCCGATGATCGCCAATTCGGAAGGCAAGATGGTGGTCGGCCAGTTCGGCTCCTTCATCTGGGGTTTTACGCAAGGGTATGACGGCGACATCGAGGAAGGCGACATCTTCCTCACCAACGACCCGTATTCCTGCAACGGCGCGATCAGCCACCTGAACGACTGGCTGACGATGAAGCCGATCTTCCGCAACGGCCGGCTCGTCGCCTGGGGCGCCATGTTCGGGCATCTCACCGATGTCGGCGGCCGCGTGCCGGGCTCGCTGCCGACCGACGCGCACATGATCTTCGAGGAGGGTATCCAGATCCCGCCGGTGAAGATCTACCGCAAGGGCGAGCTCAACAAGGAAGTGCTCAATTTGATGCTGCGCAACACGCGCACGGAGGAATGGAACCGCTCCGACTTCAACGCCATCGTGGCGGCGCTCAGGCTCTCCGAGCGCCGCGTGCACGAAATCTGCGACCGTTTTGGCGACGACGTCTTCTATTCGGCGATGGAAGACATGCTGGAGCGCAACTACCAGGCGATGAAGGCGATCATCCACATGGTGATCCCGGAATCCTCGAACAAATTCTATTTCGAGGATTACATCGACGATGACGGCATCGGCATGGGTCCCTACAAGGTGGCCTGCAGCCTGTGGCGCGAGGGCGACGTCGCGATCTTCGACTTCGCCGGCACGGACCCGCAATCGGTGAGCTCGGTGAACTTCCTCCTCAATGAGGAGATGTTCAAGATGTTCCTGGGCGCCTTCACCATCAACCTCTTCGACCCGCAGATCCTGTTCAATGACGGGTTCTATCCGCTGATCGACGTGCGCATTCCGCCCGGCACCATCCTGAAGCCGATCCGGCCTGCGGCACTCTCCTGCCGCACGCACATGCTGGGCCGCATCTTCGACATCATGGGCGGGCTGCTCGGCCAGGGCGCGCCCGACGCGCTCAACGCCGCCGGCTTCTCCGACAGCCCGCATTTCATGTATTCGGGCTACAACAAGGACGGCGAGTGGTACCAGCTCTACCAGATCGGCTTCGGCGGCATTCCGGGCCGGCCGGTGGGTGACGGGCCTGACGGCCATTCGCTGTGGCCGGCATTCATGAACGTGCCGAACGAGTTTTTGGAAGCCTATTTCCCGCTCCGCATCGTCACCTACGACACGATCCCGGATTCGGGTGGTGCAGGCCTGCACCGCGGCGGCAACGGCGTCTCGCTCGGCTACCAGTTCCTCGAGCCCGGCGAGATTTCCATCCACGACGATCGTTGGCTCACCCATCCCTGGGGCGTCAATGGCGGCACGCCCGGCATGCGCTCGACCAAGCTGATGGTGCGCAAGGACGGCAGCCAGCAATATTTCCCGTCGAAATGCGACAAGGTGCGCGTGGCGCCCGGCGACACGCTCTACTTCAACACCTGGGGCGGCGGCGGCTGGGGCGATCCGACCAAGCGCGACACCGCCAAGGTGGCGATGGATGCACGCCGCGGCCTCATCACGCGCAATGGCGCGCGTCGCTACGGGGTGGTGCTGGGCGAGGATTTCATCGTCGACGAGGCGGAGACGCGGCGGCTGCGCGACCGCATGGTCGCCGAGCGCGGGCCGGCGCAGATGTTCGACCGCGGCGGCACGATCGAGGAGCTGAAATCGCGCGCCAAGCGCGAGACGCATATCGATCCACCTTCAGCGCCGGTGTTCCAGAAGTGGATGCAGAAGGGCCGGCCGGCACAGGCTGCCGAGTAGGATCGGTGTCGCAGTCCCTGATCCGCGAAGGCGAGCGGACGACCGACCAGGCGCTTCCAGCCCCGCAGCTGGAAGCGGATGTCGGGCGGTTGCTCGACACCATCGCGGCGGGCGGCGTGGCGATCGTGGCGCTGGACGTCGCCTATGCCATCGTGGCGGCGCGCGAAGGCGGCATCCGCCGCATCTTCACCGCCAAGCGGCGCTCGTACGAGAAGCCGTCGGGCATGTTCGGCAGCTTCGCCCTGTCGCGCGAAGTCCATGTCATGGACGAGACGCGGCATGCAATGGTCGAGACGCTGGTGCGCGAGGTGAAGCTGCCCTTCTCGGTGGTGGCGCCGTTCCGCGCCGACCATCCGATCTTCGCGAAGGTCGATCCATTCGTCATGCAGAGCTCGACCAAGGCCGGCACGCTCGACATGCTGATCAATGCCGGTCAGGCGCACGACGCGATCGCTCGGCAGTCATGGGCGCGTGGCTTTCCGGTGTTCGGCTCCTCGGCCAACACCTCGCTCGCCGGCTCGAAGTACCGCTATGCCGAGATCGAGGAAGAGGTGCGCGCGGCCGCCGATTTCCACCTCGACTACGGCCGCTCGCTCTATGCCAATCCGGAAGGCCGCTCGAGCACGATCATCGATTTCCGCGACTTCACGGTGGTGCGCATCGGCGTGCGCTTCGACCGGCTGGGACGGGAATTTGCCGAGCGCTTCGGCATCAATCTCAAGATCACCGAAAGGACCGCGGGATGAGCGACGCGTATGATTCAGCAGGTTATGGCGCCGGCAAGCGGGTCGGTTTCGGTCAGAAGCCGGGTGTCGTGGTGGTCGATCTGCAGACCGGCTTCACCGACCCGGCCTTCCCGCTCGGCCGCCACCAGATGGTGCATTCGGCCGTCGCCAACACGGCGGTGCTGCTGAAGGCCGCGCGCGCCGTGAACGCGCCCGTGGCCAACATCTACACAGCCTATTCGAGCGAGCGCGACGCTCCCTACTGGAAGATCGACACGGTGGTGAAGGATTTCCACCATGGCAAGCCGGGCACCGAGCTCGATCCGCGCATCTACGACAAGGATTACGACGCGATCTTCTGCAAGACCGGGCCGTCCGTCTTCTTCCAGACGGCGGTGGTGCAATACCTGATCAAGGAGCGGGTCGACACGGTGTTCGTCGTCGGCTGCATGACATCGGGCTGCATCCGCGCCAGCGTCATCGACGCCTTCTCCTACGGTTTCCGCGTCATGGTGCCGGAGCCGTGCTGCGGCGACGTGGACGAAGGCCCGCACAAGGACAATCTGCGCGATGTGGGGCGGCGGTACGCGGATATCCTGACGCTCGAGGAGTCGGTGGATTATTTCAGGCGGTACGGGAAGGCGAACTAGGCGCGACGGTGGGCGCGAGGCGCCCCCCTCTGTCCTGCCGGACATCTCCCCCACAAGGGGGGAGATTGGCTGTCATCACGACTTTCGCCAATTGCCAACGTTGCAAATCGGCGAAAACAGCGCGGCCGTCCGATCTCCCCCCTCGTGGGGGAGATGCCGGCAGGCAGAGGGGGGCGCGAAGGATCGCTGCGGTGGCCAGACACCCAGTCCTGGCTTGCAGCGTCGCACTCGATCAAATATAGCCATCCAATCGACAGAAGGATGCCTTCGATGGCGGGGAACATTTCAGAGCGCAACTGACGCCGTGCCGGCTCGCTGAGCCGACTTTCCCCTTGCATCCCTTTTCCGGTCGATATTTCTCATGGCTTTCCTGCGCAACGATGCGGTCAATCGCGTCAATCTGCATTTTGGCATCCAGGCGCTCGCCCAGGGCGCCGGCGGCGTCTTCTTCGTCGTGTTCCTGCTCAGGGCGGGAATCTCCGTTCCGACGACGCTTGTCGTGTTCGCGGCAATCGTCGCCGGCCGGTTCCTGCTCAGGCCACTGATCCTGCCGCTCGCCAGACGGCTGGGGCTGAAGCCGCTGCTCATCATCGGAACGCTGGGCGTGGCGCTGCAATATCCGCTGCTTGCGACCGTCGACGGCGTCGGCACGATGCTGGTCGTGTTCTGTATCGTGGCCGCCGTCGGCGAGATATTCTACTGGCCCTGCTACCACGCCTATTTCTCGGTGGTCGGCGACGCCGAGCATCGCGGCCACCAGCTAGGTGCCAGGGAAGCGATGACCGCTGTGGTCAGCATCTTCGCCCCGCTGGTCGGCGCGTGGTCGCTGGTGACGGTGGGCTCGACATGGACGTTTGCGGCGGCCGGCCTTGTCCAGGCTGCTGCCGCGCTGCCGCTGATCGGTGCGCCCAACGTGGCGGTGAAGCCGCGCGTTCAGGGGACGATGCGGGCTGCCTGGTATGGCGCAGCGCTGATGGTGGTCGATGGCTGGTTCGACGCCGGCCTGATCTTCGTCTGGCAGATCGCGCTGTTCATCTCGCTGCAGGAGAGCATCCCGGCCTATGGCGGGGCGATGGCGCTGGCCGGCCTGGTCGGCGCCGTCTGCGGCCTGCTGCTCGGTCGGCACATCGACGCCGGCCACGGCCGACGCGCGGTCGTGATCGCAGCAATAGCCGTGACGGTGCTGATCCTGCTGCGGGCTACGAGCCTCGACTCGCCATGGCTGGCAGTCATCGCCAACGCGCTCGGCGCCGTCGCCATGCCGCTGCTCATCCCGACGCTTGGCACCGCACTCTACAATCTCGGGAAGGTCTCGCCATGCCCGCTGCGGTTCCAGATCGTTACCGAGACCGGCTGGGACACCGGCGCCTGCTTCGGCTGCCTCGCTGCAGCCGGGCTCTATGCCTGGGGTGCTCCGCTGAGCTTCGGTATCCTGCTCGCGCTGCCAGGCGCGGTGGCGATGATGTGGTTGTTGTGGCGGTATTTTCCGCGGCGGGGCCGGGAAGGGGAGCGCGACGCGGATGCCCCCTCTCCCTCCTGAGCCTGCCGAAGGGCCTTACGGGGAGAGGAGATTCCGAGGGCTAGAGCGAGTTGTAAACAAATGAAATCGGTCGGCGCGAGGCGCCCCCCTCTGTCCTGCCGGACATCTCCCCCACAAGGGGGGAGATGTCCGGCCGCTGGACTTTCGCCAACCTGCAACGTCGACAATTGGCGAAAGTCAAGGCGACAGCCAATCTCCCCCCTTGTGGGGGAGATGTCCGGCAGGACAGAGAGGGGCAACGTAGAGCGCTGCGTCTGAAGCAGAAGGCTCTAAGCGAACAGCCTTCCGAACAGGCCCTTGCGTGAGCCGTTGCCGTTCGCCTCGACCGTATTCTCGAGCAACGTCAGCGTGCGCGAGAGCAGCTTGTCGCGTTCGCCGATCTCGGTGCGGGAGTTCTGCGACGCGGCGTAGGCTGTCTCGAGCGCGGCAAGCGAGCGCTCGAGCATGCGGTCGTATTTGGCGAGCGTCTCCTCGACCGCCGGGCTGACGGCGTGGGCAGCCCCGCTCGACTGGAAACCGCGCTCGACCATCTGCTCCTGGTTGCGCAGCGACTGGTCAAGCAGATGCAGCGCGCGGTCGAGCTGCGCTTCGAGCGCGGCGACGTCGCGGGCGCGCTTCTCGACGCCGGCAACGGCCTGCTCCAGCAGGGCCAGTGTGCGGTCGAGCGCAGCACCCCCCAAGTGGCTGCCGCCATTTGCGAAATTCGAAGCGTTGAAGGCCGCGTCGTAGCGCTCGATGATGCCGATCTGCCGCTCGACCATCGAGGTCAATGACGACACCGCCCGCTCGCGCTCATTGAGCGCAGCGCGCAGGCCGGCGACTTCCTGGCGAAGTGCGAAGGCCGAATCCGGTCCGCTCGCGTCTCCGGGACGCATCGAAACTCCTGCATCAACAAGGGCCGCAATGGCCTGCCGCGGCCAAAAACCTTACGCCGCATCATGCAAAGTGTGAACAATCATGGTTGACAAAGGGTTTCTCTCCCAGCCGTGAACAGCATCGGAATTGCCATTTTGGCTGCTTGGGGCTAGATTTTTGTCCAGACAACTTTGCCAGGACAGGTGCATGGCGGACGCCGTCGAAATCATCGAAGTTTCCGCGCGCGACGGAATCCAGAACGAGAAGAAGCTGCTTTCGCTCGAGACCAAGCTCGAGCTGATTGCACGCTCGGTCGCGGCCGGGGTGCGCCGCTTGGAAGTGGCCAGCTACGTCAATCCGAAGCGCGTGCCGCAGATGGCCGATGTCGACGCGCTGGTCGCGCGGCTGCCACGCGGAAAAGGCGTCAGCCATATCGGGCTGGTGATGAACGAGCGCGGTTTTGAGCGCGCACGCGCAACCGGCATCGAAGAGATCAATTTCGTCGTCGTCTCGACCGAGACCTTCAACCAGCGCAACCAGGGCGTTTCGATCGCCGAGACGCTCGCCGAATGGCCGCGCATTGCGAGGCTGGCGCGCGAGGCGGGCATCAAGGCCGGCGTCACCATGGGCGCCACCTTCGGCTGCCCGTTCGAGGGCGAGGTGCCGGTGGAGCAGACCGTCCGGCTGGCCGAGCAGATCGCGAAGGAAAGCCCGCACGAGCTTGCCATGGCCGACACGATCGGCTGCGCCAGCCCGAGCGACATCAAGCGCAAGGTGAACGCCGTCGCAAAGGCCGTGCCCGGCATTCCGCTGCGCTGCCACCTGCACAACACACGCAACACCGGGCTCGCCAACGCGGTCGCAGCGATCGAATCCGGTGTCCGGAGGCTCGACGCCTCGATCGGCGGGATAGGCGGCTGCCCGTTCGCCCCGGCCGCAACCGGCAACATCCCGACCGAGGACCTGGTCTACATGCTGAACCGCATGGGCATCGAGACCGGCCTCGACATCGACCGGTTGATCGAGACCGCGCATTGGATCGGCAGGGAGCTCGAAATCGCGCCGCCCGGCATGCTGCAGCGCGCCGGCACTTTCCCGCCGCAGCCGAACCGGCAGCCGGCAGCCGCGGAGTAGGAGGGTTTTCGTGCAGGACGAGACGCAGATCTACCGCAACCAGGGTTTTGCGCAATCCGCCGGCTGGGGCAGGAGCCCGGGCCTGCTCATCGTCGATTTCGTCGTCGGCTTCACCGACCCGGCGCATTTCGGCGGCGGCAACATCGCGCCGGCGATCGAGCGCACGGTCGACCTGCTCGGTTTCGCCCGCGCGGCGAAATGGCCCGTGGCGCATACGCGTGTCGTTTATGCCGATGACGGCAGCGATGCCGGCGCCTTCACCAACAAGGTGCCGAGCCTCTTGAAGCTCACCGAGACGAGCCCGCTGTCGCAGATCGTCACCGAGCTGACGCCGGCCGCCGGCGAGCTGATCATTCGCAAACGCATGCCGTCGGCCTTCTTCGCCACCGAGCTTGCCGGCTGGCTGCACCATCGCGGCGTGGACACGCTGCTCGTCTCCGGCTGCACGACCTCGGGCTGCGTGCGCGCCAGCGTTGTCGATGCTGTCAGCCACAGCTTCCGCACCATCGTGCTCAGCGACTGCGTCGGCGACCGCGCCATCGGCCCGCACGAGGCGAACCTGTTCGACATGAAGCAGAAATACGCCGATCTCAGATCGAGCGAAGAGGTGATGAGCCACTACCGCCAGGCCAACGCCGCCTGACCTTTCTGTTCGGACAGCATTCCGCGTCGGAGGAGCGCAGCATGCTAGAGGTAAAGCGCAAGACCGACCCGCAACACGCACGCCCGGCGCCCGGCGCCATCAGCGCTGCGCTGGCGGACTTCGTTGCCAACACAAAGGATGCCGACATTCCGGTCGCGATCCGCGGCCGCGCGCTGCATCACATTCTCGATGCGGTCGGTATCGGTTTCGCCGTGTCCCGCTTCGACTATGCGAAGAAGGCGGTCGCTGGGCTCGGTACGATTGCGGGCAAGGGCGATGTGCCGGTGCTCGGCTTTCCGCTCGCCTGGGCACCGCGCGATGCCGCCACCATCAACGGCCTGCTTTGCCACGGACTCGATTTCGACGACACGCATCTTGCGGGTGTCATCCATCCGACCGTGGCGCAGTTTCCCGCCGTGCTTTCGTCTGCCGTGATGACCGGCGCTTCCGTGCGGCAGATGCTGACGGCCTACGTGCTGGGTGTCGAAGCGGCCGTGCGCATTGCGAGTGTCGCAAAGGGCGGCTTTCACCGGGTCGGCTTTCATCCGACCGGCGTTTGCAATGCGCCTGCCGCAGGGCTTTCCGCCGGCCGCCTGCTCGGCGCGTCGGAGGCCGAGCTTCGCCACGCGCAAGGCATCGCGCTCAGCATGGCCTCCGGCACGCTCGAATTCCTCGAGGATGGCGCCTGGACCAAGCGGCTGCATCCGGGCTGGGCCGCATCGTCCGGCATCGCGGCGGCAGCGATGGCGAAGGCCGGTTATGTGGGCGCAAGCTCGCCCTATTCGGGACGCTACGGCCTCTATCGCGCCTATATCGGTGACGACAGCGGCTGCGACTATTCGCTGGCTACGGCCGGCCTCGGCCCGCAATGGGAATTGCTCAACACGGCGATCAAACCTTACCCGGTCTGCCATTTGACGCATGGCTGCATCGATGCCGCAATCGCGATTGCGGCCAGGCACGAGCTCAAACCCGCAGAGATAGCATCCGTTGAGGCGCTCGTTGCCGATGGTATCGTGCCGGTCGTATGCGAGCCGATCGCCAACAAGCGACGCCCGAAGAACAGCTACGACGCGCAATTCTCGATCCCGTTCCTGGTCGCAAGCGCGCTGATCAAGGGCAAGGTGACGATCGCCGAGATCGATACCAGCCGGCTCGACGATGCCGAGATCCTGGGACTGGCAGCGAAGGTGACTTACAGAACCGATCCGCGTTCCGGCTATCCGAAGCATTATTCGGGCGAGGTGATCGTCACGACCACCGACGGCCGGCGCCTGTCGGAGCGGCAGCAGATCAACACCGGCGCGCCTGAGCTGCCGGTTTCGGACGCCGAGATCGTGCGCAAGTTCGAAGGCAATGCCGCGACAGCGCTGAAGCCAGCGCAGATCGAGCCGTTGAAGGCGCTCATCCTTTCCGCCGACAGCGACCGCCCGGCACGCGACTGGGCGGCAGAACTCGGCTCATTTCACTGAGGCAAAATGGTCTACGGCACGAAGCACATCGGCGGAAACCGGCATCGCGAGGACATCGGCCGATGCTTCGAGGATTTCGACGTGGGCGCGATCTATGAGCATCGGCCCGGGCGCACAATCAGCGAGGCCGACAACACCTGGTTCACGCTGCTCACCATGAACACGCATCCCTTGCATTTCGACGCCGAATATGCGGCCAAGTCGGAGTTCAAGCGGATGGTCGTGTCGAGCCCGCTGACGCTGGCCATCGTGTCGGGCATGAGCGTCAGCGACATCAGCCAGAAGGCGATCGCCAATCTCGGCTGGACCGACATCAAGCTAACCGCACCGGTCTTTGTCGGCGACACGATCTATGCCGAGAGCGAGGTGCTCGACAAACGCGAGTCGAAGTCGCGCCCGACGCAAGGCATCGTGACGGTGGCGACGCGCGGGCTCAAGGCAGACGGCACGCTGTTCATGAGTTATGTGCGCCAGATCCTGGTGCCGAAGCGCGGCCATGCGGTCGACGATCTCTAAAGGCATGCCCATGAACGTCCAGGCCGATGACGACGACCGACTGATCCTCGCTTCGATCGACCGCTTCCTCGAGCGCGACGTCGTCCCGCATGTGCAGCGGCTGGAGCATGACGACATCTGGCCGGCCGAGATCGTCGAGAAGATGCGCGAGCTCGGCCTGTTCGGGGCGACCATCGCCCCCGAGTTCGGCGGGCTCGGCCTCTCCTGCACGACCTATGCGACCATTGTCGAGAAGGTGAGCCGGGTGTGGATGTCGCTCTCGGGCATCTTCAACTCGCACCTCATCATGGCCGCGGCGGTGCAGCGTTTCGGCACCGACGAACAGAAATCGACATGGCTGCCGCGTTTTGCATCGGGCGAATTGCGCGGCGGCATCGCACTGACCGAGCCCGACTGCGGCACCGACCTGCAGGCGATCACGACGCGGGCGCGGCGCGACGGCGATGCCTACGTCATCGACGGCACCAAGACCTGGATCTCCAACGCCATCCAGGGTCACGTGCTGGCGGTGCTGGCGAAAACCGACCCGGCGGCCGAACCCCGGCACAAGGGCATCAGCCTGTTCCTGGTCGAGAAAGGCCCGGGCTTCGTCGTCTCGCGCAAGCTGGAAAAGCTCGGCTACAAGGGCATCGACTCCGCCGAGCTGGCCTTCCAGGATTGCCGCGTGCCGGCGCAGAACCTGATCGGCGGCGTCGAAGGCAAGGGCTTCGGCATGATCATGGCCGGGCTGGAGCTCGGCCGCATCAATGTCGCCTCGCGCGCCGTGGGGCTCGCCCAGGCCTCGCTCGACGAGGCGGTGAAATATTCGCAGATACGGAAAACCTTCGGCAAGCCGATCTGCGAGCACCAGGCGATCCAGCTCATGCTGGGCGAGATGGCGACGCGCACGGAAGCGGCGCGGCTGCTCACCCGCAACGCCGCGGCAGCCTACGACCGCGGCGATCGCTGCGACATGGAGGCCGGCATGGCGAAATATTTCTCGACCGAAGCTGCCGTGACCAATTCCATGGACGCCATGCGCGTGCATGGCGGCTACGGCTATTCGAAGGAGTTTCCGGTCGAGCGGTTCTATCGCGATGCGCCGCTGCTCACCATCGGCGAGGGCACCAACGAGATGCAGCGCATCATCATCGCGCGCCAGCTCATCGCGCGGAACCCGGTGTAGCAGATGGCCGGGCTGCCGCTTGCCGGGCTGAAGGTGCTGGCCTTCGAGCAGTATGGGGCCGGACCGTTCGGCACCCAGTTCCTGGCCGATTTGGGTGCGGAGGTGATCAAGGTCGAATCGCCGGCGGAAGGCGGCGACATGGCGCGTGCCGTCGGCCCGCATTTCCTCGACGCCGAAGGCTCGAGCAGCGCCAGCCTCTTCTTCCAGGCCTTCAACCGCAACAAGAAGAGCATCACGCTCGACCTTTCGAAGCCAGGCGCGCGCGCCGTGCTGGAAAAGCTGGTGGCACGCTCGGACGCTCTCGCCAGCAATCTGCGCGGCGACGTGCCGGGCAAGCTCGGTCTCACCTATGACGCGCTGAAGCACGCCAATCCGAAGATCGTCTGTGCCTTCCTCTCGGCCTATGGCCGCGAAGGCAGCCGCGCCGCCTGGCCGGGCTACGACTATCTGATGCAGGCCGAGGCGGGCTATTTCTCCGTGACCGGCGAGATCGGCACGGCGCCGACACGCATGGGCCTGTCGATCGTCGACCTGATGACCGGGCTCGGACAGGCTTTTGCCCTGGTCAGCGCCGTGCTCAAGGCACGCGTGAGCGGGCAGGGCATGGATATCGACATCTCGCTCTTCGACCTTGCGACGTTCAACCTCTCCTATCTGTCGGCCTGGTATCTCAACACTGGCCACGCGCAGGGCCGCACCGCCCGCTCGGCGCATCCCTCGCTGACGCCCTGCCAGCTCTACCGCACGGCCGACGGCTGGATCTTTCTCATGTGCAACAAGGAGAAATTCTGGCCGGTCCTGTGCAAGGCGCTCGGCAGGCCCGAATGGGCGGACGATCCGCGCTTCGTCGATTTCAAGGCGCGCCTCAGGCACCGCGACGAGATCGAGCGGCTGCTCGACGAGGCCCTTTCGGCGAAGAGCACGGCCGAATGGCTGGCCGAGTTCGGCGGGCGCGTGCCGGCAGCGCCGGTGCTCGATGTCGGCCAGGCGCTGCAAAATCCCTTCCAGATGGAGCGGGGCTCGATCCAGGCGCTGGAGCATGCGACCGCCGGGCCGTTCCGCCTCCTTGCCAGCCCGATTCGCGTGCCCGGGGCCGATGCGCCGGCGCGTCCGGCGCCCGAGCTTGGGGCGGATACGGACATCCTGCTTGCCGAGCTTGGCTACAGCGAAGGCGAACGGGCGGAGCTGCGTCATGGCGGGATCGTCTGAGGCCCCGACGAAAATCCGTAGAGGGAGCGGCTCCGCGCCGCTTGCGCCCGATCCCGGCCGGCCCTATCCGAATGACATGGCAAATGCAGCAACCGAATCCGCTGTTGCCGCCTCAACAGCGGAAGAACAGCCGCGCTACCGGCAGATCTACGCCGCCTTGCGCGAGCGTATCCTCGAGGGCCACTACCCGATCGGCGGCCACCTTCCGACCGAGGTCGAGCTCTGCGCAGAGTTCGGCGTCAGCCGCTACACGGTGCGCGAGGCGCTCCGGCGGCTGGTCGAGCAGGGCATGCTGGCAAGGCGCCAGGGCTCCGGCAGCGAGGTCGTCTCGGCCGAGCCGCACCAGGGCTTCGTGCACCATGTGCGCTCGCTTGCCGACCTTTTCCAATATGCGCTGGATACGCATTTCGACGTGCGCTCCATGCGCGAGACGCGGATCGGCGCGGAACTGGCGCCGATGATCGGCGGGCAGGCGGGGGAGACATGGCTGCTGGTGAAGGGCATCCGCTTCACGAAGCGCGGCGGCGAGCCGATCTGCGTCACGCATTCCTACATCCCCGAGCGGTTCGCCTGGATCAAGCCTGAGCTGCCGACCTGCGTCGGGCCATTCTATGCGCTGCTCGAGGAGCGCGCGCGAGAGCCGATCGTGGATGCGGTGCAGGAGATCATGGCCGAACCGATGCCGCGCAGCATCGCCGCCGGGCTCGGTGTGCGGGCCGGCGACTATGCGCTGAGGCTCCTGCGCCGCTATTCTTCGCGCAAGGGGACGCTGGTTGCATCCTTCAACTGGCACCCGGCAGCGGATTTCACCTATCGGATGCAGCTGCAGCGCACGCGCTCGCCGTAACCGCGCTGCGGCCGGCCGGCGGCTTGAGTCCGCTGGTCGATCCGGGCAATCTTTCAAGAAAGAGATTTGAGGCGGGGCATGCAGGAAACGAGCGTCAATACGAGCCATTGCCGGATCGCCGTTGCACAGAGCGGCGGAACCGGGCCGGCTGTGCTCTTCATTCACGGCAACTCGTCCTGCAAGGAAGTGTTTCGCAACCAGATGCTGGGGGCGATCGGCGCCGAGTTCCGCTGCATTGCCATGGATCTGCCGGGGCATGGCCGGTCGGCTGACGCGCTGGCGCCGGAAAAGACCTATTCGCTTCCCGGCTATGCGTCGACCGCCTTTGAGGTGATGCGGGCGCTCGGCCATTCGCGCTATGCCGTGCTGGGCTGGTCGCTCGGCGGCCATATCGGGCTGGAAATGATCGCCGGCGGCGATGCGGTCACCGGCCTGATGATCAGTGGCACGCCGCCGATCCATGCAGGACCGGAAGGTTTTGCGGCCGGCTTCGTGCAGTCGCCGCACATGCACCGCGCCGGCCAGCGCGAGTTCAGCGCGGAAGACATCGACGCCTATGCACGCGGCACCTGCGGCGTCAACGCGCCGTTCGAGAGTTTCCTGCGCGATGCGGTTGCCCGCACCGACGGGCGCGCGCGGGAAAACATGATCCGGAGCTTTGGAGCAGGCATCGGCCACGACCAGCACGATGCCGCCGTGCATTCGCGCGTGCCGTTGGCGATCGTCAACGGGGCCGAGGACGAGTTCATCAACAACGCCTACATCACCTCGCTCTCCTACGACCGGCTGTGGGAAGGCAAGGTCTACGACCTCGAAGGCATCGGCCATGCGCCCTTCTGGGAAGCGCCGGCGGTGTTCGATCCGTATCTGCGGCGGTTTCTGATGTCGCTTTAGCCTCAGCTTTCGTGTGCGCTGGGAGGCCCCCTCTCAAGCAATTCTAAGGCTTGGCAAGCCAAGCCAAAGAATTGCTATCTCCCCCACCAGGGGGGAGATAGAGCCCGGCGTCACCGTTCCTGCCAATCTGCAACGCTTGGGGTTGCCTAAATTAGAGGTCAAAGCAGCGCCCTATCTCCCCCTTGGTGGGGGAGATAGCGGTTCCTGGGTTTGGCTTGCCAAACCCTTGGAACTGCTTGAGAGGGGGTCTCCAGCCGGACGCCAGGTTGGCTGACGAGCCTCACTCCGCGGCAACCCTCCGCGCATCGATGATCGCCTTGATCTCCGAGCGGCAGGAGCCGCAATTGGTGCCGGCGTTCAGACGCTCGCCGATCTCGGCGAGCGTCGAGCAGCCCGCGGCGACTGCCGAGGCAAGCTGGTTCACGCCGACATTGAAGCAGGAGCAGACGATGCGCCCGACCGAGGGCGGCGTGGCCGCCGGCGCGCGACCGGAAAGCACGGCCATGCGCTCGGCCTGCGCCAGCGTCTGGCGCGAGGCGAGCAGCGAGACCAGCCAGTCGCGCGCCGGCAGTTGGCCGGGCGGGGCGACGAGGAGGGCCTCGGCGAGTGCGCCGTTCGCGTCGGTCACGGCGGCCCGGTAGTTGAGCCCGCGCCGGTCGGTGTATTCGAGCAGCTGGTCGCGTCGAAATCCGTCGAGCAGTTTTCGCGCAAGCAGGATGCCCTGGTCGGGCGTCTCGGTACCGCAAAGCTCGTAGACCCAGCCGCCTTCGACTGCGCTGCGGCTCCAGTGGACCAGGCCTGTCGGCCGCAGGTCGCGCTGCGTGATGAGCACGCCCGCCCAGGCGACCGCCTCGCGCTCTATCCGGACAGCGACATGCTTGAGTTCGGGCTGCCCCGAAAACGGGTCGGTGAGCGGCGTCGCCAGCGAACCGGCCCCGGCGTTGGCGGCAAAAAAGCCGCTCCAATGCATCGGCAGGAACGCCTCGCCCCGCCGCTGCGCATCGGTGACGCGGATTTTTGCCCGGGCGAAGCCGTAGCGGCTGGTGACGCGCACCAGGTCGCCGTCGGCAAGTTTTGCGGAAACGGCGTCGGCCGGGCTGATCTCGATCCGGGGCTCCGGCGCATTGGCCATCAGGCGCGGCACGCGGCCCGTGCGGGTCATGGTGTGCCACTGGTCGCGCTGGCGGCCGCTGTTGAGCGCCACCGGAAAGGCGGCATCGACGGCGACCGCGACGCCTTCCTGGCGGACCGGCAGGAAGCGGGCGCGGCCGTCGGGCGTCGCGAAACGCCCGTCGCGGGGCAATCGCGCCTCCTCGCGGTGGCCGACGGCGGGCCAATGGCGCGGTTCGAAATTTTCGTACGCCGCCCCGTCGATCTCCGTCAGGTCAGCGAGATTGAACAGTCGTGTCCCATCGTTCTCGAACGCCGACAGCGCGGCGTGCTCGCGAAAGATCGCGGCGGGTGAGTCGTAGGCGAAGGCTTCGGCGAAGCCCATACGACGGGCGACATCGCAGATGATGCGCCAGTCCGGCCGTGCCTCGCCGGGCAAGGGCATGAAAGGCCGCTGCCGCGACAGCCGACGCTCCGAATTGGTCACCATGCCGTCCTTCTCGCCCCAGCCGGCGGCAGGCAGCAGCACGTCGGCATAGCGGGTCGTGTCGGTCAAGGTGATGTCGGAGACGACGACGAAGTCGCAGGATTTGAGCGCCATGCGCACCCGCGCCGCATCCGGCATGCTCACCGCCGGATTCGTGCCCATGATCCAGAGCGCCTTGATGCGGCCGTCGCCGGCGGCCTGGAACATGTCGACGGCCTTCAGCCCGCCACGCCGTGCGATGTTGGGCGCTGCCCAGAAGCGGGCAACCCGCTCGACATCTTCGGGCACGTCGAAATTCATGTGCGCGGCGAGCTGGTTGGCGAGGCCGCCGACCTCGCGGCCGCCCATGGCGTTGGGCTGGCCGGTCACCGAAAAGGGCCCCATGCCGGGCTTGCCGATCCTGCCGGTCGCCAGATGGCAGTTGATGATGGCGTTGACCTTGTCGGTGCCGTGCGCCGACTGGTTCACGCCCTGGCTGTAGACGGTGACGGTCCGATCGGTCGCGGCGAAAAGCTCGAAGAAAAGACGCACGTCGGCAGTTTTCAGGCCGCAGCCCGCGGCCACGCGCTCCGGCGAGGGCGCGTCGGCAGCGGCGATCGCCGATGCCGCGTCGAAGCCGGTCGTGCTCGACCCGATGAAGTTCCGGTCGAGCGCGCCCGAGCCAACAAGGTGGGCGAGCAGGCCGTTGAACATGAGCACGTCGCTGCCGGGGGCGAGCCCGAGGTGCAGATCGCATTCGTCTGCGGTGGCGGTCCGGCGCGGGTCGATGACGACGATCCGTGTCCCACGCTTCTGCCGTGCCGCCAGCACGCGCTGATAAAGGATCGGGTGGCACCAGGCGGTGTTGGAGCCGACGAGCACGACCAGATCGGCCGCGTCGAGATCGTCGTAGACCCCCGGCACGATATCCTCCCCGAAGGCGCGCCGATGGCCGGCCACCGACGAGGCCATGCAAAGACGCGAATTCGTGTCGATGTTCGCCGAGCCGACAAAACCCTTCATCAGCTTGTTGGCGGCGTAATAATCCTCGGTGAGCAATTGGCCGGAGATGTAGAAGCCGACCGAGTCGGGACCGTGCGCGGCGATCGTATCCGTGAACTTGCGCGCGACGAGGTCGAGCGCGGCATCCCAGATCGCCCGCTTGCCGGCGATCTCGGGGTGCAGCAGGCGCCCGTCCGGCCGCATCGTCTCGCCGAGTGCTGAGCCCTTCGAGCAGAGCTTGCCATGATTGGCCGGATGGTCGGGGTCGCCGCGGACAAAAACCGATCCGTCCGCGGCGCGCCGCGCCAGCACACCGCAGCCTACCCCGCAATAGGGGCAGGTGGTCCTCACCTCGGTCATGGGCGCATGCTTTGAGGGGATGGCGCTCCGTCGCGCCCCCCTCTGGCCTGCCGGCCATCTCCCCCACGAGGGGGGAGATCGGACGGCCGCGCTACCTTCGCCAGCCGGCTACGTCTAACGATTGGCGAAAGTCGACGTGACAGCCGATCTCCCCCCTTGTGGGGGAGATGCCCGGCAGGGCAGAGGGGGGCAACGTAGAGCGCCGTCATCTCCTTAGGCCGCCTTCGCCGCAGCCACATCGAGCGCGATGAGCACCCGTCCGCCCTCGACCTTCACCGGAATCGTCCGCACGGCACCTTCGTCCGCCCCCAGCGCCTTGCCGGTCTCGAGCGAGATCACCCAATTGTGCAGCGGGCAGGTGACGGATGCGCCGTGCACGATGCCCTGGCTGAGCGGCCCGCCCTTGTGCGGGCAGTGATCCTCGATCGCGAAGATGCGGTCGTCGGCGGTGCGGAAGACACCGATCCGGCCTTGCGGAGTGACGACGCAGCGCGCGCCGCGCTGCGGGATGTCGTCGATCGTGCCGATGCTGAACCAGATGTCGCTCATTCGGCAGCTTCCGCAAAACCCACGGCCGCCAGTGGCCGGAACTCGTGCTTGTCCTTGCCCGACACGCGCTCCGACCAGGGGTCCACCTGCGCGAACTTTTGGGAAAAGACGAAGCGGTCGTAGAAGGCCTTGCGCCGCTCGACATCGTCGAGGACCTGCCGCCTGATCTCGGCGATGCCGACGCGTTTGGCCCATTTGTAGATGCGTTCGAGATAGCGCGCCTGCTCGCGATACATCTGGGTGAGCGCGACGATCACCTCGAGCGCCTCGTCCTCGCTTTTCACCAGGCCGAGCACTTCCGTGCCCTTGATGTCGAGGCCGGCCGCACCGGCGAAATGGATCTCGTAGCCGGAATCGACGCAGACCACGCCGACATCCTTGCAGGTCGCCTCGGCGCAGTTGCGCGGGCAGCCGGACACCGCCATCTTCACCTTGGCGGGCGTCCACGAGCCCCACATGAATTTTTCGATGCGGATGCCCAGGCCCGTCGAATCCTGCGTGCCGAAGCGGCACCAATCCGAGCCGACGCAGGTCTTCACCGTGCGCAACCCCTTGGCGTAGGCGTGGCCGGAGACGAAGCCGGCCTTGCCGAGATCGGCCCAGACGGCAGGCAGGTCCTCCTTCCTGATGCCGAGCATGTCGATGCGCTGGCCGCCGGTGACTTTCACCGCCGGAATGGCGAACTTGTCGACCACGTCGGCGATGGCGCGCAGCTCCTTCGCCGACGTCATGCCGCCCCACATGCGCGGCACCACCGAATAGGTGCCGTCCTTCTGGATGTTGGCGTGGGCGCGCTCGTTGATGAAACGCGACTGGTAGTCGTCGGCATATTCGTCCGGCCAGTCGGCGACGAGATAATAGTTGAGCGCCGGCCGGCATTTGGCGCAGCCGCAGGAAGTCTTCCACTCGAGCTCCTGCATGAGCTGCGGGATCGTCTTGAGCCGCTTGGCCTTGATCAGGCGGCGGACATCGTCATGGCCGAGCGTGGTGCAGGCGCACATGGGCTGCACGGCGGAAGGATTGTAGCGGTCGCCCAATGTCAGCCGCAGGAGCTGCTCGACCAGCCCGGTGCAGGATCCGCAGGACGCGGAAGCCTTGGTGTGGGCGCGCACATCGTCGAGCCCGCTCAAGCCCTTGCCGGTGATAGCGCCGGTGATCTTGCCTTTGCAGACGCCGTTGCAGCCGCAGATCTCCGCATCATCCGCCAGTGCCGCAACGGCCGCCAAAGGGTCCGCGGAGGGGCCCGCCTGAAACACCTGCCCGAAGATCAGCGTGTCGCGCATCGCCGAAATGTCGGTCGCCTTCTTCTTCAAGTCGTTGAACCAGGCGCCGTCGCCGGTGTCGCCGAACAGCACCGTGCCGATGATGCGGTTCTCCTTCAGCACGACGCGCTTGTAGATGCCGGCCGAAGCGTCGCGCAGGATGATCTCCTCGCGATCGTCGCCGTCGGCGAAGTCGCCGAGCGAATAAAGCTCGATGCCGGTCACCTTCAGCTTGGTCGGGGTGTCGGAATGGACGAAACGCCTGTCCTCGCCGCCGGCGAGTTTTGCCGCCGCCACCCGCGCCATCTCGTAGAGCGGCGCGACCAGCCCGTAGACATGGCCGCCGACTTCCGCGCATTCGCCGAGCGCAAAAATGTCCGGGTCGGAGGTCGTCATGCGGTCGTCGGTGACGATGCCGCGATTGACCTCCAGTCCCGCCTCCTTCGCCAGTGCTGCGTTCGGCCGGATGCCGACAGCCATCACCACCAGCGTCGCCGGGATGACGCTGCCGTCGGCGAGCTCGACGCCCTCGACCTTGCCGTCGCCGACGATCGCCTTGGTGTTCGCCCGGGTGATGATCTTGATGCCGCGCGCCTCGACCGCGCGCTGCAGGAGATAACCTGCAGCCGGGTCGAGCTGGCGCTCCATCAGCGTCGGCATGACGTGCAGCACGGTCACGTCCATGCCGCGCTCCTTCAGCCCAGCCGCGGCTTCCAGCCCGAGCAGGCCGCCGCCGATCACCACGGCCTTCTGCCGCGACTGCGCCGCAAGCAGCATGGCGTTGACGTCGTCGAGGTCGCGATAGGTGAGCACGCCCGGCAGATCCTTGCCCGGCACGGGGATGATGAAAGGCACCGAGCCGGTGGCGATCACCAGCCGGTCGTAGGGCTCGGTCACACCCCTGTCGGAGCTGACGGTCTTTGCTTGCCGGTCGATTGAGACGATCCGGTGCCCTTTGTAGAGCGTGATGCCATTGTCGACATACCAGCCGTCGCCGTGAATGACGATTTCCTCGAACTGCTTCTCGCCGGAGAGCACCGGCGACAGCATGATGCGGTCGTAGTTCACGCGCGGCTCGGCGTTGAAGATGGTGATGCGATAGCGCTCAGGCGCGGCTTCGAGCAGGTGCTCGAGCATGCGCCCCGGCGCCATGCCGTTGCCGATGATGACGAGTCTTCCGGTCATGCAACGCTCTCCCGTCACTCGGCCGCCGGAGCGAGCACGGGCGTGGAAGCCGCCTCGCGCTGCATCTTGCGGATGGCGAGATGCATCCAGGCGAGCGAGACCGCGACGATGGCGCAGAGCAGCATGAAGCAGCTCGACCAGACGCCGGTGAGATCGTTCAGCGCGCCGAAGACGATCGGCAGGATGAAGCCGCCGAGCCCGCCGATCATGCCGACGAGGCCGCCCACCGCGCCGACATTCTGCGGGTAGTAGACCGGGATGTGCTTGTAGACGGCGGCCTTGCCGAGGCTCATGAAGAAGCCGAGCACGAAGGTCACCGCGATGAAGGCGATCGGGGCAATCTCGAAGTGAAAGGCGATCGGCCCCTCGATGCCGCGCACGACGTAGTCGGCGGCAGGCAGCGACAGCACCGCGCAGCAGATGAGCGACACCGCGAAGGTCCAGTAGAGGACGGTGCGCGCGCCGATCCGGTCCGACAGCACGCCGCCGTAGGCGCGGAAGATCGAGGCCGGGATCGAATAGGCAGCGCCGATCATGCCGGCGACCGCGATGTCGAAGCCGTAGACGCCGATCAGATAGCGCGGCAGCCAGAGCGCCAGCGCCACGAAGGCCCCGAAGGCGAAGAAATAATAGAGCGCGAAGCGCCAGACGCGGATGTCGCGCAGCGGCGCGAATTCCTGGAGGAAGCTGCGCGGCTGGGCGGCGCCGGTCAGCCGGCGCTGGCGGATCACCGGATCGTCCTCGGTGGTGAGCCAGAACACCGCCGCCATGATCACCAGCGCAACTGCCCAGATCAGCGCCACGCTCTGCCAGCCCCACGCGACCAGCACGAAGGGCGCGACGAATTTGGTGACCGCCGCGCCGACATTGCCGACGCCAAAAATGCCGAGCGCGGTGCCCTGCCGCGCGGCAGGATAGAAGCGCGAGACGTAGGCGACGCCGACCGCAAAGGAGCCACCGGCAAGGCCGACGCCGAGGGCCGCAACCAGCATCTCGCCATAGGTCGTCGCGAAGGCGAGCAGGAAGGTCGCGAGCGCCGCGGCCAGCATGGTTGTCGTGTAGACGAGGCGGCCGCCGAAACGGTCGGTCCATACGCCGAGCACGATGCGCACCAGCGAGCCGGTCAGGATCGGCATGCCGATCAGCAGACCGAACTCGGTCTCGCTCAGGCCAAGCTCGCTTTTGATCCTGACGCCGATGATGGAAAAGATCGTCCACACGGCGAAGCAGACCGTGAAGGCGATCGTCGACATGGAAAGCGCCCGCGTGGCGGTTCCGGAAGGCTGGTTCATCTTCTCGCTCCATGGGCGGCGTGGGAGGCGCCGCTTTGTGGCTGAAACAAAAAAAGCCGCCGGCCAGGAACTCGCGCGCCGCTGGTGCGGAGGCGCGAAGAACCTGAGCGGCGGCTTTGCCTGGATGCGCCCGTCATTGGACGCGAATTGCGTGGCCCGTCAGCGGGCCCGAACATTAAAAAGCACGAAGCGTGCCAGTTTGGCATGGCTACAGAAGGCTGTTTTAAATCAATTGGTTATGAGATGGCTGACTGAAAGATGCGGCGAAGGCTCGTCTAACGCCTGGTCACTTCAGGGCAACGCAGAGCACAAATTGTGTGCAGTGCAGCATGGCTGCTCAAGGACTGGGCGAAGGTCGCCCAATCCTGGTCGGTCGGCGCGAGGCGCCCCCCTCTGGCCTGCCGGCCATCTCCCCCACAGGTGGGGAGATTGGCTGTCACCACGATTTTCGCCAATCGCCAGCGTTCGCAAGTTGGCGAAAGCAAAGCGGCCGTCCGATCTCCCCCCTTGTGGGGGAGATGTCCGGCAGGACAGAGGGGGGCGCGAAGGATCGCGGCGTTAACCGGAGAAGCAACACGCGCTAGCTGCGACCCGCCAGATATTCACCCACCCGATCGGGATCGAAGATCTTTCCGTCGAAGAAACCGTCGGGGCCGAGCACCAGGCTCGCCCCCGCCGAACCGACCGGGGTCGCCGCCCGCAATGCGCCTTCGACCTTGGCATTGGCGCCGGGGAGGGCGACACCAAGCGACTGCAACGCGCTGCGGTAGAGATCGGGGCGATAGGTGTCGCGCGCGATGGCCTCATTCGCCTCACTCGGCTCGACCTGACCCCATCGAACCATCTGGCTGTAGAACCAGAGCGCGTGACTTTTCCACGGGAAGGTTGCAGCCTTGGCGTGCGGCACGAAGAAGTCCGCCACCGTGACGCGCTGTTCGAGACCTGCCCCGATCACACCGCTGAGCGCGGGAAGCAGCCATTCGGCCGGACGGTCGACATAGGCCGGGCTGCCGAGCAGCCGCGCCAGTTCGTCGCGATTGCCGGGCAGGCCGCACCATGCGGCGGCGCGGTAGAGCGCGCGCAGCAGGGCGGCGAGCGCGCCAGGGTTTGCCTCCGCGAAAGCAGCGGCAACACCGAGCACCTTTTCCGGACTCGACCGCCAGATCGCCGCCTTGACGGTGGCGATACGGCCGACACCCTTGACGACCGCGGCGGTGCTCCACGGCTCGCCGACGCAATAGCCGTCGATCTGTCCGGCGCCGAGCGCATCAGCCATCAGCGGCGGCGGGACGATGACGATCTCGATGTCGGCGGCAGGATCGATGCCGCACGCCGCGAGCCAGTAACGCAGCTCGTAATTGTGCCCCGAATGCGGATGGACGACGGCAAAACGCAACGGTGCGGCGCCGCCACGCGACGCGACCACGCCGCGCAAGGCAGCACCCGTCGAGGCCGGGTCGAAATCGGCAGCCGCGCCATGCTCCTGCATCGCGCGCCAGAGGCCGAGCGAGACGGTCACGGCGTTGCCGCCGAGTCCAAGCGCCATTGGCGCGATGGTGCGGGCGGCAAGCGGGCTCAAACCGAGATTGAAGGCGATCGGCATCGGCGCCAGCACATGCGCGACGTCGAAATGCCCTACCGCCAGGCGGTCGCGGATGCTCGCCCATGAGTTTTCGCGCACCAGCACGAGCTCGATGCCTTCCTGATCCGCAAAACCCTTCTCACGCGCGGCGACGAGCAGGGCGCTGTCGAGCAGCGGCAGGAAACCGGCGGTGATGCGCTCGCTCATCCTTGATCTCCCGGGTCCAGCAATCCTGCCGCCGTGATCAGGCTCTGGGCGATCTCGCCGATCTTCCGGTTCTGGTTCATCGCGGTCTTGCGCAGGAGCGCGTAGGCCGCCTCTTCCGACAGGCCGCGCGAGCGCATGAGGATGCCCTTGGCGCGGTCGACGAGCTTGCGGTTCTCGAGCTCGGTGCGCGCCTCGGCAAGCTCGCGCTCCATGCGCGAGAAGGCGTTGAAGCGGCTGATCGCCATTTCGAGGATCGGCTTCACGCGGTCCTTGCGCAGCCCGTCGACCACGTAGGCGGAGACGCCCGCCTCGATCGCGGCCTCGATCGAGGCGCTGTCGGATCGGTCGACGAACATGGCGATCGGGCGCTTCACGGCACGCGAAAGCTGGAACATCGCCTCCAGCATGTCGCGGTTGGGGTTTTCGAGATCGATGACGATCACGTCAGGCTCGATCTCGGCGATCCGCCGGGCGATGCCCGCAACATCGTTGACGACGGTGACGCGGTCATAACCGGCCTCGCGCAGGCCGGCCTCGATGACCGCCGCGCGGATTGAGTTTTCGTCAATGACCAGGATACTGAGCGCGCCGGCGTTCATACCGTCATTTTGCAGTGCGGCCGGAATTGTGCAATGCGGAAAAGCAGGGGCGGTGATCTCAAGCCTCGGCGCGAGGCGCCCCCCTCTGTCCTGCCGGACATCTCCCCCACGAGGAGGGCTTTGCACGGAAGCCGGCATTAGGCGCGAGTGGGGCGTGGGCGTTTTTTGAATGGCAATCGAGCCGCGCCTTCGCCGGTTGCGAGGCATTTTGCCCCGCTGTTCGATCGGCCAGTCGC
>Ga0164290_1001482_pt1 | contig 32736 bp, 31 predicted proteins | sample Micstemetagenome_FD_108782 | JGI IMG/M metagenome (GOLD analysis project Ga0164290, IMG submission 108782) | Contaminated culture microbial community from soil near Moab, Utah, USA - Microcoleus steenstrupii SON62 (Illumina Assembly) | ecosystem: Environmental > Terrestrial > Soil > Soil crust...
CACCAACCGCTGCAGGGCCTGGTCGCTGCTATAGGTCTTCGCGGCCACCGTGAACTCACGAACGACCAACCATTCTTCGAGCAGCGTCCTGACCTGTCGGCGTCCCGCGCGGGGATCGATCCCACCAGCGAGCGCAGCCTTCTCCCGCGACAGCCAATCGGTCGCCTGCCGCTTCGTGTCGAAGGTCCGGCTGGCGATGAACTGCCGTCCGCTCTTCAGCCTCGCCCGGAAGCGTCCGCTGGGAGTCTTCTCGATCATGTGCGTAGGTGCGCTCGTTCAGGACGCCTGTGCGAGCCATTGCTCGACGTCACGGCGTCGGTAGCGAGGACAGGTGGGCGTCATCCACGTCACCCGTGGACCCATCCCGCACTGCCGCCACCGGCACAGCGTCGACTCCGACACCCGGATCCACCGTGCCACCTCGCCGCTGGTGAGAATCTCCTGCACTGTTTCCATCTGGCCACCTCCAACTTCCCGGTCGGCGATCCGCCGCCCACGACACCTTGATGTTCACCTAGGAACGAAAAGGGCCCTCGTGCGATCAACGGAGCCTGTGGAATCTCTGCAATTCACCGGGCGTCGCGGGATGCATCGGGGGTGGGCGGCCCGGGCAGCCCGTGCATCGCTTTACAGATAACCACCGGAAGAGGCAGTATTCTGTTATGGCGATCGGAGGGGACTTCCTGACGACCCAGGAGGTGTCCGGTCTCTTGGGCGTCGAGGCGCGCCAGGTCCGCGGCCTCGCCGAGGCGGGGGCCATCACCCGCGTCGCGCGCGGCGTCTTCGACCGTACATCGGTGGAGCGCTACCGCGCCGAGCGCGGCTCGGGCCGGACCCGGACCTGGGCAGAGCACACTGCTTGGGGAGCCGTCGCCCTGCTCTCGGGCGCGGCTCCGCTGGGCCTGGGTGATGTCCAGACGTCCCGGCTCCGTGCCGCCCTGCGCGAGATCTCCGACCCGACGGAGTTGGCCCTCCGGCTGCGCGACCGCGCGAGCGTCAGTATCTGGTCAGGCCATCGCTCCGTCATCGAGCGCGTCCGCGCGGGGCTCGTCGTCCCCGGCCGCCAGCGGCTTGGGCTCGTCGAGGACGACACCGTCGTCGACGGCTACATCCAGGCAGACCGGATCGCGGACCTTGTTCGCCGCTGCCGGCTGGTCGAGGACACCACCGGGTCCATCACCCTGCGCTCCACCTCCATGGACATCGACTTCATCAAGTCCCTGGCGGCCTTGAACAGGACGCTCGCAGCTGTCGACGCCGCCACCTCCCTCGACCCGCGTGAACGCGGCGTGGGAATGCAGGTCCTGCTCGGCCGGTTGGAGTTGTTCCGCGAGAACGGCAGGCGGTAAGCAACCGGGTATGGAGCGCCACATCATCGACATCGCCGCCCCCACAGGCGGCTGGCCCGACCCGTGGCCGAACGTCGCCGAGATCGCAACGGTGCTGCCGACCGACAAGTGGACCCTGGTCGGCGGACTGATGACCCAGTTGCACTCCATCCACCGCGGACTGGGGATCGTGCGCCCGACCAACGATGTCGACATCGTGCTGCACGTCGAGACGTCCCGCGGCGTCGCCGCCGAGACCGCGACGGCGCTGCGCTCCCTCGGGTACGAGCTGCGTTCGACCGTCGATCCGCGCGACAACACCGCGCACCGTTTCTGCCGCGGCACCAGCAGGATCGACGTGGTCACCGACCATCGCGACGAGGAGACGGAGGACGTGGTTGACGTCTTGATCTCCGACCATCACGCTCCGAAGGTCACCGAGCGGCTCGCCGGACGCGACATGGTCCGCATCGAGGGCGGCACGCAGGCGCTGCGACGCACCATCAACGCGCTCCTGGAGATCGAGCCCGGAACCATCACCACCATCTCGGTGCCCGGCGCGTTCGGCGCACTCATCTTGAAGGCCGCCGCCTACCAGACCGACTCTCGTGACCCAGAACGCCACCTGCGCGACGCCGTGGCCCTGCTCGCGTGCATCGACGACCCGTTCGCCGAGCGCGAGGGCTTCACCGGCTCCGACCGATCCCGGCTCCAGACCCTGCTTGCCCGGCTCCCACCGGACGACATCTCCTGGACCGTGCTGACCGGCCAGACCCGCATCGACGCTGAGACAGCCCTGGAGATCCTCACCGACGAGGTCTGACTCGGACGGCAGCCCGCCTGCAGCCGTCGCTGAGCAGGCGGCCACCATGTTGGCGCGCCAACAGCGAGGAGGAAGTGCCACACACCTAGTGCATTGTCGGCCGGGTTGCGTCCGGCGTAATCCTCAGCGACGCCAACGCGTGCTGGGACGGGGCCGACGAAGGCGCCCCAGCTCGTCGGCGACGCTGCTCCACTTCGCCTCCTTGAATACACCTCGAGCGTCGCGGTCGGCGAGTTCGCGCAGGATTCGTCGGCAGGCGCCGGGGGAGTCCAGGACGGCATGGACGTGCTCGTCGAGGCTGGTGGCTTCCTTGATGAACGTGACGGCGATGTGTCCGGCTTCGGCTGCTCGTCGTTCCTCGGACGCGAGTCGGCGGCAGGCACTGCTGCACCAGCGGCGTGGACGTCCGGCCTTCGGTCGGTCCGTGACCAGGAACGGCCTGCCGCATCGTGGGCAGATCTTTTCGAGGGTCATTGATTCTTTTCCTGGTCGAGTGACCATGCCAAGACCGTGGCGACCCGCCAGCGCAGGTGTTTGCCCAGTCGGAACCCTTTCGGGCCCAGTCCCTTGGCACGCCAGGTGTAGATGGTCTTGACCGGTACGCCGAGGTAGTCGGCCAGATCCGCCGCCGTCCAGAGGCGTTCGGCGTTGCTGCCGTTGACCAGTTGGGCAGGAGCGATCGGTCGTGGCGAGGGCGGTGCTGCTCGCCGGCGCGGCGCCAGTTTTGGCTGCGGTTGCGGTGGCAGCTCGTCCCAGAGACTGGGTTGGTCCTCTTCGTGCTTGTCGTTCCTCATCGCAATCTCGTCCCGATCCCGTGGGTGCCGGTTGCACCACTGTTGGTCTCCAAAGGAGTCACATGCGGTGTGTGCGATCACCGCCACGACGGATGGCGGCTATCTGATTGGGCTGCTCCCGGCCTGCTTGCGGCTGCGGTGCCCGACACCGAGGGGGACGCGGGGCCTGGTGAGGGGCTCACGAGATTGCGCCGGACGATTCCGCCCCGACAATGCAAGAGGTGTGTGGCACTTCGTATGGCTGGTGAGTTCCGTGGAGGGACGCGCAGTGATGCTCTCGAGGTGGCAACCCGCGGGCTCACGCGAGTAGAGGTGTTCGGAGGAGGACGGGGCCTCGACGAGCGCTGCGGCTCATCGAGGCCGGACAGCGAGACCTGTCGCTGATTGATCATCGGCAGCCAGCCTCGCGGGTTTGGCGGAGCGAGTCGCAACCGTAGGGACCCGGGCTGCCGAGGTCACGACCGCGGGGCTGCACCTCGTGTGCGGCCGTCACTCAGCGCGGGCCTGTGATGCTTGCCTTCTCGCGAGCAGCAACGGGTGCGCTGGCAGCGACGTCGCTCCAGGGGCTGTCGCCCGTTTCAGCCTCGATGGAGGGCAACATGCGGTCGAGCCAGGCCGGGAGCCACCAGGTGCGGTGACCGAGCATGGTCATGGTTGCTGGCACGAGCACCATCCGGACGATGGTGGCGTCGAGCAGGATGGCTACTGCCATTCCGACGCCGAGCTGTTGGACGACGAGGTCGGACTCGGTGGCGAAGCCCAGGAAGACGGCGACCATGACGGCGGCGGCGGTGGAGATGACGCGTCCGGTGCCGGCGAGCCCGCGTACGACGCTGCCTCGGGCATCGCCGGTCTGCAACCAGTCCTCGCGGATGCGGGAGAGGAGGAAGACTTCGTAGTCCATGGACAGCCCGAAGAGGATGGCGAACATGAGGATCGGCAGGAAGCTGGACACGGGCACGCTGCCGTCGAATCCGAGCAGGCCGGCGCCCCAGCCCCATTGGAAGACCGCGGTCACGACACCGTAGGCGGCTCCGATCGACAACAGGTTGAGCACGGCTGCCTTCACCGGCACCACGACTGAACGGAACATGGCGGCAAGCAGTAGGACCGACAGCAGGATGACGAAGCCGACCACGAGCCAGATCCGCTCGGAGACCAGGGTCGAGATGTCGGAGAACATGGCGGTGTTGCCGGTCACCTCGGCTGCCTCCAGCTCGCCGCGCAGGCGTTCGAGGAGCTCAGGGGTGCGTTCGTCGGCGGGACCGAAGGCCGGTTCGGCGTGGATGACGGCGACCTCGCCGTCGGGTGAGACGAGCGGCTCGCCCACCGTCACAATCCCGTCCGTGGCGGCCAGTTGGGCGACCGCGTCGGTGACGCCGGCGTCGCCGACGTCGTCGCGGTCCACTACGACGGTCAGTGGTGCGTTCGCGCCGGGGCCGAACTCGGTGGCGATGATGTCGAAGGCCTGACGGGTGGTGGACTCCGCGGGGTTGTTGGAGACGTCGCGGGGCCAGGTCCGCATGGCGAGGGTCGGCGCGGCGAACGCGATCAGCAGCAGCGTGGCCGCGAGCGTCCAGACCACCGGCCGCCGTCCGACGGCGGTCGCCCACCGGGCCGAGAGCGGGTCGCGCCGGGTGCGCGGACGACGCGCGGGCAGGCCCTTTCGCTCGCGCCGGGGGAGGAGCCGTCGGCCGAGGAGCCCGCACAGCGCCGGGAGGAGGGTCAGTGCGGTGGCGGCAACGGCGACGACGGCGATGGCGGTGGCGAAGCCGAGCGACGAGTAGATGGGCAGTCCGGCCAGCGGCAGACCCATGAGCGAGACCAGGACGATGGCTGCGGCGAACACGACCGAGCGACCAGCGGTCGCGGTGGCGCGGCCGGCCGCCTCGGGGACCGTCACGTCGTCGGTTCGCAGGTGCTCCAGGAAGCGCGTGACCAACAGGAGCGCGTAGTCGATGCCTACGCCGAGCCCCACCATGATCGCGACGGTGGGTGCGGAGGTACTGACGCTCGTCACCGCGGACAGTAGCGTCACGCCGGCGACCGACACGCCGAGTCCCGCGAGCGCGACCATGAGCGGCAGCCCCGCGGCCACGACCGTGCCGAGGACGAGGGTCATCAAGATGATGGCCACGATGACCCCGACGATCTCGCCGGTGCCCTCCATCCCCTGCGGTCCTGCGTTAGGCACCTCGCCACCGAACTCGACCTGCAGGTCGTCGGCGACCAGGCCCGCGGTCGCCTCCTCCATCGCTTCGACGCCTGCCCCGCCGGTGACGTCTTCGTGGCTGGCTGGGACGTCGAAGACCACGGTCAGGACTGCGGTGTCACGGTCCTCCGACCAACGAGGTGGGCTGACCGAGGTTGCGTGGTCGAGGTCGGAGAGGCGCGAGGTGAGGTCGGCGACGCCGGCGTCGTCCACTGCGTCGCCCGTGCTGTCGTGGACGACGACCTGGGCTGAGCTGCCCGCCACCGCGGAGTCGGGGAAGTGCTCACGCAGCTGCTCCACGCCCGCCTGGGCCGGGGCCCGGTCGATGTTGAAGTCGTCTTGCGGGGTACCGCCGATGGCGCCGGCCGCCAGGAAGGCGGCTATGGCGAGTCCGAGCCAGACGCCCATGGTGCGCCAGGGGTGGCCTGCTGTCTGCAGACCGAGTCGATAGAGCAAGCCAGTCATGTCGTTCCTTCCGATGGCGGCGTAGGAGCCGGTAGGTGGGAGTGCAGGGTCGCGAGGCCTGAGAGGGCAGGCGGGCAGGACGATCCGGCCGGGGGCGCGGCCGATCCTGGGAGGGTGGTCGGGGAGGCCGGAGCAGGCACAGCCGGGAAGCCGTGCCAGGTGGGCGGAGGTCAGTCAGGTGAGGGTCGGCTCAGGGCGGCTCAGGGAGAGGACATGACCTGGGTGCCGATCACGGTAAGCATCTGGAGCTTCTCGTAGCTCTCGGTGCCGGGGTCGGCGGTGTACACGAGGAGGCGGTGCGACTGGTGCGGATCCAGCAGGACCTGGCAGTTGAGGTCGAGCCGGCCGACCTCGGGGTGCTGGAAACGTTTGACCTCGTCGGGCTCGAGGCCGATCTCGTGGTCGGCCCACAGGGTGCGGAACTCCGCGCTCTGCTCGAGCAGGAGGTCGGCCAGTTCGATCGCTCGCGAACCCGGCCCACGCATGGCGGCGATGCCGCGCAGCCCCGCGGCGTACATCCGAGAGAGGAACTCGTGATCCTCGCGGACGTAGATGTCCCGGCTGGCGGGTTCGGTGAACCAGCGATAGCCGTTGCTGCGTGACGGACCGGTGTAGCGGGTCCAGTCGCCGACGAGCGCGATCCTGGGCGGTGTCTGGCGCAGCGTCTCGCCGAGCTCGGTGACGATCTCTGCCGGGGTGTCGGTCAGGCGGTCGAAGATCCGCAGCATGCCCGGGCTGACGTGCTCGCTGCTGGGTCCGCGGGTCGGTGGCTGGTGCCCTGCGAGTCGGAAGAGGTGGTCGCGCTCCGCGACGGTCAGGTGCAGTCCTTGAGCGATCGAGGCGATCATCTGTTCCGAGGGCTGGGGTCCGCGCTCCTGCTCGAGGCGTGAGTAGTAGTCGGTCGACATGTGGCACAGGACCGCGACCTCCTCCCGCCGTAGGCCGCTGGTACGACGTCGAGGTCCGCGGGGCATGCCGACGTCTTCTGGCTGCAGCGCCTCGCGACGACGACGCAGGAATGCTGCGAGCTGGGGGCGATCGATCATCGGGGGCTCCTTCTCGAGGTCATCGTTGCTCGGGAGATTCCGCGCCGACGGGGAACGTCACGCCGACGAGCTTCGCCGACGCTACCCACACGCGCTTGGCCTCCTCCTCGTCGCGGAGGGGCTTGTAGAGCTTCTGCTGGCCCGGTGCCCCGCCCATGTGTTGGAACCCGCGCGGACCGTAGAGCAGTCCGCCCTCGGCGTCGGGGAAGGTGGCGGCCATGAGTGCCGGGAGCCCGGCGGTCGCGGCCGTGCCCACCAGCAGGCCGTGCCCGGACAGCCAGCGGATCATCCGGACCGCCGTGGTGTCGGTGTCGCGGCCGAGCTCGGGCCGAGCCGAGAGCAGGCTGGTGGGAGCGATGCCGGGGTGGGACAGGTTGCTGGAGATCCCCCAGCCCTGGGCCCGGCTGCGCCGGTCGAGCTCGAGCCCGAACAATCCGAAGGCGATCTTGGACTGGCGGTAGGCGCGCATCCCGTCGTACGACCGCTCCCAGTTGAGGTCGTCCCAGTTGATGGAGCCGCTGCCCGCGGCGACGCTGATCTGGGAGGTCACCCGGGCCTTCCCCGCTTGGAGCAGCGGCATGAGGTGTGCCAGCAGGGCCACGTGGCCGAGGTGGTTGGTGCCCATCTGGAGCTCGAACCCCTCCGCGGTCGTCTGCCGCTGCGGCGGGGTCATCACGCCTGCGTTGTTGATCAGCAGGTGGATCGGCGCACCCTCTGCACGCAGGGTCTCGCCGACGCCAGCCACAGATTCGAGGGAGGACAGGTCGAGGTTGTGAAGGATCACGGTGGCACCCGGGGCGCCGGCACGGATCTCGGCAGCGGCGGCCTCGCCCTTCCCGCGGTTCCGCACAGGAAGCACCAACTCAGCGCCCGCAGCCGCAAGCCGCTTGGCGATGCCGAGCCCGATGCCGTCGCTTCCGCCGGTGAGGACGGCGCGCCGGCCGGAGAGGTCGGGGACGGTGATGTCAATCGGGGTACGCGGCATGACCCTCGCTCCTGTTCGTTCGCTCCCAGCGTCCCGAGTGTCGGGCCCGCCGACACCGGAGCTTTGATGGCCCGGTGTCACGGGTACAACCGTCGCGCATATCGACGGCGTTAGTCAGGGTCTGTCGATCCCACCATCGAGTGACTTGCGCCGAGCGAGCGGTGGTCGACCGGTGCCGCCCGCCCAGGAACCCACGGCCCGAGCAGCCGATGCCTGCGGCGGTGATGGCCTGGCGGTAGGTGTGGTCGACCAGGTCGCCCGCGACGAAGACGCCGTCGATGTTGGTCGCGGTGGACCCCGGCTGCACGAGCACGTAGCCGTGGTCGAGGTCGACCTGGCCCAACAGGAGCTCGGAACGGGGCTCGTGGCGGATCGCGGTGAACAGCCCAGTGGCGGGCAGCTCGCTGGTCTCACCGGTGACGGTGTCCTTCAACGTCAGCGAGTCCAGGGACCCCTCGCCGTTGATCGACTCCACGACGGAGTTCCAGATGATCTCCATCCGTTCCGCAGTCTCGTTCGGTCGCCGGAGCAGCGGTGACGTGCCCTGTGCCCGGAGCACAATCGCCGCCGCAGCTCTGAGCCCTCAGTCCATTCTCACGTGTCCCGATCGAGATCTAGCGTGTCGCAAACCACACCGAGACCGTGTGTACGTCGACAAGCCAGGTCGGGCCAGCAGCACGGTCGAACTCGTGAACGTGAGGTTCGACGAATGGATGAGATCAACACCTGGAGTGCGACGCAGACCGCGTCGGCTCTTCGCTCAGGGGACATTAGTTCGCGCGAGGCCGTCGAAGCCTCGATCGCCCGACTCGAAGCCGTCGAGCCCATCACCAATGCCTTCGAGGACCGCACCGAGGACGCGCTCGCTCGTGCGGACGAGGCCGACGACCGACGCACCCGTGGCGAAGAGCTAGGCCCTCTTCACGGCGTCCCGATCGCCGTCAAGGACAACCACGACGTGCTGGGCATGCCGACGACGCACGGCGTCCCCGCGTTGGCCGAGCTGCCGCCTGCGACGGAGAACTGTCCGCCGGTCGACCGGTACATCGAAAGCGGCGCCATCATCATCGGCCGCACTCGAATGCCTCCGTTCGGGATGCGCTGGACGACGCAGAGCAACTTCTTCGGCCCGACCCGCAACCCGCACGACCCAACGGTCACCGCCGGCGCGTCCACTGGTGGTGGCGCCGCCGCGGTCGCGACCGGGGTCGTACCCATCGCGCAGGGCAACGACATCGGGGGGTCCCTGCGCTACCCCGGTTCCGTGTGCGGCGTCGTCGCCCTGCGACCGACCGTAGGCATGGTGCCGTGGTGGACGTCGCCCCAGGGCCTCGGCATGCGCATCTCCAGCCGTGAGTTCCAGGTCGACGGCCCTATAGCACGCCACGTGGACGATCTTCGGCTCGCCCTGTCGATCCTGGCGAAGGCAGATCCGCGTGATCCCGAGGCAACCCCTGGGTTCACCGCAACCCGTATGGCCAATCCGCGGATCGGGGTCGTTCTCGATCCCGGCGACGCCCCCTTCGCCGGGCCGAGCACTCCCGAAGTGGAGAAGTCCGTCCGCGAGGTCGCCGACACGCTGCGCGCCGCCGGGTACGAGGTGGACGAGATCGAGGTGCCGCAGCTGGGCGAGGCCGCGAGCCTGTGGCTGCGCCTCGCGTTCGCGGACTTCGTCTTGTCAGGACTGGGCGACCAGATCGACGAGTTCGCTGACGAGGGCATGCAGTTCAAGTTCAAGTCCGTCGTGTCGCTGGTCGAGGAGGCCTACGGGCCTACCGACCTGCGGACGTTTCTCGAGGGTCATGAGCGACGCTCTCTCATTCGTCGCGAGCTGTCTGAGCTCATGGCCCAGCACCCGGTACTTCTCCTGCCGAACTCAGGGGAGCCGGCCTTCGCCCTCGGCAGCGACGTCACCAGCCGCGACCGCGTCCACGAGCTCCTGCGTCACCAGTGGCCGAACCTCGGCGTCCCCTTCATGGCGCTTCCCGGTGTTGGAATCGCCACTCATGTGCGTCCCCACCTCTCGCCCCTGGGCGTTCAGCTGATCGGTCGGGCCTTCGACGAGGAGACCCTCCTGGACATCGCGGGCACGCTTCAGCAGCGCCTGCCCGTGCCCAGCCCCGTCGAGCCTGTCCCGCCGGCCCCGTCGAACTGACCATCCACCCGCGGCGAGTACCACGCGCTCGTCCTCGGGTCACCTCGACCTCGAAAGGCTTCCTGGTGACTTTCACAAGCCCTCATCCACCCGTCGACATCCCGGACGTCACGCTGTACGACTTCCTCTTCGCGGACCTGACGGAGGAGGAGAAGCAGCGTCCGGCGTTCGTCGACGACGTCGAAACCGTCACGTACGGAGACCTCGTCGCCAGCATCGACGCTCTCGCTGGAGCGCTCTCACAGCGGGGCATCAACCCAGGAGACGTGGTCGCTCTCTACGGGTCCAACTCCTCCAACTACGCGGTCGCGCTGCATGGCGTTCTCCGCGCAGGCGCGACGGCGACCACGGCGAACGCGCTCTACAAGATCGACGAGCTCGTCCGGCAGCTGCGCGACTCAGGGGCCACCGCGATCTTCACCATCTCCGCTCTGGTCGAACAGGCGCTCGCTGCTGCAGCGCAGGTCTCGATCGCAGCCGATCGGGTCTTCGTGCTCGACGACCATCCGAAGATGGTCGCCCTCCGCGACCTTGTCGCAGAGGCTCATCCGGCACCCACCGTCGAGGTGGATCCGCGAACGTCCATCGCCGTCCTGCCGTACTCCTCTGGAACCACCCGGGCGCCCAAGGGCGTGATGCTCAGTCACCACAACTTGGTGGCCAACCTGTGTCAGTCGCAACCTTGGATGGGAGTCACCGCCGAGGACCGGGTCCTCGCAGTTCTGCCCTTCTTCCACATCTATGGCCTCACCGTGGTCCTGAACCTGACGCTGAGGGTCCGCGGCTCGTTGGTGCCCATGTCGCGGTTCGATCTCGAGGAGTTCCTGCGAGTCGTATCCGACAACCGCTGCACCTACCTGTACGTGGCGCCGCCCATCGCAGTCGCTCTGGCCAAGCACCCCCTGGTCGACTCGTACGACCTCTCCCACGTGGCGACGATCCTCAGCGGGGCGGCGCCGCTGGATGACGAGTTGGGCAAGGCCGTCGCTGCGCGCATCGGCTGCGAGGTCCGCCAAGGCTTCGGCATGACCGAGCTCAGCCCGGTCAGCCACGCGATCCCTGACGGACGTACCGACATCTCGCTGGCCTCCGTCGGCCTGACCCTTCCGAACATCGACTGCAAGCTCCTGGATCCGGCCACTGGGCAGGAGATCGACATCCCCTCCGAAGGGGTCAGCGCCCCCGGCGAGCTGTGCTGCAACGGCCCGAACGTGATGGTCGGCTACCTCAACAACGCCTCGGAGACTCGCAACACCATCGACGAGGACGGGTTCCTACATACCGGAGACATCGCGACGGTGTCAGCAGAGGGCATCGTGACTGTCGTCGACCGCCTCAAAGAGCTCATCAAGTACAAGGGCTACCAGGTTCCGCCTGCAGAGCTCGAGGCCGTCCTTCTCACTCACGACCAGATCGCGGACGCCGCCGTCGTCGGAGTCAGGGACGACGACGGCGAGGAAGTCCCGCTCGCGTACGTCGTTCGCCAAGCCGACAGCTCGTTGACCGCCGATGCGGTCATCTCCTTCGTCGCCGGACGAGTCGCGCCGTACAAGAAGGTGCGTCGTGTCGAGTTCATCGACGCGGTCCCGAAGTCGCCATCGGGCAAGATCCTCCGCCGCGCGTTGCGAGCCGAGCAGCCCGCCACCGGCGACCGACCCCGAACAGAAGGCCCCACCGCAGCCGCGGGGGGATCGAGCAGCACACGAAATTGGAACTGACCCACCCGACCAGTGGTGGGTGCGAGCTAGGAGGCTCAGATGAAGTATCGAAACAGCCTGTGGGGGGTCCTCGCCGCGGCGGCGCTGCTCACAACATCAGCATGCTCAGGTGGTGGCTCGTCGAGCGACGACGGAGGCGACGAGAAGTTCTCTGTCGGCATCGTCCGGTTCGCGCCCAGCGAGGTCACCACCGAAGGCGCCATCAAGGAGTACGTCGAGCTCGCCGAGGACGCCGGGTGGGAGGTCACCACCGCCAATCCCGACGCCGCGGTCGATCGAGCCATCGCCGCCATGCAGGACTTCGTGCAGAAGAAGGTCGACCTCATCGTCGTCGGCTCGTTCGACTCCACGACGCTGACGTCCGGACTCCGCTCGGCCACCGAGGCGGGAATTCCCGTCGCGTCCATCGCCGGCGGCATCGCCGAGGGAGTGACCTACAACCTCGGCGTCGCCAACGGCATCGAGATCCCGACCCAGATGATCGACGACATGGGTGGCAAGGGTCGCACCCTGGTCCTCAGCTACACACCGGGACCGCCCTGCCAGATCCGGGAGAAGGCACTCGAAGAGGCTCTCGAAAACACCGACATCACCGCCGACCGTCAGGAGGTGACCATCCCCGGGCAGCTCGAGTCCAGCCAGAAGCTCACGACGGCGTGGCTCGCGAAGAACTCCGCCAGCGACGAGCCGCTCTCCGTCTGGGCATGCTGGGACGACCCTGCTCTGGGTGCCTACGTCGCCATCGAGCAGGCGAAGCGAACCGCCGTGAAGATCTACGGGTACAACGGCACACCAGCCGGTCTCCGCGCGCTCAAGGAGGGCAAGATGCGAGCGACGTCGGCCCCCGACCTCGCCGCCGCTGCCAAGCTCCTGTTCGAGGCCACTCCCAGCATCGTCGACGGAGGCGTTGACGCAGACCCGCAGGATGTCGAGACCCCGTACGACCTCGTCACCAGCGACACGATCAGCGACTACCTGGCTGATCACCCCGGCGCGGACGGATCGTGAGGTCTAGCTGAGATGACCAATCGTCCAGAGCTCGGCGACAGGCCGCGCCCCCCGCGCGGAGCAGGCGAGGAGCACGACGAAGGGACGCTCCGAGTCGAGGGAATCTCCAAGAGCTTCGGCGGAAGCCGGGCTCTGGACGATGTCTCACTCACCGTTCGATCCGGAACGGTGCACGCCCTGTGCGGCGCGAACGGCGCCGGCAAGTCGACCCTCATCAAGGTGATCGCGGGACTGGAGCGCGCCGACGCCGGAACCATCACCGTGGACGGCGAGCCCGTCCGCCTCACGGATCCCCGACAGGCCAGTGCCCTCGGTCTGGGGTTCATCCACCAGGAGCTGAACCTCGTCCCGAAGTTCTCGGTACTCCGGAACATGGCGATGGGCTCGGCTCAGCCCGGTCGTTGGGGGCAGCTCGAACTACGCCGCCTCGGCCGCGAGGCCACCACGGTGCTCGAACGACTCGGGGCTCGCATCCCGCTGAACACACCGGTCGAGAAGCTGTCTGTGTCCGATCGATGGATGGTCTCCCTCGGCCGGTCGCTCATGACCCCCGCCCGCTTCATCGCGATGGACGAGCCGACCGCATCGTTCACCGACGAGGAGGCACACCGTCTCATCACCGTCATCGAGGAGCTCACCTCCGATGGAGTCGGCATCCTCTACGTCTCCCATCGACTCGACGAAGTGCTGTCCATCTCTGATGAGATCACCGTCTTCCGCAACGGACGACGCGTCGCGACGATCGACACGAGGGAGACGGATCGGGCGGCGCTGACCACCCACATCGTGGGCCGCGAGGTCGAACGCATCGTCGCCAACGAGCAGGGCGAGCAGCATGCGACCAGTAGCGCGGTTCGACTCCATGTGCGCGGTTTGAGCCGGACCCCGCGGGTGCTCGACGCTTCGTTCGACGTCAAGGTCGGGGAGATCGTCGGCATAGCCGGACTCGTCGGTGCGGGCCGGACAGAGCTTGCTCGACTTCTCATCGGTGCCGATCGAGCAACCGCGGGCCACATGGAATTGAACGGGATGCCCTACGCGCCCCGTTCACCCCACGACGCCATCCGAGCCGGCGTCGCGCTGGTGCCAGAGGAGCGACGCAGCCAAGGCCTGGTTCTGACCAACTCGGTCGAAGACAACCTCGCGATGGCCGAACACGGAGCGGCACGCCGGACGCTGCGGCCCTTCAGCCCGCGCCAGTCACGCCGTACCGCTGTGGCGCTCATCGAGCGGTTCGGTATCAAGACCCGCTCTCCGCGCACGACTGTCCACTTCCTCAGTGGCGGCAATCAGCAGAAGGCGGTCGTCGGCAAGTACGTCCGCACCGACCCTGGGGTCCTCATCCTGGACGAGCCCACCGTGGGTGTCGACGTCGGAGCCCGAGCCGAGATCTATCGGATCATCAGCGAGCTCGCCGAAGAAGGCACCTCGGTTCTCGTCGTCTCCAGCGACTTCGAAGAACTCGCCATCTGCGACCGGGTGCTGGTGATGCGTGCCGGCCAGATCATCGCCGAGGTACCCGCCTCGCAATTCGACAAGGACCATCTCACTGCCCTGAGCTTCGGGGCAACCAACGCGGAGGAAGCATGACCGTCACGCCCACTGTCACCAGCGAGACGTCCGACAACGGCGCGTCCGACGACAACCTCAGGACCAGCTACTTCGAATGGTTCGGACGCTACGGCGCACTCGTCGTGCTCGCGCTGCTCGTCACCGTCGCCTCTGTCGCCGCCCCGGACACCTTCCCGACGCTCGACAACGCGATCAACGTGCTCAACCAGAGCGCCCTCGCAGCGATCATCGCGATGGGCCTGACCTTCGTGCTCGTCACCGGCGAATTCGACCTCGGCATCGGCAACGCGGCCAGCCTGGCCGGCGTCGCCGCCTGCGCCCTGATGGTCAACGCCGAGTTCGGCATCGTCGCAGCACTCCTGGCGGTGCTGGTCCTCGGCGCCATCGTCGGTGTCGTCAACGGCCTCATCGTCACGTTCATTAATGTGTCGGCACTCGTCGCGACTCTCGGGACCGGGACCGTGGTCATCGGGCTGAACTACATCATCTCCGATGGCACCCCTGTCGCCCTGAAGGACCCGGACGCCTTCTTGGACATCACCTTCGGCCGGCTGTTCGGCGTCCCCTACCCGGTGTACGTCATGCTCTTCGTCGCGGCCATCTTGTGGTGGCTGCTGAATCGGACCGTCCTCGGGCAGGCGATGCAAGCGGTCGGCGGAAACCGAGTTGCCGCAGAGCTCTCGGGCATCCGCGTGGATCGCGTTCGCATCATCGCGTTCGCCGTGTGCTCGATGTGCGCCGCCTTGACCGGATTTCTCTTGGCCTCTCGTACCGGCAGCGCGACCCTCGCCGCGGGTGACCCATATCTGCTCAGCTCGTTCGCAGCTGCTTTCTTCGGCTCCGCAGTTTTGCGCGACGGTCAGTTCCACATCGTCGGCACTCTCGTCGGAGTCATCACGGTGTCCGTCGGTTTCAACGCGATCGCGCTGATCGGTCTGGAGACCTACTCGCAGTACCTGTTCCAGGGAATCCTGCTCATCGTGGGCGTGGGAGTGGGTTCGCTCGCTCGCCGGCGTGCTGCGGCCTGAGACCGTGGCTTCCCTCGGTACCAAGCCCTCGCCGTTGTGGCATGGTCAGGCCAGCATGGATGCGGTCGACGGGAATCGGCTCGTGTTCGTGCGGGGCCAAGGCACCAAGGTGTACGACGAGCACGGCAGGGAGTACTTCGACGCTCCGGCGTCGTTGTGGCTGGCCAACGTGGGCCACGGGCGCCTCGAGATAGCGGACGCCATGAGCACGCAAGCGGGTCGGCTCGAGTACTACTCGTCCTTCGGTAGGTTCACGACCGATGTCACCCTCGCGTTGGCCGAACGGGTAGCGGGCCTCAGCCCACTGGCGGACACGAAGGTTCTGCTCACCTCCGGTGGGAGCGACGGAATCGACCTCGCCGCGAAGCTCACACGACGCTACTGGGCATCCGTCGGCAAACCCGAGAAGACCGTCATCGTCACTCGGGAGCTCGCCTATCACGGCCTCCACGCCTTCGGTACCAGCATCACCGGTATCGCCGCCAATCAAGAGGGCATCGGCAAGTTCGTCCCTGACGTTGCCACGGTGCCACTGCACGACCTCGACGCTCTCGAGGCCCTGCTCCTCCAGAGCAGCGGACGCATCGCCGCGTTCTTCACAGAGCCGGTCCTGGGCACTGGCGGGGTCCACCTTCCTGCCCCTGACTACATGCGTCGCGTCAACGAGCTATGCCGCGAGCACGACGTGCTGATCGTCGCTGACGAGGTCATCACGGGCTTCGGGCGACTCGGCGAGTGGTTCGGCAGCACGCGCGTCGGGCTCGAACCAGACGTCATCGTGACAGCCAAGGGCATCAGCTCCGGGTACGCGCCGCTCGGTGCCGTGCTGGCGGGCCCACGGGTATCGGAACCCTTCTTCGGTAGCAATGCTCTGACGTTTCGACACGGAATGACATACGCCGGCCACTCCGTGGCCGCAGCCGCCGGTCTCGCCAACCTCGACATCATCGAGGGCGAGCGACTTGTGGAGCGCGTGGCCGAGCTCGCGCGACCGTTTTTCGACGAGTTGGCGGGGTTGGAACGTCACCGCGCCGTACGCGAGGTCCGCGGCGGACTGGGACTGATGGCCGGCATTCAGATGGTCGACCCGGCAGCGGCGCAGCAGGTTTCGGACGCATGCTTGGAGGAGGGCTTCATCGTTCGGGTCATCACCGACGGCACTCTCCAAATCTCCCCGCCGTTCACTACCTCGATCGCCGAGATAGTCGAGCTTGCTGGCGTCCTGGACCGGACCATCGGCGCCCTCCACCTGTGAGCAGCGAGCTCTCACCCGTTCTCAAGCGAGTGCAGAACGGTGAGAGCAGCTTGCAGTTCGAAGCGGGAGTCGGATAGCGGGTATCCCAACATCGTCTCAGCGCGCTTGATGCGGTTGTTGACCGTGTTGCGGTGGAGGTGCAACGCCTGGGCGGTGCGCAGGGGACTCAAGTGCGAATCGAGATAGATGCGAACCGTGTCCCGAAGCTCACGCAGGGCGGTGCCGTCCCCCGCCAGATCGCCGAGCTGACGGCGCGAGAACGTGATGGCCTGATCGCGATCGGCCATCAACAGCGAGAGCAGAGCGATGTGGTCGTAGTCGGTGACCGAGGGCGCTGGTCGCAAACTGCGGGACACATGGTCGAAGACGATTCGGGCCTCTTCGTGACTGGCGCGGAAGCCGTTCACGCCCGTCGTGCTCGTTCCGATCGCGACGTGCACCCCCAAAGATCGATCCCGAAGAATCGATTCCACCTTCGCGGTGTTGATCGTTTCGGTCGGTCTCATGGTCGCCCACCCGTAGGCGGTGCGTGCGCTGGCCTGAACGACGAGTCGCGCCCGCGCCGGCAGCACCCGGGCAACGGTGGTCGCAGCGTCGAGGACCGTGGCATGGTCGGCACCGTCGCTTGGTGTCGCCCAGCAGATGAACGCCACGTGCCTGCCCGAGAGGGGATAGCCGAGGAGCTCGGTCCCCGGATCGCCGCCCGTCAGCACGCTCTTGACCGCGTCGATGCGTTCGGCCGGAGATCCGACAGCGACCAGCTCTCGACGCATCTGCTCCGAGACCTCACGTTCGACCCTCGTGAGGAACTCCGACAGCACCCGGAAGGCGAGGCGCGAACTCCGAGCCAACGTGTCGGCGTCCGCGCACTCCTGCGCGAGGGCGGGTGCGAGGAAATCGTTCCACAGCACATCTTGGCCATAGTGATAGATCCGTGCGAGGTCCACCTGCGTCAGCCCGAGCCGAGCTGCAAGCCGCGCAGCCTCCAAGGCATCGGCAGGTGTGCCGGCCTTCCACGCCCCGTGCTCGAGCATCGTGAAGATGAGCGCGAGGTTCGCCTCCATGCTCTCCATCTCGGCCCGCTCGGGGACGAGAAGGTAGCCAGGAACCGCGAGCTCCAGGGCGCCGTGGAGGCCCTCGAGCATGTCCGACTTCTTCCTGAGAAGCGCTCGGCCGGCGGCCGCCAGGGCGGCGCGTTCGTCCGGGGCAAGGTCCAAGTACTCCACGAGCCCGAAGACTACGTCCGTCCGCGCGTCCCGTCCTGTTCTTCCCGCCCACGACGGCTCGAAGGTCTGTGCGTTCGGCACATTGTTCGCCGTTCGCGGCATTCCTATCGTCAGACGAACCGTGGCCTCCGAGGTGGATCCACGAGCGACGTCGGCAACTGGGGCCGCACGTCCAGGACTTGGGGAGCAGCACATGAGCGACATCTGGAAGCTGTCAGCAACGCAGGTGGCCAAGGCCATTGCCGTGGGAGACATCAGTTCACGCGAGGCCGTCGAGGCGTCGCTCTCGCGGTTGGCTCAGGTCGAGCCACACCTCAACGCGTTCAGTGACCACGCGGTTGACTCTGTCGCCCGCGCGGACGATGCCGACGCTCGCCGCGCTGCGGGTGAGCCACTCGGACCGCTGCACGGGGTGCCGATCGCGGTCAAGGAGAATCACGACCTCGTCGGACTTCCCACCACTCACGGCGTCCCTGCGCTGAGAGAGGCTCCGCCTGCTCGACGCAATGGCCCGCCGGTCGAGCGATACGTGGAGGCAGGCGCCATCATCATCGGTCGCACCCGGATGCCTCCGTTCGGTCAGCGCTGGACCACGCAGAGCGACTTCTACGGTCCGACGCGCAATCCGTACGACCCGTCCGTCACAGCCGGCGGATCGACTGGTGGCGGGGCCGCAGCCGTCGCTGCCGGGGTAGTGTCGATCGCACAGGGGAACGACATGGGCGGGTCTCTGCGCTACCCGGCATCGGTGTGTGGCGTAGCAGCGCTACGTCCGACCGTCCGAAAGGTCCCGTGGTGGACCTCCACGGCAGGCGAGGGGATCCGGTTCGCGTCGCGTGAGTTCCTCGTCGACGGCCCTATCGCACGCAGCGTTGCCGACCTCCGATTGGCGCTGTCGGTCATCGCTCGACCAGACGCACGCGATCCCGAGGCGACGCCCGGATACGCGATCCCTGTCACGGACTCGCCGCGGATCGGTGTGGTGGTCGATCCCGGTGACCTGCCTTTCGCAGGAGCCAGCTCGCCCGATGTGGACGCATCGCTGCGGGCGACTGTCGCCAGGCTGAGGTCCCTCGGGTACGAGGTCGACGAGATCGCCGTCCCGGCGCTGGGCGAGGCGGCCGGCCTGTGGTTGCAGATGACGTTCGACGACTACGGGGTCTCCTCCTTCGCCTCGGATCTTGAGACGTTCGGCGACGACGGCATGCGCTTCAAGTGGGACTCCGTGACCAAACTCGTGCGTCAAGAGTTCGGCGATCGCAGCCTTGGGCGGTACCTCGCCACCGTCGAACGGCGTTCACTTCTTCGCAGGCAGCTGTCGGAGCTGATGGTCGACTATCCGGTTCTGATGCTCCCGAACTCCGGTGAGGAGCCCTTCGAGCTGGGCAGTGACGTCACCAGCCAGGAGCGGGTCTCGGAGTTGTTGCGCCACCAGTGGCCGAGCTTGTCCATTCCGTTCATGGCGCTCCCCGGCGTCGGATTGGCCACCCAAGATCGAAGCGGCCGGGCGCCTCTGGGTGTCCACCTCGTTGGTCGCGCGTTCGACGAGGAGACGGTTCTGCGAGTGGCTGAGCAACTCGAGACGACCACGTCGTTCGGCGAGCCGATCGACCCCGTCGCACTTCCCGTCGGCTCATGACGACGACAGATTCGTCGTCGGAGGCCGCCGCATACCGATCGGTCAACCCGGCCAACGGCCAGGTCGTGGCCAGCTTCGCCGGGGCGAGCGACGATGAGGTCGAGGCTGTCCTCGCGTCCGCGCAGTCGAGCTACGTCAGCTGGAGCTCGTTGCCGTCGTCGGAGCGAGTCGAGACGGCACGGCGAGTCGCCCGGCTCTTCGGAGAACGCAAGCACGAACTAGCCGCGCTGGCCCAGGTCGAGATGGGCAAGCCTCTGTCCGAGGGCGTCGAGGAAGCCGAGTTCTGCGAGTCCATCTTCGGCTACTTCGCGGATGAAGCCGACCGCCTGACCAGTGACGAGGTCATCGCCACCGGGCAGGGCCGTGCCGTCATCCAGCGCCGCCCTATCGGCCCGGTCCTGGGCATCATGCCGTGGAACTTCCCGTTCTACCAGGTCGCCCGGTTCTTCGCCCCGAACCTGGTGCTCGGCAACCCCGTCGTGCTGAAGCACGCGGAGTCTGTCCCTCAGTCAGCGCTCGCCCTGGCCCGACTCTTCACCGATGCGGGCGTGCCTGAGGGGGTCTACGCCAACGTGTTCGCCTCCCACGACCAGGTCGAGAGCATCATCGCGGACGAACGCGTCCAAGGGGTGTCCCTCACCGGCTCGGAGCGAGCTGGATCCGCTGTGGCAGCGCTTGCAGGCCGACATCTCACGAAGTGTGTACTCGAGCTCGGCGGATCCGACCCGATGATCGTGCTCGACTCCGAGGACGTGAGTGTGCTCGCCGCGGAAGCGTGGGCTTTCCGGATCTACAACACCGGCCAGGCCTGCAACGCGAACAAGCGCATCATCGTGATGGCAGACGTGTACGAAGAGTTCGTGACCGAGCTCGTCAGGCACGCCCGCGCTCTCGGCCCTGGCGACTTCTCGCCTATGTCGTCGAGACTGGCCGCAGAGGCCGTCGACGACCTCGTGCAGGAGGCCATCGACGGGGGCGCCACCCTGCACGCCGGCGGACACCTCGGTGACAGTCCCACGGCGTTCTACTCACCGGCAGTCCTCACCGGGGTGACCCGGGAGATGCGCGCCTATCGCGAAGAGGTCTTCGGGCCGGTCGCCGTCGTCTATCGCGTCGAGACCGAGGAGGATGCGATCGAGGTCGCTAACGACACGCCGTTCGGACTCGGTGGCTCGGTCTTCAGCGTCGACGCTGCCCGAGCCGCCCGGGTGGCGGATCGTCTCCACGTCGGAATGGCCAATGTGAACACCATCGCGGGCGAGGGCGCCGAGATCCCGTTCGGTGGGACGAAGCGGTCCGGATTCGGCCGAGAGCTCGGGCCCCTCGGGATGGACGAGTTCGTCAACAAGCGCGTGTTCTTCACCGCCGAGTAGCCCCGACACTGCGCTCTGAACCGGTCCTGATCCCGCCTGCAAGCCGAAAGGTCACATGAATACCCATCCAGCCAACACGATCGAGGTCCACGGCATCGAGATTCCCAGCGGACTGCTCATAGGCGGGAGCTGGAGAGCGGCGAGTGGTGGCGCGACGATGGACGTGATGAATCCCGCTACCGGCTCCGTCATCGCCCGTGTCGCCGACGGCACGACGGAGGACGCCCTCGCGGCAGCACACGCTGCCGCTGAGGCTCAGCAGGGATGGGCGGCTGCAGCGCCGCGCGTGCGTTCGGAGATCTTGTATCGCGCCTTCGAGACGATGATGAGGCGACAGGAGGAGCTGGCGCGCATCGTGACACTCGAGATGGGCAAGCCCCTGACCGAGGCGCGCGGGGAGGTCGCGTACGCAGCCGAGTTCTTCCGTTGGTTCGCCGAGGAAGCCGTCCGCATCGACGGCGGGTACAGCCGACGTCCTGACGGGCTCGGGAGGACCGTCGTGCTTCGCCAGCCGGTCGGCCCATGCCTCCTGATCACGCCCTGGAACTTCCCGCTCGCCATGGGCTCGCGAAAGATCGGGCCAGCCGTCGCAGCCGGGTGCTCGATGGTCCTGAAACCCGCGCCCCAGACGCCGCTGTCCAGCCTTCTGCTCGCAAGCATCCTCCAGGAGGCCGGCTTGCCCGACGGAGTGCTGAACGTCGTCACGACTTCGAGGGCGGGCGATGTCGTCGAGCCGATCCTGACCCTCGGCATGATCCGCAAGCTGTCGTTCACCGGATCGACCCAGGTCGGCAAGATCTTGTTGAAGCAGGCTGCGGCCCAGGTGGTGCGCACCTCGTTGGAGCTGGGCGGGAACGCGCCGTTCTTGGTGATGGCCGACGCAGACCTCGAGGTGGCCGTCGAAGCGGCCGTCCAAGCCAAGATGCGCAACATGGGGGAGGCATGCACGGCCGCCAACCGGATCTACGTGCACACCTCCATCAGTAGAGAATTCTCGACCCGGCTGGCCGAGCGGCTCGCGGGGATGCGGGTCGGTGATGGGCTGACCGAGGGCGTCCAGGTAGGACCGATGATCGACGCGGCCCGACGCGACAAGGTTCTTCGACTCATCGAGGATGCGGTCGCCCGAGGAGCCAGAGTGGTAGCCGGAGGCGAGGCCTTCGCCGGCACCGGCTACTTCGTCGAGCCGACGGTCCTGCTTGATGTGCAGCCCGGATCGGACCTCCTCGACACGGAGATATTCGGGCCGGTGGCGGCGGTGCAGACCTTCGAGACGGTCGACGAGGTGCTCCGGGCGGCCAATGGCACCGAATGGGGTCTGGTCGGCTACGTCATGACCCAAGACGTCGATCTCGCGTTCGAGATCAGCGAGAAGCTGGAGGTCGGGATGGTGGGCTTGAACGTCGGGATCGTGTCCACCCCCTCCGCGCCGTTCGGCGGAATCAAGCAGTCCGGGCTCGGTCGAGAGGGCGGACGCGTAGGCATCGAGGAGTACCTCGACGTCAAGTACATCTCCATGCCCCTTCGAGAGCGGAGTCACTCGTGAGCGCGTCACTGTCCCCCCTGCTCACGCCGGCGACGCCGGTCGTCGTCGACCATGCGGCGGGTAGCTACGTGTACGACGAGGAAGGGCGCGCGTATCTGGACTTCACCACCGGCATCGGTGTCACGAGCACAGGACACTGCCACCCCGCGGTCGTCGAAGCCGCACGCGAACAGGCCGGGAAGCTCATCCACGGCCAGATCACCACCGTGCGGCACAAGCCCCTGCTCGAGCTCACCGAGCTCCTCGGGACCGTGCTCCCCGACGGGCTCGACAGCGTCTTCTACGCCAACAGCGGTAGCGAGGCGGTCGAAGCGAGTCTGCGCTTGGCTCGCATGGCAACGGGTCGCCCGAACATCATCGCCTTCCAGGGAGGCTTTCACGGTCGCACCGTTGCGGCGGCGTCCATCACGACGGCCGGAACGAAGTTCCGCAGCGGGTTCTCGCCCCTGCTGCCGGGTGTGCACATCTCCCCGTTCCCCTACGCCCTCCGCTATGGCTGGGACGAGGACGCCGCCGTCGACTTCGCGCTCGGTGAGCTCGACTTCCTTCTACAGACCACCTCGAGCCACGCCGACACCGCGGCGTTCATCATCGAACCCGTACTCGGTGACGGCGGATACCTGCCGACCCCAGCCCGATTTCTCACGGGTCTGCGTGAGCGAGCAGACCGCCTGGGCATCGTGCTCATCATCGATGAGGTCCAGACGGGTGTCGGTCGCACCGGAACGTTCTGGGGACACACTCCGTCCGATGTCCGGCCCGACATCCTCATCACAGCCAAGGGCATCGCGAGCGGCTTCCCCCTCTCGGCGATCGCTGCGTCGACCGAGCTCATGTCCTCGGCCTGGCCCGGCAGTCAAGGCGGAACGTATGGCGGAAATGCGGTCTCCTGCGCAGCTGCCATCGCCACCTTGAAGGTCGTCGAGGCCGAAGGACTGGTGGCGAACTCGGCCGCTCAGGGTGAGCGACTCCAGGCTGGGCTGCGCGACATCGCCCGAGATTTCGAGGAAGTCGCGGACGTCCGCGGTCGGGGCCTGATGATCGGTTGCGAGTTCATCGACAGCGCGGGGAGCCCCCGCGCAGACCTTGCGGAAGCGACTCAGCAGGCCGCAGTGGACGAGGGCCTGCTGCTGTTGACGTGCGGTACCCGCAGGAACGTCGTGCGGTTCATTCCTCCGCTGATCGTCACTGCTGATCAGGTCGACGAAGGCCTCGCCGCCTGGGAACGCGCGCTACGGGTCGTCACCTCGCGTTGAGCCGGGGCTCGAGGATCGTCAGGGCCATGTCGTAAGCCAGGTCGACACGGCTCACCTCACCGGTCGCGGCCAGGTCGAGCCGCAGACCACGGATGATCGCCATGACCAGGGTCGTGACGGTGCGCGCCTGGTCGGCCGGGTGGCCGTTGGCGACGAGTGCCTTCTCCAGGGGCGCCATCCAGTCCCGCACGACGGAGTCTGCGAACCACGTGTACCGCTCGGGGTGCCGGACGGCCATGCCGTACAGCTCGAACAAGAACGTGAACTGGCGATCGTATTCCGGAGCGAGCCAGAGGTCCCAGAGTGCTCGCAGAACCTCCGCGGGCTGTCCCGACGTCTCGGTCCACGACTCCGCGAGCGAGCGGACCATCTGGGAGTGCAGGTCCTGGCACACCTCGCGTACCAGCCCGTCCTTGCTCCCGAACTGCCGATTCAACGACGCGATGGACGAGCCGATGGCCTCGGCGAGCGGGCGGAGGGTCAGCTCGGCGACGCCGACCTCGAGCGCGTACGACGTCGCGGCGTCGAGCAATTCTCTCCTGTGGCCAGCCCACCGTGTCGTCCGGCCGTCGACATTCGGGGCTCCCGTGGTGCTCGTCACGGATGCAGCCTAGGCGAGTCGCTTCTTCCTATTTACCGGAACGATCGATTCGGATACTTTGAGGACACCACTACCGAAGGATGCGAAATGGCAGACACAGCAACAGCGATCACGGGCGTCACCCTCATCGACGGAACCGGACAAAGCATGACTCCGGCCACCGTCATCTTCGAGGGCGATCGTTTCGTCGCGGCAGGCCGGGAGAGCGACGTCATCGTCCCCGAGGGAACGACCGTCATCGACGGAGCAGGGAAGTGGCTCATCCCGGGCTTCGTGAACGGCAACGTGCACCTGCTCGATGCCTGGATGTTCATGGTGGGACCGGGAACCATCGAGTATCTCGCTCGTTGGGAGGGGCGATTCGTCGAAGTCATCGAGGAGGCTGCTCAGCTCGTCCTGCGCAACGGCGTGACCACCGTGTTCGACACGTACAACGCCGTCGAGCACGTTCTCGCCGCTCGCGACCGGATCAATGCCGGCGGGTCGCAGGGTGCCCGCATCTACGCCGCCGGTGCCATCGTCGGAATGGGCGGCCCGTTCAGCGCCGACTTCCACTTCGCAGGCCGACGCGCCGCCGCTCAGTCGTTCGTCAACCGCATCGATGAGGCATTCGAGGCCGGCGTCGGCCACCAGCTCAGCACCCTTCCCCGCACGGAGGTCCGCGCCCGGGTCCGCGACTACCTGAGCCGCGGCGTCGACCTGCTCAAGATCGCCGTGAGCGATCACATCTTCATGAACGTCGGCTTCGACCGGTCGTACCAGACCTTCAGCCGTGAAGTCCTCGAGGTCATCGTCGAAGAGGCCCGCGCCGCCGAAGTGCCCGTCCTCACGCACAGCCTGTCGGTGGAGTCTCTCGACACCTCGCTCCAGCTCGGAGCAGACGTCCTCATTCACGCCAACTACACGATGGGTCAGCCCTACCCGCACGAGCTCGTGGACCGGATCGTGGCGAGCGATTCGTGGGCTGAGCTCCAGACCATCCACTCGGACTACACCAAGGGCCTCGAGACGGCCGGCAGCTGGGCTTCGGTGCTCGGCGGTGGAGCGTACGCAGAGAACGAGCGGACTCTCATCGGCGCCAACGCGAAGATCATCATGGGTACCGACGCCGGCTGTCCCAGCGTCGACCATCTGGCGGATCTCACGCCGGCCGAGCGAGACGACCGCCCTTGGACGATCGGCGGAGACCACTTCCACTGGACCCAGTCGATGGTGGAGAAGGGCATGTCGACGCTCGAGGCGATCTCGGCCGCGACTCTGAACGTGGCGCGGGCCTACGGCAAGGACAAGCACATCGGGTCGGTCGAGATCGGCAAGCTCGCGGACTTCGTCCTGCTCGACGCCGACCCCATCGACGACATCCGCAATCTCCGAGTGATCAACACCGTCTATCAGAGTGGGCGCAAGGTTGACCGCGACGGCCTGCCGACCGCGGCCCTAGTGACCGCGCACCCCCACGCCATCCAGTGGCAGTAAGGGCTGGCGCGTGTGAGCTTGAGCATCCGGCACGTGACCGCGACGGTTGTCCTATCGTCGGCCTAGCCGACGAAGCTGAGGAGCGCCGGTGAGCCGATGGTCGAGCGGACCGCGTAGAGGCTCTGCTCGGACCTGGGCTGGTGGTCGGTGCTCGGGAGAAGCGCGGGCGCAACGGCAAGACTCGGGCCGGTCCGCGAGGGCCTTGCCGAACGGTATTTCACCGCCGACGCTCGACCACTCGGGTCGCTCGCCGACATCAATGAGCACTGTGCCCGCGAGAGCAAGCTCTACCTCTGCGCCAACAAGGACGTGTACTTCAACCGCATCGTCGGCTACTCGATCGACTCACGGATGAAGTTACACATCGCGGTTGCCGTACTCGATAACGCCGTCGCCCGGCGCCGTACCGCGGGCGTGGCCGGCTACCAGCGGGCGAGCATGCGCGGCGGGCTTCAGGAACGGGCTGTGGAATTCCATGCTCTGCGCCGCGGATCGCAGTTCCGATCCGAAGGTTCGCCAGCTCACCGCACGACATGATCGGCTCGATGGTCGCGTCGGTGCGGCCGAGCGACAAACGCCGCCATGGCGGTGTTCTCTACGGTTGCTTGACGAACGTCGTCGACCGCCGAACCTGGAACACCCGTGAGGAACCTGCGGATCGCGATCGTGACCTGGATAGAGACGACCTACAGGTCAGACGCTGGTTGAGTTCGATCCCCTGGTTTTAGCGCAACTTCCCGCGAACCATGGCCCGTCAACCCAACCGGTCTAATCCAGCTGTCGGACCTTGCCTCGGCCCCGGCACCGAAAGCGATCCCTTGCCGAGCGAGTCCCCGCTTATCCCTTGCAAATCTACGGCTGAGGGCAGGACGATGGCCGTGCTTGGAAGCTGTGCCAGGACGGACATCGCGACTTCGACGTACGCGCGTTGGTAGTTGCTCCGCGCACAGGTCTCGTCGATGATCTGCAGCAATTCCATCGCGACTCCCGCCGTCGCGCGAACCGACAACGAGCCCGCCTCCTCGCGAGTCCTCTCGCTGATCGCTTCCTCCAGGTCAGCTCGCGCGGCGCGGTAAAGGTCCCACACTCTTGCCCGCGGAGCGACGGAATCGTCGATCAGGCGACGCAGCTCGGCTATCTGCTGCAACGGGTCGTCGAAGGCGCGCGCGACCGTCAGCAGCACCTCGCCGAGTGAGACGTCCAGCGCCTCGTCAGCCGGCCGAGACCTGAGGTGCGTGGCGAGATCTAGTGCGTGCATGAGTCGATCGACCAGAAGAAGGTCCTTGCTGGGGAAGTAGCGGTAGAGCGTGGTGGTGCCGACCTCCGCGAGCTCCGCTATCTGCTCCATGGTCGTGGCGTCGTAGCCAGTGGTCTCGAACAACTTGAGGGCCGTGTTGACCATGCGCTCACGGGTTCGCGCCGCCTTCGTCTCTCGCAGTCCCATGTCGGCAGTATAGGGACGCCTAACTGGAAGACACTACCAAAAAGGGTTGACTTCCAATACGGATGGAAACTATAACGGATGTCACATCCATTCGGGAACCTAGCCCGATAACTCAGGGAGCGCCCATGACCGACACCGTCGTCCCCAACACGCCACTGGCCCCCCACGGCGTCGCTTCGCCGGGCACTCCGGTCGGGCGGCTGCTCCCGGCCATGTTCGCGTCCAACGTCAGCGCCTTCATCGGCTTGTTGACCCCGCTTCAGGTCCTCATGACGTTGCACCTCACCAGCATTGCCGGACCCCGCGCGGCGGCATCCTTCGGCATCATCACTGGCTTCGGAGCTCTGGCGGCGCTAGTGGCCAGTCCTCTCGGCGGCCGGATCAGCGACCGCACCGCGGCACGATTCGGGCGACGACGCACCTGGATCCTCACCGGGGCGGTCGCCGGCTCGGGCGCTGTCCTCGGCATGGGCTTCACGAGCGAGGTCTGGCAGATGGCCCTCCTGTGGTGCGCGACGCAGGCGCTGTTCAACTTCCAACTCGCCGCGACTAGCGCACTCATGGCGGATCAGGTGCCCCAACGGCGGCGGGGCACGGCCTCGGGCCTCCTCGGGCTTTCGGCGGCGGTGGGTCCGCTGGTCGGCGTCGCGGCCGTCAGTGCGGTACGAGACCCGTTGCTCCAGTGGGCCGTCACCGCCGCCACCGCGACGGTGCTCGCTGTGGTGTCGGTACTGCTCCTGCGGGAGACCCAGCACCAGCCACCCGTGGGCGAGGCGCGGCTGCGGCCGGCTGACCTGGTCAAGTCCTTCTGGCTCAACCCAAGGCGGCACCCGGCGTTCGGATGGGCCTGGCTCGTCCGGTTCCTCGTCTTCGCGGCTGTTGCGAGTACCACCTACAACGCGTTCTTCCTCATGGATCGCTTTGCAGTCACCGCCGAGGAGGTGCCCGCGTCCGTGCTCGTCATCGCCATGACCACCGTGGTTGCTCTGGCTCTCACGAGTGTCGTCGCCGGCCCCTTGTCCGATCGCATCCAGCGCCAGAAGCCATTTGCGGCTGGTGCCGGGCTGTCGGCAGCGGCTGCTCTCGGCTGCATGTCCATAGCGACCGAGATGTGGTTGGTGTACCTCGCCGCAGGACTGATCGGCGTCGCGATCGGACTGGTTGGTTCGGTCGACCTCGCGCTGTGCGTGCGGGTGCTGCCGAACAACGAGAACGCGGGCAAGGACCTCGGAGTGATCAACATGGCAGGCCTGCTACCGCAGTCGATCGTCCCGTTCATCGCTCCGGCGCTCATCGCTCTCGGCGGCTACACCGCCTTCTACCTCGTGCTGGGCGCGGCCGCGCTACTGGGGGCGCTCGCAGTGCTCCGCATCCCCGAGATCGGCCGTGAGACCGATCCCCGGTTTGCCCCCATCACCCGGGCCCCAGCGGCAGCAGCCTGATCCTCTTTCCGATACGACACCAAGGACCCACCGATGAACACGCTCTCCGTCTCTTCCTACAGCCTGCGCGAGCAGCTCGGCTCGATCCAGATCGCCTTCACCGACGCAGCCGGGCACGTGCAAACCTTCCGCCAGGACTTCCCACAGTTGATGGACATCGTCGACTTCCCCACCAAGGGAGCAGATTCGCTCGACATGACCGCCGTCGAGACTGTCGCGTTCCAGTACGACGGTATCGACGACGTCGCGATCGACCGTTTCGCGGCGAATGCAGGCAGCGCCGGGCTTGAGCTCCTCAACGCCGCCGTCGACGAGGGCGACCTGCTAAGCACCGACGCTGACAGGCGTGTGGCGGACGTCGCAGCGCTAAAGGACTGGATCGGGCGGTTCGCCAGCGCCGGATATCGGTTCGTGCGAGTCAACCCGGGGTCACCGTTCAGCACGAATCACGGCTCGGTGCCGCCGGCCTACCTGGTCGAAGCGCTGCGCGAGCTGGGCGAACACGCCAACGCGCAGGGCGTGCGGCTGCTTGTCGAGAATCACGGTGGCCCCTCGAGCGACCCGGCCTGGCTCAACGAACTGCTTGACGCCGTCGGCCAGGACAAGCTGGGGCTGCTGCTCGACCTGGGCAACTTCGACGCGCTCCTGGGGCCGCTCATGGCGACAATGTTCGCGGAACCTGGGGCCACCCCGCCGCTCAACCCGTTCGAGGGCGCGGACATGACCTCGGTCTACGAGGGGATCAATGCACTTGCTGGCCGCGCCGAGCTCGTCCACGTCAAGGTGTACAGCGTCGACGCCGCCGGCATCGGACCGGTCGACATCCCGCGAGCACTCCAGATCCTTGCCGGCCACGGCTACACAGGCGCGCTGACTGTCGAATACGAGGGGGTAGGTGGCGATCCCTGGGACAAGACCCAACGCATCCTCGACCTCATCACGGCCGAGAGTCGGCCCTTTGAGACGCCGAATCGGAGGGGATGACCACATGTCGGTGACCACCGAGTCAGTGGACGTGCTCGTGGTGGGGTCAGGCCCCGTCGGTGCCACCTATGCACGCACCATTGGCGATCTTGCCCCCGGTTCCACGATCATGTTGGTCGAGGTCGGGCCGTCGATTCCCGGCGTGCGCGGCGACCACACTCAGAACATGAGTGACGAGGACCGCACGGCCGCACAGCTGCTCACGCAAGGACCTGACGCCGGTATCGAGCGAGCGGCGGCTCTCTCTGACATCGCTCCGGGCATCGACCCGAGCCTAGAGTTCAGACAGACCATTCTTCCCGGGTTGTTCTTCGTCGACCCCCGGCCCGCTCTCGATGCGGGTGAGGTCGGCCTTCCGGCGGCGAGCATGGCCAGCGGGATCGGCGGTATGGGCATTCACTGGGGCACGTCGAGCCCCCGTCCGCGCGGCTGCGAGCGAATCCCCCATCTCCCTGATGGGGAGTTGGACGCAGCCCTGGACGAAGCTGAAAGCCTCCTGGGCACCACTCAGCACCCCTTTCCCGGCCGGGGTCTTTCCGAAGCGGTCCGTGCTGCAGTGGCCGAAGTGCTCGACGGCCCGGGCTTGGCCCCGACTGGCTTCATGCCGACCTCGACCAAGTGGGAAGGAGACAGGCTGCGGTTCTCCGGCACAGGGGTCATCCTGGGGGACCTGGAAACCGAGGTGCCCGGGTTTGAGATGCGCGCGGAGACGCTCGCCACCCGCGTCCTCGTGGACGACGGCGTAGCAGTCGGCGCCGCGCTCCGAGATCGTGTGACCGGTCAGGAGTACGAAGTCCGGGCGCGTTATGTGGTCGTGTGTGCCGACAGTCTCCGGACCCCGCAGATGCTGTTCGCCTCAAACATCCGGCCCGCCGCGCTCGGGCGATACTTGAATGACCATTTTCAAATCGGCACTTTCGTACACCTGGCAGACGAGTTCGACCCGGCCCACTTCGCACCCGAGGCCAGAAACATCACCAGCGTGCTGACGCCCTACTCGGACGCTCGGCCCTTTCAGATGGGCGTCATGACCCTGGCAAACTCGGCTTTCAAGATCTCCCTTGGTGACGGTGACTCGCTGGGCGATGAAGTGGCCTCCCGCCTGGCCGTGCTGGCGTGCTACGGGGCAAAGGACATTCAGTACGACGATGCGGTCGAGTTCAGTGATACCGACACTGACTTCTTTGGCATGCCGCGGATGCGGATCCGCTACCAGCGCACTGAGAAGGATCGAGCCCTTATCGAGCAAATGCGCGCCGCCTCAGTCCGTGTCGCAGCGAGGCTTGGGACCGCGCTAGAACCGCCCGAACTCGCTGCGGGCGGGTCCTCCCTGCACTACCAGGGAACCGTACGAATGGGAGCAGTCGACGACGGTACCTCCGTCTGCGACCCGAACCTGGAGGTATGGGGCGTTGCGAACCTGTTCGTTGGCGGAAACGGAGTCATCCCCACCGCGACAGCGACCAATCCCACTCTCACCAGCATCGCGCTAGCCCGCCGTGCAGCAGCACGAATCGCCCGTCGGTTGACGGGCGATCGCGAGCTCTCAGCGGACGCAGCCGCCGTGCACCAGCCAACGGGGCAGCCCGCATGAGCGGGGGGTGGGCCGCCAGTTGGACCCAAGCCGTCACTGACGCGCGGGGAATAGGGGAGTCGGTCGCAGACACCACCTTGAGGGTCAGTGTCGTCGGAAGCCTCGGAGGAGACCGGATGCGGGTCGTCCTGACCAACCGCTGGGCCAGCCAGCCCCTCCACATCGGACGCGCGGTGGTGAGAGCTGGCGGCCGGACCGCGCCCCTGACCTTCCGCGGAGAAGGGTCCACAAGCATCCCCGAGGGTCGCGACCTGACCTCCGATCCTGTCGATATGCCGTTGCTCGCTGGAACACCAATCGACGTCGACCTCCACCTGCCTGGGCCGACCGACCTGGTGACAGGCAACATCTCCGTCTCGACGTGGCGCCAGTCGGTCGCTGGAGATCACTGCGGCGCGGCCGCGTTTCCCGCCGATGGCGCGCCAGTCCTGACATTGCCAGACGGCACCTCGGTGCCCGCTCCGACGCCGGTGCTCCGAAGCGTCGAGATATACCGGGGTTCCGACGTCTCCGTAGTTGTGTGCCTCGGTGACTCCATCACGGCTGCCGGCTGGCCAGAGCGCTCGGCACAACGACTGGACGGCAGCCGAGTCGCAGTGGTCAACAGAGGCATAGCCGGCAATCGCTTGCGCCTCGATGGAGCTGGACCGTTTGGCGGCTTCTTCGGCACAGCTGGCGTCAAACGATTCGACTACGACGTGCTCGCTACCGCAGGTCGAACCCACGTCGTGATAGCACTTGGGACCAACGACCTCGGTCACCCGGGAGGCGTCGCGCCCTCTGCCGAGCTGCCTGCGGCTGCGGAACTGATCAGCGAATTGGACGCGACCTCAAGTCGAGCTCGCTCCGCAGGTCTCGGGGTCTTTCTCGCCACCATCACCCCGTTCCTTCCGGCCGACGGCTACGACGCGCAAAGGGATGCGACCCGTTCAGTGGTGAACGAATGGATCCGCGATCAACACCCGCGCGCGGCCGTCATCGACTTCGATACAGCACTAAGGTCCGACGATGTGCCCACCCGGCTCGACCCGCAATACGACAGCGGGGACCACCTTCACCCCAATGACGCTGGAGTGGACCGGATGGCCGACGCGGCTGCCGCCGCGATCGCGACAGAGCTCGGGCTTCCTTGCCCGTCGTGAGTTCAGCACACCGGCCCCGTTCCTCACCTTCCGCGTCGGGTCGATTCGTCGGCGAACGGGCGCACCGCGACCTCGTACAACCACTTCAGTCTTGCAAATCCAAGGAGTTGAGTCATGAGCCAAGCCGCCGCGCCCATCCGCGCTGGAATCATCGGCGCAGGCTTTATTGGGGGAGTGCATGCCCAAGCGGTCTGGTCGTCGCACGGCATCATCACACGGGTCTCCGCTCGGACAGAAGAAGCCGCCAAGGACGCAGCACGACGCTTCGGGGCAACTTCGTACGCCCAATCCGCAGAGGCCCTGATCGCCTCCGACGATGTCGACGTCGTTCACATCTGCACACCGAACGCAACCCACGCTGCCCTGGCTAGCCCTTCCGAAGCACGGGTCGGGGTGACAGGTCGACGTCTCTGACTGCTTGACCGGTCGGTCAGGCAGCAGTCTGCCGGATGCGGCGCTTGAGTTCCTTCTTGACCTGCAGGGGGGTCCGGCCGGCCATGTTGACGGCGCTCATCTGAATCTCCCCAGTTCTGCTCACTGAAATTCCCCACCCCGTGGCTCCACCGGAAGCGGGTGGGGCTCCTTCGAAGATGGCGGTCTCTGACCACACGCCGTCTATCGAAG
>Ga0164290_1001483_pt1 | contig 32733 bp, 38 predicted proteins | sample Micstemetagenome_FD_108782 | JGI IMG/M metagenome (GOLD analysis project Ga0164290, IMG submission 108782) | Contaminated culture microbial community from soil near Moab, Utah, USA - Microcoleus steenstrupii SON62 (Illumina Assembly) | ecosystem: Environmental > Terrestrial > Soil > Soil crust...
GATTGTGAGCCGGGCCGCCCTATCGAAACCCGCCGCGAAGGCGCATATGCCCTCCATGTCCAGCACCAGTGACGTCCGCCGGCCCGTAGGGCTCGGCATCAAGCGCGGCCTCAAGCACCGTTGACCCAACTGCGGCGAGGGCGAGCTGTTCGCCCGCTACCTGAAGGTCAATGCCGAGTGCCCGGCCTGCGGTCACGACCTGTCGCAGTACCGCGCCGACGACGGCCCGGCCTATCTGACCATCCTGCTGGTCGGCCACCTGATTGTCGCCCCGGCCTTCTTCTTCCCGATCATGTGGGAAACCTCGCCCTGGATCATCGTCCCGGTCGCCCTGGCGGCCCTGACCGGTCTGGTGCTGGCCATGCTGCCGCGCATCAAGGGCGGCTTCATCGGCCTCCTGTGGGCCAACCGGGTGACCAAGGACCAGATCGCCTAGAACCGCCACGTCAGGAGGTCATCGGCGCCACGGCGCAAGGCCTCGCGGAATCGGTCTTCATGTCCCGGCTTCACCTTCCGGGCATAGACGCCGACATATATCCTTGGCCTCTCGACTTGGCGGAACTTACCGGCGGTGAGGGAATTGAACGAGCAAGACCTCAGGCTGCTCAAGGAATTCCCCAATGCTCGGTACGATCCTCATCATCATCCTGATCCTGGCCCTCGTCGGCGCCCTGCCGACCTGGGGACACTCGAAGAGCTGGGGCTATTTCCCCAGCGGCGGTCTCGGCATCGTGCTGGTGATTGTCATCGTCCTGCTGCTGATGGGACGAATTTAGCGAGATTTCGGGGGCTTGCAGGCCAACGGATGCAAGTCCCCGTTCCCTTCGCCGGGGAACATCGCTATAGCAGTTTTCAAGACCCGCCCGGCCGAAAGGCCGGGCGCCGCTGTTTCTGGAGCATGCCCATGGCCGAACCCATCCTGATGCCGAAGGCCACCGCCGTCTGGCTGGTGGACAACACCTCCCTCAGCTTTGTGCAGATCGCCGACTTCTGCGGGCTGCACCCGCTGGAAGTGCGCGGCATCGCCGATGGCGAAGTCGCCCGCGACATCCGCGGCGCCGACCCGATCACCAACGGCCAACTGAACCGCGAGGAACTGGACAAGGCCCAAACCAACCCCGCCTACCGCATGCAGGTCCAGAAGAGCCGTCACGCCGAACTGCTGAAGCCGCAGAAGAAGGCCCCGCGCTACACCCCGGTGTCGCGTCGCCAGGACCGTCCGGACGCCATTGCCTGGTTCGTGCGCAACCACCCGGAAGTCACCGACGCCCAGATCTCCAAGCTGCTCGGCACCACCAAGTCGACCATCGAGGCGGTCCGCGACCGCAGCCACTGGAACAGCGCCAACCTCAAGCCCGTCGACCCGGTGACGCTTGGCCTCGTCGTCCAGATCGAGCTGGACGCCGTGGTCCGCAAGGCCGCCGACAAGAAGGCCAAGGACGATCTCAAGAAGGGCAGCGTCAGCGACGGCCCCTCGCTCAGCCCGGCCGGTGAAGCCGCGGTCGAGCCGGAACCGGCGTACGAGGAAGAAGACGAGCGCGGCGGCAGCGTCGACCTGAAGAACGTCTTCGCCAACACCGGCCCCGCCGTCGACTACGACGACGAAGACGAGGATTGATCCTCGCCTCGCCGGCTGTCTGAAAGCCGGGACGTCTGAAATGAGAAAACCCCTCCACCGATAACCGGTGGAGGGGTTTTCCGTATCCTAGTGAGTTCGAGCCTTCAGGCCTTCGATCTCTTCCTTGAGGCGTAGTTTTTGCCGTTTGAGTTCCGCGATCCTGATATCGTCGGACGCCGGGTGCGTCATTTCCCGCTCGATAGTCCGGTCCAGTTTCCTGTGGCGGCTGTCGCGCTCCCGCAGACGGGCTTCCAAGGCCATGGTAGTTCGCCTCCTTGGCTATCTATGCACACTCAAGTGAACACCCGAGATGACGGGGAGTCTGTTCACATAACTGGGAGGTTGAACCGGTCGGATGGCGCAAACAGGTCGGTTGATCGTCGGAATCTCCGGCGCTAGCGGGGTTTGGCTGGGTTTGCGGGCCCTCGACGCCTGTCGTGAAATGGGTGTCGAAAGTCACCTCGTCATGTCGAAATCCGCCGCGCTTACGCTCGCCCAGGAGGCGAACCTGACCGTTGCCGATGTCGCCGCCCGGGCGGACGTTGTCCACAAGGTCGGCGATGTCGGGGCCTCCATCGCTTCGGGCAGCTTTCAGACCCTCGGCATGATCATCGCGCCGTGCTCGGTGCGGACGATGAGCGAGATCGCCACCGGCGTGACCTCCAGCCTGCTGCCCCGCGCCGCCGACGTGGTCCTCAAGGAGCGCCGCCGGCTGGTGTTGATGGTTCGTGAGACGCCGCTGCACCTGGGCCACCTGCGGACCATGACCGCCCTGGCCGAGATGGGCGCGACCATCGCCCCGCCGATGCCGGCCTTCTACGCAAAGCCCCAATCGATCGAGGAGATGGTCGACCAGTCAGTGGGCCGGGCGCTGGACGGCTTTGGGCTCGACTGGGCGCCGGTCAAGCGCTGGGGCGAGGACCTGAAAGCCATCCGGAGCGAGGGGTGAGCGGCTTCTGGGACTGGGCGCTCGCCGCCTACGACCGGCCCGGCGTCGCCGGGGCCTGCCTCAGCCTGCAGGACGACCACGGCCAGCAGACCGCCTATCTGCTGTGGGCCGCCTGGGCCTCGCCGCCTGAAGCCGTCCTGGCCAACGGCGCCGAACTGGCGCGCCACTGGGAGGCGACGATCCTGGGGCCCGTGCGCCAGGCGCGGCGGGCCCTGAAGAGCCCGCTCACGCCCGTCGATGACCAGGCCCGGCTGACGGTCCGCGAGACGGTGAAGGGGGTCGAACTCGATCTCGAAAAGCTGCTGATGACCTCCCTTGCCGGCCTGGCGCCGCGGTGCCAGGGCGAGCCGCTGCCGGCCCTGATCCGCGCCGGCGAGGCCTGGGGCGATCCGCCGCCGCCGGAAGCGCTGATGAGGCTCGCAAGAGCGCTGGCCTGAACGGTCCGGTCTGCTAGACTCGCCAAACTGCGATTTGCGTCTGGGGACGGTTGATGGCCGACAACGACGGGGAAATGATCCCCATGCCCAACGTGGAGATCCGCGGCCAACTGCTGGATCTGCGCCAGAAGCACCAGGATCTCGACGCGGCCGTCGAGGCGCTGACCCTGATGCCGACCCCCGACCAGCTTCAGATCGCCCGGCTCAAGAAGCAGAAGCTGATCCTGCGCGACCAGATCGTGAAGCTGGAAAACATGCTGACGCCGGACCTGCTGGCTTAGGCGGTCACCACATATCCACCCAGCGCCGCTCCGGCTTGCGACGCTTCTTCGAACTCTGCAGTCCGGCGATCACCCAACGGCGGGAGTCGGCCGGGTCGATGACCGCGTCGATCTCCAGCGCCGCCGCCATGCTGGTCGCCTTGCCGCGGGCGTACATATTGGCCACCAGCCGATCGAACAGCTCCTTGTTCTTGGCCGGGTCGGTCTCGGCCTCCAGCTCCTTGCGGTAGCCGAGCTTGACCGCCCCCTCGAGGCCCATGCCGCCGAACTCGCCGGTCGGCCAGCTGGCGATGAAGTTGGGGCTATGGAAGCCGCCGCCGGCCATGGCCTGGGCGCCCAGCCCATAGCCCTTGCGCAGCACCAGGGTGAACAGCGGCGGGCCGAACTTGGCCCCGGCCACGAACATCCGCGAGACCCGGCGCACCGCCCCGGCGTCCTCGCTCTCCGGCCCGACCATGAAGCCGGGCGTATCGCAAAGGCTGACCACCGGCAGGTCGAAGGCGTCACACAGCTGCAGGAAGCGGGCGGCTTTCTCGGCCCCGTCGCAGTCGATGGCGCCGCCCAGATGCTTCGGATCGTTGGCGATCAGCCCCATCGGCCGGCCCTCGATCCGGATGAAGCCGGTGACCATACCGGCCGCAAAGCCGCGCCGCAGCTCCAGGAACGAGCCAGCGTCCGCCAGCCCCTCGATGACGGCGCGGATGTCATAGACCCGCAGGCGGTTCTCCGGGATGGCCCGGCGCAGATCCCGCTGGTCCGGCGCCGTCCATTCGGCGAGGTCGCCCTGGAACATCGACAGCGCGTGCTTGGCCAGCCGCGTGGCGTGGGCCTCGTCCTCGGCCAGGATGTCGATGACGCCGTTGGCCCATTGGGTGGCGGCGGGGCCGATGTCTTCCGGCTTGAAGACGCCCAGACCGCCGCCCTCGATCATCGCCGGCCCGCCCATGCCGCGGTTGGAGTCCTTCGTGGCGATCAGCACCTCCGACAGTCCGGCGATGGCGGCGTTGCCGGCAAAGCAGCGGCCGGCGACGATGGCGACTTTGGGCACCTCGCCGGCCAGCTCGGCCATCTTGCCGAAGGTGGTGACATCCAGTCCCGCCACCCCGATGGCGTCGGTATCGCCCGGCCGCCCGCCGCCGCCCTCGGCGTACCAGATGACCGGCAGCTTCTGTTCGTCGGCGATGCCGAGCAGCCGGTCGGTCTTCTTGTGATTGAAGTGACCCTGGGTGCCGGCCAGCACCGTGAAGTCATAGGCCAGCGCCGCCACCCGCGCCTTTTCAGGCGCGAACAGGGCGCCGTTGACCGTGCCGATGCCGGTGATGATGCCGTCGGCGGGCGTGTTGGCGATCAGGTCCTCGACGGTGCGGCGACGGCGCTGGGCGGCGATGGCCAGGGCGCCGTACTCGATGAAGCTGCCCTGATCGACCAGGTCGTCGATGTTCTCGCGGGCCGTGCGATGGCCAGTACGGCGACGCCTGGCGACGGCGTCCGGACGGTTGGCGTCGAGAGTGAAGGCGTGCCGGTCGATGACCTCCTGGAGGTCCGGGCGAATGGCGTCGGGGTCACCGGCCGCTTCCACGACCGCTTCCAGGCCCTCGACATCCTCGGGGGCGATGAACAGCAGCGGCTGGCCCTTGAGCAGGGTCTGTCCCCGTTCCGCCGCCACCCGCTCGACCCGGCCGCCGACCGAAGCGACGACGACATGCTCCATCTTCATGGCTTCGAGGATGGCGACCGTCTGGCCTGGCCGGACAAGGTCGCCCTCCGCCACCTCGATCTGGCCGACCGTGGCCTGCAGCGGCGCGGGCACGGCCTGGGCGCCGGCCATCTCTTCGAAGGCCTCGACCACGGCCTCCTCGGCCATGGCGACCTCGCAGGCGTCTACAGGCGACAGCGCATCAGCCTCGGCCAGCAACCGTTCGAGGTTCTCTTCCAGGTACCGCGTCGTCGCCTGTCCCTGAGCCACCGCCGGCTCGGCAAGCAGGGCGCGCAGCAGGGGGATGTTGCTGTCGACACCCTCGAGGCGGAACTCCTTCAGGGCCCGGGCCGTCTTGGCGGCGGCGCCTGCATGGTCCGAAGCCCGGACGATGACCTTGGCCAGCAGGCTGTCGTAGGCGGGGCTGGTGACATAGCCGCCGTAGCCGAAGCCATCGACCCGCACGCCGGGCCCGCTCGGCGGCTCATAGGCGCGGATCAGCCCGCCGGCCGGCAGGGCCGATCCGTCGGCATTGAGCGTCTCGAGATTGACCCGCGCCTGGATGGCGGCGCCCTTGAAGGGCGGGGTCTCGGCGATGCCGAGCTTGGCCAGCGAGGCGCCGGCGGCCAGGTTGATCTGGATCTGCACCAGGTCGAGGCCGGTGACCTCCTCGGTGACCGTGTGCTCGACCTGCAGCCGGGCGTTGGTCTCGATGAAGGCGAAGCGGCCGGAGGCGGCGTCGACCAGGAATTCGACGGTGGCCAGGCCCTTGAGGTGCTTGGCGCTGCACAGTTTCACGGCCGCCTCGTGCAGGGCGGCGCGCAGCCGCTCTCCCAGAGCCGGAGCCGGAGCCATCTCGATAATCTTCTGATGGCGGCGCTGGACCGAGCAGTCGCGCTCGCCGATCGCCACGCAGGTCGCCGCGTCGCCGGCCAACTGCACCTCGATGTGGCGGGCGTTGTCGACCAGCCATTCGGCATAAACCGCGCCATCGCCGAACGCTGCCTGGGCTTCGCGCGAACAGGCCGCGTGAGCGGCCTTCACGTCGTCGCCAGGTCGCACGATGCGCATGCCCCGCCCGCCGCCGCCGGCCACGGCCTTGAGCATCATCGATCCGTGCTCGGCCAGGAAACGCTCGGCTCCCGCCGCATCAATGGCGCCCGTGCCGGCCAGCAGCGGCGCGTTCAGACGCGCCGCCAGGGCCCGGGCGGCAGCCTTGTCGCCGAAGGTTTCCAGGGCGTCGGGCGATGGGCCGATGAAGACGATGCCGGCTGCGGCGCAGGCGCGGGCGAAGGCGGCGTTCTCCGACAGGAAGCCATAGCCCGGGTGGATGACATTGCACTGGGTCGCCCGGGCGGCGGCGATCACGCCCGCGATGTCGAGATAGGCGGCCGGGCCGCTGCCGGTCAGGGGAAAGGCCTCATCGGCGCTGCGCACATGCAGGCTGGCCGCATCGTCCTGCGCATAGACCGCGACGCTGGCCAGCCCCAACCCGGCCGCCGCCCGCGCGATACGGATGGCGATCTCACCCCGGTTGGCGATGAGCAGGCGTTTGAAGGCCATGGAATTCCTCGAACGTTTGTTTGAGGGCAACATAGCGGGTGGGAGTGGCGGGGGTCACCCCTCACTGCCCGAATAGAGTTGAATAGCTAGGCGACGGCCAACGCGACCCTCATGGCCTGACCACCGGCAGCGCCCCGGCCGAGGCGGCCAAACGGATCAAGGCCTCATCGAACGTCGCAAAACCCTGGCAACCCTCACGGGCGCTGGCGGAGGCGTAGTGCAGGGCATCGGCCATATCCATGCCGGCGGCGAAGACTTCGAGGGCGTGGAACAGCAATTCAGGGTCTTCGACGGCCACCATCGGCATGCCGGCCAATTGCTTGAACGTATTGCCGATCTCGGCCGGTCCGAACCTGTAGGCGCGGCGGAGCACCCATTCGGCCTCAAGAAGGACGGTCGTGGGAACCCAGACCTCTTAGCCCGTCATCAGGACACGGGCGCGCTCCGATTGGTCCGGATGATCCGCAGCCAGATAGCGGACGACGACGTTAGTATCGACCGCGAGCATGCCGGCTCAGCACTTCATCGGTGATGGCCGCGTCCATGTCCTCGATGGACAAAGGCGGGCCATCATACTTCAACATGCCGAAGACGTCCTCGGGCCGTGTCTCGGGGAAAAGCGGCTGCCGGGTCAGCACGACCCGATTGGGTGAAACCTCGACCCGCAGCTTTGCGCCCGCGCCCCATTGCGTGATCTCACGGGCTTGTTTGGGCAGAATGACCTGCCCCTTGGTCGAAACCGTCGTGGTCAAGGATTTTGTAGCCATCGGCATCCTCACTCACCAGGTAAGATAGTTGACTTACCCCGAGGCCACAACCCTCACGCCCGCTCCAGCGCCACCTCCGGCACCGTTTCCTTCAATCGCCCGCCGATGCGGATCGGCTCGATCCGTTTGGCCAGCCCCGTACGGTCGTCGGTCTCGACAAACACGCCGCACACCGTCGCAGGCCCCTCGGCCGGCCGATAGCGGCCCTGGCTGATCTTGGTGGTGAAGCGGCGCAGCGGCTCTTCCTTGTCGTTGCCGATGACGCTGTTGTAGTCGGCGCAGGCCCCGGCATCGGTCTGGTAGGCGGTGCCGCCGGGCAGGATCTGGGCGTCGGCGGTGGGCACATGGGTGTGGGTGCCGACCACCAGGCTGGCGCGGCCGTCGCAGAAGTGGCCCATGGCCATCTTCTCGCTCGTCGCCTCGCAGTGCATGTCGACGACGACGGCATCGGCCACGATGCCCAGCGGGGCGGTGTCGAGCTCGCGGTTCACGGCCGCGAAGGGGTCGTCCATGGCGTCCATGTGGACGCGGCCGAGAATGTTGGTGACCAGGATCCGGCGACCGTCGGGCAGGACGTACAGGTTGCTGCCCCGGCCCGGCGCATCGGACAGGATCGGATAGTTGGCCGGCCGGATCATGCGCGGCTCACGCACGATGTAGGTCAGCGCCTCCTTCTGGTCCCAGCTGTGGTTGCCGAGGGTCAGGCAGTCCGCTCCGGCCTCGAAGATCTCGCGGGCGGTGTTCTCGGTGATGCCGAAGCCGGCGGCGGCGTTCTCGGCGTTGACGATCACGAAGTCGAGCGACAGGCGGCGGCGAAGACCCGGCAGGTAGTCGGAGAGTCCGTCACGGCCGGCCCGGCCGACGACATCCCCGAAAAAAGCGATACGCATCAAATGTCCTTTCGGGCCGCAGTATAGCCCGCCTCGGTCAGAATCCCATCCAGCGGCTGGTCATGTAGTCCGTGAGGGATGGCGTCCAGTTCCTGGCCCGCGAAAGCCAGCCCGACCAGCGGCGGCGGCCGGGGCATTCGGCGCAGGGCCTCGAACGTGCGGTCATAGAAGCCGCCGCCCTGGCCCAGGCGGTAACCCCGCCGGTCAAAGGCCAGCAGCGGCACGAGGATCAGGCCGGGGACCAGGGGCGGGGCGCTGTCCAGCGGGGCGGGAAGGCCGGCCAGATCGTGGGCGAGGGTGTCGCGCGGGGCCCAGGCGCGGAATTCCAGCGGGCCCTGCAGGTCGATGACGGCGGGCAGCGCCAGTCGCCAGCCCTTGCGGACCAGCGCGTCGCCGAGCGGCCGCGGGTCGATCTCGGCGCCCAGCGCCTTGTAGAGGGCGGCCACGCCCGGCCCGAGACGGAAGACGTCGAGGAGCTCCTGCACCCGGTCGGCGATCATCCAGTCCGCTTCAGGGTGCTGCACCTGCAGAGCCTTGCGCGTGCGACGCGCTTCAATGCGCAGGGCGGCCTTCTTGCCGTCGAGGATCGGGGCGTTGTGCATGGGGTCTAGGGTGGCGGCGCCGCGAGGACCGTGAAAGACTGTTTTATCCCCTCAGACCCGGATAACCAGGTGGGCGCCATATACCCGCAGCCACGGCCACGGACAGGGACAGCTCCCTTCGAGAGAATTAAGGTCAGAAGGATAGATCGCTTCCGACATGAACCGCAGCAACCGCCGAGTGACAACGTAGGGCTTCCGGAGGCAGTTCTCAACCTCCCACCCCTTTATGGGGAGGAAGGGCGACCGCGCCATCCCACTCAGCCTTGGACGTTCCCCATCTTCTCGATGCGCTTGGCCGCGTTCTCCAGCGCCGCCGCCGCCTTCATCTCCCCCCGCGCCTGCTCGGCCTGAACCTTGGCCAGCTCGTTCTGCATGTGGGTCAGCCGCAGCTTGAGGTCCGACAGTTCGTCGGTCAGCAACAGGGCCGTCATCAGGAACAGGCGGGTCTCACCCAGCTGGCCGACCTCCTGCCCGACCGCCCGGACCTGCTGGTCGAAGGCGGCGGCGAGATCCATCAGGTGGCGCTCCTGGCCATCCTCGCAGCCGACCAGGAAGGGCTTGCCGTTCACCGTCACATTGAGCTGGCCCATCTAGCCCTCTCCCAGCGCGGAGCGAATTTCACCGATGGCCCGACCCAGCGCTTCAGACGCCTGCGCCCCGGCCTCTTCCAGGGCCCGTTCACGGGCCCGCGAAGCGTCCAGCTCGGCGGCCAGGCGGGAGCGGTCGGCGTCGAACAGGCCGCCGGCCTCGGCGCCGGCTTCACGCACGCGTTCGCCCATCCGCTGCTCCAATACCCCCAGCGCCCGCTCCAGGCGGCGCACGGCCAGGTCGAGGGCGCTTCCCTCGGACTCTCCGCTCATTCATCGCGCTCCTTGATCACACGATCTCTATAGACTGCGTCGGGCGAAGACCGGAAGGCGGGTTGCGCCAAAGGCTTTCCCGTGCGAACCGCCCGGAAACCGGCAGCAACAGCGAGTCCCCCATGTCCGTCAGTCCCGTGAAGATGGCCGACGCCATTCGCGTGCTCTCCATGGACGCGGTCCATGCGGCGAAATCGGGGCACCAGGGCGCGCCCATGGGCCTGGCCGATGTGGCCACCGTGCTGTTCACAAAATTCCTCAAGTACGACGCCGCCAAGCCCGACTGGGCCGACCGCGACCGTTTCGTGCTGTCGGCCGGCCACGCGTCGATGCTGATCTACAGCCTGCTGCACCTCACCGGCAGCAAGGCGGTGACGATGGATCAGATCCGCAACTTCCGTCAGTGGGGCTCGATGACCCCCGGCCACCCCGAGTACGGTCACACCCCCGGCGTCGAGACCACCACCGGCCCGCTGGGCCAGGGCATCGCCACCGCCGTCGGCATGGCCATGGCCGAGCGTTCGATGAACGCCCGCTACGGCGACGATCTGGTCGATCACCACACCTGGGTCATCGCCGGCGACGGCTGTCTGATGGAAGGCGTTAGCCAGGAAGCCATCAGCCTGGCCGGGCGGCTGAAGCTGAACAAGCTGATCGTCCTGTTCGATGACAACAACACCACCATCGACGGCGAAGCCACCATTTCCGAGACCGGCGACCAGCAGATGCGCTTCAAGGCGGCCGGCTGGGCGGTGAAGGCGGTCGACGGCCACGACCACGGCAAGATCGCCGCCGCCATGCGCTGGGCGACCAGGCAGGACAAGCCGGTGATGCTGGCCTGCAAGACGAAGATCTCCAAGGGCGCCGGGCCCAAGGAAGGTGACGTCCACGGTCACGGCTATTCCCTGTTCGACGAGGAAGCGACCCAGGCCCGCCAGGCCATGGGCTGGCCCCTGCCACCGTTCGAAATCCCCGACGACATCGCCGACGCCTGGAAGAAGGCCGGCCGCAAGGGCGCCGGCGCCCGCCGCAAGTGGGACGCCCGCCTCAAGGCCGACGCCAGGGGCGCCGACTTCACCCGCGCCATGAAGGGCGACCTGCCCGCCGATGCCTTCAAGGCCATCGAGGCCTACATCGCCGACCTGCTGAACGAGCCGGTGGCCAACGCCACCCGCGTCCACAGCGGCTCGGCCCTGGCCAGGCTCACCCCGGCCATCCCGGAAATGATCGGCGGCTCGGCCGACCTGACCGGCTCCAACAACACCTACGTCAAGGGTATGCTGCCGTTCGACGCCCCCGACTACGCCGGGACCTATGTCCACTACGGCGTGCGTGAGCACGGCATGGCCGCCGCCATGAACGGCATGGCGCTGCACGGCGGGGTCATCCCCTTCAGCGGCACCTTCATGGTGTTCAGCGACTACAGCCCGCCGCCATCCGTCTGGGCGCCCTGATGGGGGTGCGGGTCATCCACGTCATGACCCACGACTCCATCGGTCTGGGCGAAGACGGCCCGACCCACCAGCCGGTCGAGCACCTGGCCGCCCTGCGCGCCATGCCCAACCTGCTGGTCTTCCGCACGGCCGACGCGGTCGAGGCCGCCGAATGCTGGAAGTCGGCGCTGGAGCACAAGGCGACCCCGTCGATCATGGCCCTGTCGCGCCAGAAGACCCCGGTCGGCCGCACCTTCGCGCCCGAGAACATGTCGGCCAAGGGCGCCTATGAACTGGCCCCCGCCACCGGCGAGGCCCAGGTCACGATCTTCGCCAGCGGCACGGAAGTCGGCGTCGCCATGTCGGCCCGCAGCATCCTGGAAGCCGGCGGCATCGGCACGCGGGTGGTCTCCACCCCCTGCTGGGAACTGTTCGAGCAGCAGCCGGCCGCCTACCGCCAGCAGGTGCTGGGCAAGGCCAAGGTCCGCGTCGCCGTCGAAGCGGCGGTCAAGTTCGGCTGGGAGCGGTTCATCGGCGAGGACGGTGTCTTCGTCGGCATGACCGGCTTCGGCGCCTCTGCCCCGTTCGAGCGGCTCTACAAGGAATTCGGCATCACCGCCGAAGCCGTCGCCGATGCGGCCAGGGCGAAGCTGACGCAATAACTTCCCTTCTCCCGCTCGCCGGGAGAAGGTGGCCCTGCGAAGCCTTGGCGTAGCAGGGTCGGATGAGGGCAGCACCGGCCCCAGACGACCCGCGCCAGACACCGGAGTTCAACATGCGCCGCCTGACCCTCGCCCTTCTCGCCGCCACCGCCACCGCCATCGCCACCCCTGCCCTCGCGGCGGGCGGCATCGGCCTGCAGGGCCAGAACCCGCTCGGCGAAAGCACCGATGCCTTCCCCCGCATCGTCAGCCCGGCCGGCCCCAAGATCGAACGGATCAACCAGGCCCTGACCCGCGCCGACGCCCGGGCCAAAAAGGCGATGAAAGACTGCGGCAAGGCGCCCAACGCCTATGAGCGCGCCATCACCGCCCCGATGACCGGCGAGCCCTTCCTCAGCCTGATCGCCAGCGACTTCGCCGAATGCGGCGGCGCCCACCCCAGCATCGGCCAACTGGCCCTGACCTATGACCTCGGCACGGGCCGGCCGATTAACTGGGCAGACTATCTGCCCGCAGACCTGATCCAGCCCGAGGAACTGATCGACGCCGGCGACGGCAGCCAGATCGGCGCCACCAGATCCCCCGCCCTGCTCGATTTCTACCGCGCCGCCGCCAAGGCCCAGCGCGGCGATCGCGATTGCGATGATATCCTCGACGGCGAGCTGTCCCTGGTCCTGTGGATCGACGCCAAGCAGCAGGGCGTCGCCATCGCGCCGACCAACCTGCCCCACGTCGTTCAGGCCTGCGGCGAGACGGTGATCATGAAGACCGACGAGCTGCGCAAGCGCGGCGCCAAGCCGGCCCTGACCAACGCCATCGACGCCGCGAAGAAGGCCAGGCACTACCAGTGACCGTCTTCAGCGACCTCGTCCCGGTCTTCCGCATCTTCGACGTCGCCAAGGCCCTGGAGTTCTACCGCGACTTTCTGGGGATGACGGTGGACTGGGAGCATCGCTTCGAGCCGACCCTGCCGCTGTACATGGAAGTCGAGCGCGACGGCCTGGTGCTGCACCTCTCCGAACATTACGGCGACTCCCTGCCCGGCTCGACGATCCGGGTGAAGGTTGAGGGCCTGGCGGACTTCCACGCCGAATTGACCGGCAAGCAGTACGGCTACCTTCGCCCCGGCCTCGAACGTGATGACGACGATCTCGAGCTCACCCTGCTCGACCCGTTCGGAAACAAGCTGCGGCTCTATGAGCCCCTCAAGGACTAGACGATGAAGCTCGGCACGCCCCTCGCCCCCAACGCCGTCAAGGTGATGCTGCTCGGCTGCGGCGAGCTCGGCAAGGAAGTGGTCATCGAGCTGCAACGTCTCGGCGTCGAGGTCATCGGCGTCGATCGCTACGAGAACGCCCCGGCCATGCAGGTCGCCCACCGCAGCCACGTCATCCAGATGACCGACGCCGCCGCTCTTCGCGCCCTCGTCGAAGCCGAACGCCCGCACCTGATCGTGCCGGAGATCGAGGCCATCGCCACCGACGAGCTGGCCCGTATCGAGGCCGACGGACTGGCCACGGTGATCCCCACCGCCCGCGCCACCCAGCTGACCATGAACCGCGAGGGCATCCGCCGCCTGGCCGCCGAGGAACTGGGCCTGCCGACCAGTCCCTACGCCTTCGCGACCAGCCAGGCCGAGCTGGAAGCCGGCGCCGCCAAGGTCGGCTTCCCCTGTTTCGTCAAGCCGGTGATGAGCAGTTCCGGCAAGGGCCAGTCCTATGTCGAGACGCCCGCCGACGTCGCCGCCGCCTGGGAATACGCCCTCTCGGCCGGACGCGTCGCCGAGGCCAAGGTCATCGTCGAGGGCCGCATCGCCTTCGACTACGAGATCACCCTGCTGACCGTCCGCTCGCTCGACGCCGCCGGCCAGATCAAGACCAGCTTCTGCGCCCCCGTCGGACACCGTCAGGTCAAGGGCGACTATGTCGAAAGCTGGCAGCCGCAGGCGATGAGCCCGCTGGCCCTTGAACGCGCCCGCGACATGGCCGGCAAGGTCACCGCCGCGCTCGGCGGCCGCGGCCTGTTCGGCGTCGAGCTGTTCGTGAAGGGCGACGACGTCTGGTTCAGCGAGGTCAGCCCCCGCCCGCACGACACCGGACTCGTCACCCTGGCCACCCAGACCTTCAGCGAATTCGCTCTCCACGCCCGCGCCATCCTCGGCCTGCCGGTCGACGGCACCCTGGAACGCCCCGGCGCCAGCGCGGTGATCTATGGCGGCATGGAAGCGACCGGCGTCGGCTTCGAGGGCGTCGCCGAGGCGCTCAGCGTGCCCGGCGCGGACATCCGCCTGTTCGGCAAACCGGAAGCCTTCGAACGCCGCCGCATGGGCGTGGCGATCGCGCGGGGGGCCGACACCGACGAGGCGCGGGCCCGCGCGACGGAAGCGGCCGGCAAGGTGCGCGTCGTCAAATCATAAGGTTCCTTCTCCCGGCAAGCGGGAGAAGGAACGCCGTGGGCGTCACATCCCGTAACCCTCCTTGACCCCCGCAAGGGTTGACTTCCCGCCCCCCAAACGCAAAACCCCCCGCCAACTCAGAACATCGTTGGCCGGAGCCCTTTCACCCATGACCATCCGCGTCGCCATCAACGGCTTTGGCCGTATCGGCCGTCTCGTTCTCCGTTCGATCGCCGAACATGGCCGCACCGACATCGAGGTCGTGGCCATCAACGATCTGGGTCCCGTCGAGACCAACGCCCACCTGCTGCGCTACGACAGCGTCCATGGCCGGTTCCCCGGAACCGTCACCACCGGTGAAGACTGGATCGACGTCGGCATGGGCAAGATCAAGGTCACCGCCGAGCGCGACCCGGCCAACCTGCCGCACAAGGCCCTGGGCGTCGATATCGCCTTCGAATGCACCGGCATCTTCACGTCCAAGGACAAGGCCAGCGCTCACCTTACGGCCGGCGCCAAGCGCGTTCTTGTCTCCGCCCCGGCCGACAACGCCGACAAGACCATCGTCTATAAGGTCAACCACGAGACCCTGACCGCCGACGACATCGTCGTCTCCAACGGCAGCTGCACCACCAACGCCCTCGCCCCGGTCGCCAAGGTCCTGCACGACCTGTTCGGCATCGAGCGTGGCTACATGACCACCATCCACAGCTACACCGGCGACCAGCCGACGCTGGACACCATGCACAAGGACCTCTACCGCGGCCGCGCCGCCGCCCTGAGCATGATCCCGACCTCGACCGGCGCCGCCAAGGCGCTGGGCCTGGTCCTGCCGGAACTGAAGGGCAAGCTCGACGGCTCCTCGATCCGCGTGCCGACCCCCAACGTCTCGGTCGTCGACCTCAAGGTCGTGGCCGGCCGTGACGTCACCGCCGAAGAGATCAACGCCGCCCTGCAGGCCGCCGCCGATGGCCCGATGTCGGGTGTTCTGGCGACCACCAACGACCCGCTGGTCTCCATCGACCTCAACCACGTCGCCGCCAGCTCGACCGCCGCCCTGCCGCAGACCCAGGTCGTCGACGGCAAGCTGGCCCGGGTGCTGACCTGGTACGACAACGAATGGGGCTTCGCGACGCGGATGAGCGACACGGCCCTGGTGATGGCGAAGTTCCTGTAAGACCTGTTCACTCCCGCCATCCCGGACGGCCGCAGGCCGATCCGGGACCCAGGGAGTGCGTGATCTCGTTGTATCCGCCGCCGGCTTGGCGGCCCCTGGGTCCCGGCGCTCCGCGCTTCGCGCTGCGGCCGGGATGACGGAGATTGTAGACCCATGCCCTTCCGCTCCCTCGAAACCGCCGACCTCGCCGGCAAGCGCGTCCTGGTCCGGGTCGATCTCAACGTGCCGATGGCCGACGGCGCCATCACCGACGACACCCGCCTGCGCGCCGTGCTGCCGACCATCCGCTACCTGTCCACCAAGGGCGCCAAGACCATCCTGCTGGCCCACTTCGACCGGCCCAAGGGCAAGCGCGTCCCCGAGATGAGCCTAGCCCCCATCGCCGAGCCGCTGTCGGCCCTGCTCGAACAGCCGGTGCTGTTCGGCGAAGACTGCATCGGCGAGCCCGCCTACGACGTCGTCACCAAGCTGGAAAACGGCGGCGTCGCCCTGATGGAGAACCTGCGTTTCCATCCCGGCGAGGAAGCCAACGACCCGGCCTTCGTCACCGAACTGGCCGCTTTCGGCGATCTCTACGTCAACGACGCCTTCAGCGCCGCCCACCGCGCCCACGCCTCGACCGAAGGCCTGGCCCGCCTGCTGCCGGCCTATCCGGGCCTCTCCATGCAGCGCGAACTGGAGGCCCTCGACGCCGCCCTCGGCGCCCCCAAGCGCCCGGTGCTCGGCATCGTCGGCGGCTCCAAGGTCTCGACCAAGCTGGACCTGCTGAACAACCTGGTGACCAGGCTCGACCGCCTGGCCATCGGCGGCGGCATGGCCAACACCTTCCTGGCCGCGCAAGGCATCGACGTCGGCGCCAGCCTCTGCGAACACGACCTCGGCGACACCGCCCGCGAGATCATGGAATCGGCAAAAAAGGCCGGCTGCGAACTCCTGCTGCCCGTCGATGTCGTCACCGCCACCGAGTTCAAGGCGAACGCCGCCCACAAGGTCCAGGGCCTGGACAGCATCGCCGCCAACGAGAGCATCCTCGACGCCGGTCCGGAGACGACCAAACGCCTGCTGGCCGCCATGGACGCCTCCGCCACCCTGATCTGGAACGGCCCCCTCGGCGTCTTCGAACTGCCCCCCTTCGACGCCGCCACCGTCGCGGCCGCGAAGCATGCTGCTGAGCTGACCACCGCCGGCAAGCTGATCGCCGTCGCCGGCGGCGGCGACACCGTCGCGGCCCTGAACCATTCCGGCGTCGCGGGAGAGATGACGTTCGTGTCCACCGCCGGCGGCGCCTTCCTCGAATGGATGGAAGGCAAGGAACTGCCCGGCGTCGAGGCGTTGCAGGTCTAGTCCGTCCAAACTCTTTCCCCGTGAAGCGGGCGGAGAGTTTGAGTGGTTGCGCCGGCGCCCGTCTTCCCTTCAAGATCGGATTCGAACGAGCGTTTGTCTCAGCGAGCGCCGTCAACCCAGGGGAAGAAACACTCATGTTCTCGCACATCATGGTCGGCACCAACGACCTCGCCAAATCCAAGGTCTTCTACGACAAGGTGATGGCCACCCTCGGCATCGGTCCGTCCATGGTCGACGGCCACCGCATGTTCTACCTCAGCCCCAAGGGCGTGTTCGCGGTGTCGCAGCCGATTGACGGCCAGCCGGCCTGCCACGCCAACGGCGGCACCATCGGCTTCGCCTGCGACTCTCCCGAACAGGTCAAGGCCTGGCACGACGCCGGCGTCGAAGCCGGCGGCACCTCGATCGAAGATCCGCCCGGCGAGCGCATCAGCAACATGGGCAAGATGCATCTGGCCTATCTGCGCGATCCCGACGGCAACAAGCTGTGCGCCATGCACCGCCCCGGCTGATCGTAAAGGAGCGGCGCCGGTCACGGCCGGCGCCGACACCCCATGCCCTCTAGCCAGACCCATCGGGGCTCCTGCCTCTGCGGCGCGGTCCGCTTTTCGACCGACGCCGTCATCGACCATTCCGACGCCTGTCACTGTTCCATGTGCCGCAAGGCCTCCGGCCACTTCTGGGCCTCGGCCGACGTGCCGAAGGAGTCCCTGACCATAGAGGACGAGGCCGGTGCGTTGCGCTGGTACGCCTCCTCCGAAAAGGTCCGCCGCGGCTTCTGCGGAACCTGCGGCTCACAGCTGTTCTGGGACCCGATCCACGGCAAGAGCATCGCCTTCGCCATGGGCGCGCTGGACGGACCGACCGGCCTGAAACTCGGCAAGCACATCTTCGTCGGCAGCAAGGGCGACTACTACGAGATCGCCGACGGCCTGCCGCAGGACATGGCCCCGCCCTCATCCTGATCACGCGCCCGTGAAAACCGGGGGTGACTCTGGCGCGGGCCTTGTCTAAACCCGGCCCACAAAATCAAAACACGCCCGCAAGGAGTCTCCCGTGGCCCGCATCACCCTGCGCCAGCTGCTCGACCACGCCGCCGAGCACGACTACGGCCTGCCCGCCTTCAACATCAACAACATGGAACAGGGCCTGGCCATCATGGAGGCGGCCGACGCCGTCGACGCGCCGGTCATCATCCAGGCCAGCCGCGGGGCGCGGAACTACGCCAACGACATCATGCTGGCCCGGCTGATCGACGCCCTGGTCGAGATCTACCCGCACATCCCCGTCTGCATGCACCAGGACCACGGCAACGGCCCGGCCACCTGCGCCACCGCCATCCAGTACGGCTTCACCAGCGTGATGATGGACGGCAGCCTGGAAGAAGACGCCAAGACCCCGGCCTCCTACGAATACAACGTCGAGGTCACCCGCCGCGTCGTCGAGATGGCCCACAGTTGCGGCGTCTCCGTCGAGGGCGAGCTGGGCGTGCTGGGCAGCCTGGAGACCGGCATGGGCGAGGCCGAGGACGGCCACGGCTTCGAGGGCAAGCTCGACCATTCGGCCCTGCTGACCGACCCGGACCAGGCCGTCGACTTCGTCAAGCGCACCCAGGTCGACGCCCTGGCCATCGCCATGGGCACCAGCCACGGCGCCTACAAGTTCAGCCGCCAGCCCGACGGCGCGGTGCTGGCCATGAACGTCATCGAGGAAATCCACCACCGCCTGCCCAACACCCACCTGGTGATGCACGGCAGCTCCTCGGTCCCGAAGGACCTGCAGGAGATCATCAACGCCTACGGCGGCGAGATGCCGGAGACCTGGGGCGTGCCGGTGGAAGAGATCCAGCGCGGCATCAAGCACGGCGTCCGCAAGATCAACATCGACACCGACAACCGCATGGCCATGACCGGCGCCATCCGCAAGGTGATGGCCATGAAGCCCGGCGAGTTCGACCCGCGCGCCTATCTGAAGCCCGCCAAGGAAGCCATGCGCAAGATCTGCCAGCAGCGCTTCGAGGAGTTCGGAGCCGAAGGCTGGGCCGGCAAGATCAAGCCGCTGAGCACGGCGAAGATGGCCAAGCGCTACGAGAGCGGCGAACTGGCGATCAAGATCGACAAGAGCCTGCAACCGGGCTGAGGTCGCAAAGCGGTGAAGAAAAGGCGTCGATCCGGACCGGATCGGCGCCTTTTTCCGTTTCAGGCGTCGATATCCGCGCCCTTCATTTCCTTGACGAACAGGAACCCGATCACCGCCGTCGCCGCGGCCACCACCACGGGGTACCAGAGCCCGTAGTAGATATTGCCCGTGGCGGCGACCATGGCGAACGCCGTGGTCGGCAGGAAGCCCCCGAACCAGCCGTTGCCGACGTGGTAGGGCAGGCTCATCGAGGTGTAGCGGATGCGGGCCGGGAACATCTCGACCAGGGCCGCCGCGATCGGCCCGTAGACCATGGTCACCAGCAACACGAGCGCGAACAGGATGGCCACCACCATCGGCTTGTCGACCTTGGCGGCGTCTGCCTTGGCCGGATAGCCGTTGCCGGCCAGGGCCTTGCCGAGGTCCTTGCGCCAGGCGGTCTGCGCCTCGGTGAAGGCCTTGGTCGGCATGCCCGCGCCCTCGAAGGACGCCACCCGGGTGTCGCCCACCGCGACGGCGGCCAGGCTGCCGGCCGGGGCGGCGACGTTGACGTAGGACACCCCGGCCGAGGCCAGCGCCGACTTGGCCACATCGCAGCTTGAGGTGAACGCCGTCTTGCCCACCGGGTCGAACTGGAAGCTGCAGGCGGCCGGATCGGCGATCACCCGCACCGGGGCACTCGCGCTCGCCGCCGCCAGCGCCGGATTGGCCGCCACGGTCAGGGCCTTGAACAGCGGGAAAAAGCTCACCGCCGCGATCAGGCAACCCGCCAGGATCACCGGCTTGCGCCCGATCCGGGCAGACAGCCAGCCGAAGACGATGAAGAACGGCGTCCCCAGAAGCAGCGCGATCGCCACCAGGCTGTTGGCCGTCGGCCCGTCCACCTTCAGCGTCTTTTCCAGGAAGAACAGGGCGTAGAACTGGCCCGTGTACCAGACCACCGCCTGGCCGGCGGTCAGACCCACCAGCGCCAGGATGACCAGCTTCAGGTTCCTGCCGTTGGCGAAGGCCTCGCTGAGCGGCTTCTTCGCCGCCCGCCCCTCCTCGACCATCTTCTGGAAGACCGGGCTCTCGTTCAGCTTCAGCCGGATCCACAGCGACAGGCCGAGCAGCAGGATCGACGCCAGGAACGGAATCCTCCAGCCCCACTCGGCAAAGGCCTCCTCCCCCGTCTGCCCCCGCACGCCGAGAATGACGATCAGCGACAGGAACAGCCCCAGCGTCGCCGTTGTCTGGATGAAGCTCGTATAAAGCCCCCGCTTCCCGGGCGGCGCATGTTCGGCGACATAGGTCGCCGCCCCGCCGTACTCGCCGCCCAGCGCCAGCCCCTGGATGAGCCGCATCAGCACCAGCAGGATCGGCGCCGCCACCCCGATGCTTGCGTACCCCGGCAACAGCCCGACCACGAAGGTCGAGCCGCCCATCAGCAGCATGGTCACCAGGAAGGTGTTCTTGCGCCCCCACAGGTCGCCCAGCCGCCCGAACACAATCGCCCCGAACGGCCTCACGAAGAACCCGGCCGCAAACGCCAGCAGGGCGAAGATGTAGCCGGTGGTCTCGTTGACCCCGCTGAAGAAGTGCTTGGAAATGAACCCGGCCAGCGAGCCGTACAGATAGAAGTCGTACCACTCGAAGATGGTCCCCGCCGACGCCCCGCCGATCACCGTCAGGTGGCCGCCGCCCCGCTTCACGTCGCTCATCCCCGTCTCCCCGTATTTTCCACAAAGCTAGACTGAATCCGCGCCCGGATGACAGAGCCGCCTTCGGGCGCTAGAACCCCGGTCCCGATTTCATGTCCAGACAGAAGACCGACGATGGCCGGCCACTCAAAATTCAAGAACATCATGCACCGCAAGGGCCGCGCCGACGCCGCCCGGTCCAAGCTGTTCTCCAAGCTCTCGCGCGAGATCACCGTGGCCGCCAAGACCGGCCTGCCGGATCCGTCGATGAACCCGCGCCTGCGCCTGGCGGTCAACAACGCCAAGGCCGAAAGCCTGCCCAAGGACGTCATCGAACGCGCCATCAAGAAGGGCCAGGGCGGCGACGCCGAAAGCTATGACGAGATCCGCTACGAAGGCTTCGGCCCCGGCGGCGTCGGCGTCATCGTCGAGGCCCTGACCGATAACAGGAACCGCGCCGCCGCCAACGTCCGTTCGATCTTTGCCAAGAACGGCGGGGCTCTGGGCGAGACCGGCTCGGTCAGCTTCAACTTCGACCGCATGGGCCAGATCACCCACCCGGCCTCGGCCGGTTCGGAAGACGCCGTCATGGAAGCCGCCATCGAGGCCGGCGCCGAGGACGTCGAGTCCGACGAGGAAAGCCACGTCATCTGGACCGCCTTCGAGGACATGACCACCGTCATCGACGCTTTGACGGGCACGCTTGGCGATCCCAGGACCACCGCCATCACCTGGCGGCCCAGGATGCTGGTCCCGGTCGAAGGCGACGCGGTGGCCACCATCATGAAGCTGATCGACACCCTCGATGACGAAGACGACGTCCAGAACGTCTACGCCAACTTCGACATCAGCGACGAAGACCTGGCCAAGCTCTGATCCCCCCGGGCGCTTCGCGCCCGAACAGGAGGAGGATCACGTTTGCACTTTCTTCAGACTCGTCGCCAATGTAGGGAAACATATGGCGAACACGATCCGACTCCTCGGGCTCGATCCGGGCCTACGCAAGACCGGCTGGGGCGTCATCGACGTCGAGGGCGCCCGGCTGAGCTGGGTCGCGCACGGGGTCATCTCGCCCGACGACAAGGCCCCCTTTTCCGACCGCCTGCTCTGCCTGTTCGAAGGCATCACCGGCGTCATCGACACCTACGCGCCGCATGAGGCCGCCGTCGAGGAGACCTTCCTCAACACCAACGCCCAGTCGACCCTGAAGCTCGGCCACGCCCGCGCCGCCGCCATGATCGCCCCTGCCAAGGCCGGGCTGCTGGTCGCCGAATACAGCGCCAAGGAGGTCAAGAAGTCCGTCGTCGGCACCGGCGGGGCCGACAAGACCCAGGTCGCCTACATGATCGCACGCCTGCTGCCCACGGCCGGCGGCGCGACCGCCGACGCCGCCGACGCCCTGGCCGTCGCCATCGCCCACGCCCACGCCCGCAAGGCCCGCGCCATCGGCCAGGTCACCCACCACAGCCTGCGCAAGGCCCTCGCCACAAAAAGTATGGGGAGGGTCGCATGATCGGCCGTCTGCGCGGCATCGTCGCCGAGATCGGCGAGGACGAATGCCTGATCGATGTCGGCGGCGTCGGCTATGTCGTCCGCTGCGGGGCCCGCACCCTGAGCCGCCTGCCCGCCGTCGGCGAGGAAGCCGTGCTCCATACCGAAAACCCCTGGAGCGAGCAGATCGGCCCGCAGCTTTACGGCTTCCTGGCCCGTGACGAGCGCCGCGCCTTCGTCCTCCTGCGCGCCATCCAGGGCGTCGGCCCCAAGGCGGCCATGGCCGTGCTCGACGTCGCCAGCCCGGCCGAACTGGCCGGCGCCATCGCCCGCGACGACAAGGCCCTGATCGGCCGCGCCAACGGCGTCGGCCCCAAGCTCGCCCAACGCATCGTCACCGAGTTGAAGGACAAGCCGATCAGCGACGGCCCGGCCATCTTCGCCCCCAACACCGCCGCCCCCCGCGCCGCCGCGCCCAGCGCGACCGGCGAAGCGGTCTCCGCCCTCATGGGCCTGGGCGTCGCCGAACCCATGGCCCGCCGCGTGATCGAACAGGCCTCGCTGCGGCTTGGTGAGGACGCCGACGTCTCCGCCCTGATCAAGGCCGGCCTGCAGGAGCTCGGACGGTGACGAGAATCGTCACCCCCGACCAGGCCCCCACCGAGGGCCCCGACAAGGCCATGCGGCCCCAGACCCTGGCCGAGTTCGTCGGCCAGCAGGGCGCCAAGGCCAATCTCAAGGTCTTCATCGACGCCGCCCGCGCCCGAGGCGAACCCCTCGACCACGTCCTGCTGTTCGGCCCCCCGGGCCTCGGCAAGACCACGCTGGCCCAGATCGTCGCCCGCGAGCTCGGCGTCAATTTCCGCGCCACCTCCGGCCCGGTCCTGGCCAAGGCAGGCGATCTGGCCGCCATCCTGACCAACCTCGAACCGAACGACGTCCTGTTCATCGACGAGATCCACCGCCTCTCTTCGAACGTCGAGGAAATCCTCTACCCGGCCATGGAGGACCAGGTCCTCGACCTGGTCATCGGCGAAGGCCCCTCGGCCCGCTCGATCCGCATCGACCTGGCCCCCTTCACCCTGGTCGCCGCCACCACCCGCGCCGGCCTGCTGGCCACGCCCCTGCGCGACAGTTTCGGCATCCCGATCCGCCTGGAGTTCTATACCAAAGCCGAGCTCAAACTGGTCATCGACCACGCCTCGCGCCGCATGGGCATCGCCGTCAGCGACGACGGCGCCGCCGAGATCGCCGCCCGCTCACGCGGCACCCCGCGCGTCGCCGGCCGCCTGCTGCGCCGGGTCCGCGACTTCGCCGCCGCCGACGGGGCCGAGGTCATCGACCAGAAGCACGCCGCCCGCGCCCTGGCCCGCCTCGAAGTCGACGAACACGGCCTCGACAGCCTCGACCGTCGCTACCTGCGCGCCCTGATCGAGCACTACAACGGCGGCCCGGCCGGGGTCGAAACCCTGGCCTACGCCATCGCCGAAGCCCGCGACGCCGTCGAGGACGTCATCGAGCCCTACCTGATGCAGCAGGGCTTCATCCAGCGCACCCCGCGCGGCCGCGTCGCCTGCGGCAAGGCCTACCTGCACCTGGGCCTCAGCGAACCGCCGACCCCGCCAGGCCTGACGCCAAAGGGGCAGGGGACGCTGTTCGAGGAATAGCGGCCCCACGCCTTCCTCATCTCGCTCCTCGCCCCTATGACGGGCATCAGCACAGCTTCAAGGAGCGACTGGCGATGTCCGACCTCCCCGAACCCACCGCCGGCCAGTTCGTCGGCCGCGAGCACCGCCTGCCTGTGCGCATCTATTACGAGGACACCGACTTCTCCGGCGTCGTCTACCACGCCAACTACAGCCGCTATTTCGAGCGCGGCCGCAGCGACTTCCTGCGCCTGGCCGGCGTCTCGCACAGCGACCTGCTGGACGGCGAGCAGCCGATCGCCTTCGTCGTCACCCGCATGGAAATCGACTTCAAGCGCCCGGCCCGCATCGACGATGCCCTGGTCGTCCGGACGACCTACGACGCGGTGAAGGGCCCCCGCCTGTTCATCAGCCAGACCATCACCCGCGGCGACGACCTGATCGCCCAGGCCGTGGTCAACGCCGCCTGCATCCGCCTCGACGGCCGCCCCTCGAAACCGCCCCCCGGCATGGCCGCGAAGCTGGCGCCCTGGTTCGCGCCCGACCAGCCCTGATTATGCACGTGAGCGACGAGCAGGCGTGCATTCCGGTCACAGCTGGTTAACCACTAGGGCACATGTCTTTTCGACGCCTTATTGTCACCAAAGCCGCGCAGATGATGCGGGTAAGATAACACTGCCTTCGGGGGAGCCCTGATCACATGGAACCGACAGCCGTCTCGGCCGATAGCTTCTCCTTCGTCGCCCTGTTCATGGCGGCCGACTGGGTCATCAAGGGGGTCATGATCGGCCTCGCCGTGGCCTCCCTGGTCAGCTGGGCGGTGATCATCGACAAGTTCGTCCGCGTCAGCGGTCTCAACCGCCAGGCCAACGCCTTCGAGGACAAGGTTGGCTCGGGCCGCCCGCTGGAAGAGATCGCCCAGGAAGCCGGCAATTCCAAACACCCCCTGCCCCGCCTGCTCAACGCCGCCCTGCGGGAATGGCGCGACACCCGGGCCAAAGGCGCCATCGGCGATACCCAGACCGCCCTGCTGATCCAGCGTATCGACCGCGTCCTCGACAGCAACATCGCCCGCGAAAGCCAGAAGGCCGAAGAGGGCCTGGGCACCCTCGCCATCGTCGCCACCGCCAGCCCCTTCATCGGCCTGTTCGGCACCGTCTGGGGCATCATGAACGCCTTCAAGAACATCGCGCTGGAGCAGAACACCAGCCTGCCCGTCGTCGCCCCGGCCATCGCCGAAGCCCTGTTCGCCACGGCGCTGGGGCTGATGGCGGCCATCCCCGCCTACATCGCCTACAACAAGTTCTCGACCGACGCCGGCAAGTTCGCCGCCCGTCTGGAAGGCTTCGCGGACGACCTGTCGACCGCCATCCAGCGTCGCCTGGCCGAGAAGGTCTAGGCCATGGCGCTTTCCTCCAACGACGCCTTCGGCGCGGGCGGCGGTCGCCGTCGGCGCCGTGGCCGCGGCCGGCGCGGCGCCCTGTCGGAGATTAACGTCACCCCCCTGGTCGACGTCATGCTGGTGCTGCTGATCATCTTCATGATCTCCGCCCCCCTGCTGACCAGCGGCGTTTCCATCGAACTGCCCAAGACCGAGGCCGGCTCGCTGCAGGACCAGTCCGAGCCCCTGACCCTGACGGTCAGGAAGGACGGCAAGCTCTACATCGGTGAGGAGGAGGTGGCCTTCGCCGCCCTCAAGGCGCGGCTGGCGGCCATGTCCAACGCCAACTTCGAACGCCCGATCTACGTCCGCGCCGATGGCCTGGCCTCCTATGAGGTCGTCGCCCAGGTGATGGCGGCGATCAGCACCGGCGGCTTTACCAGGATCAACCTGATCACCGACACCGGCGGCCCGACCAGCGGCCCCAAACCCGAAGCGGCCGCCGAATGATCAAGGCGGGGCGCTGATCCATGGCCCGCGAGCGGAGACAGATCGCCCCCGCTCTCATCGCCTCGGTGGTCGTCCACCTGGGCGTGGTCGCGCTCGCCCTGTTCGCCTGGCCCCATCAATCCAAACCCGTCACCCTCGGTTCGGTGCCGGTGACCATCGTCACCGAGGGCCCGGCCGAGCTTCGCAAGGCGCAGGAGGGCCCCGAGCTGGACGCCCTGACCGAGGAGCCGATCCCCGATCTGCCACCGGAGCCCGTCGCGCCCCCGGCCCCGGTCCCCACACCGACCCTCAAGCCCGTTCCCGAGAAGGCCCAGGAAAAGGCCAGACCGACGCCAAGCCCGACGCCGAAGAAGCAGGCCAACCTCGACTTCGACGACCTGGAGAAGCGCCTCCAGAAGGCCGGCGGCGGCCAGCCCAGGGGCGGCGGCCAGAAGGGCCCGCCCCGTCCCCCGACCTCGCCAAAGCCCCAGCCCAAGGGCGGCGCCGGCGGCGGACCGCCGGGCGAATGGCTGAAGGGTCTGCAGGCGGCGCTCTACGAATACTGGAACCCCAACTGCTTCGTCGAAGGCGGCCGCTCCGTGAAGGTCTCGGTCAAGGTGGTGCTGTCGCCATCCGGACGCCTCATCGGCAAACCGGATATCATCCGCAGCTCCGGAGCCGACCCCCAGCTGGTCCAGGCCGGCACGACCCGCGCCATCCTGGCCCTGAACCGGGCCCAGCCGTTCAAGGACGTGCCCCCGGAACTGGCCGGCGACCCGCTCATCCTCAACTTCGACGCCCAGAAGGCCTGCGCCCTGTGAGCCTTCGCCTCATTCCCGTCCCCGACCTGCGCAAGGCTGATCATCCCTGCGCCACGAGGAGCCCGACATGACTCTCCGCCACCTGCTCTTGGCGCTCTGCGCCCTGATCATGGGAACGGCCGCCCTGCCTGGGGTCGCCGCCGCCCAGATCGAGGTCGACATCAACCAGGGCAACCTCAAGCCCGTGCCCATCGCCATCCCCGCCTTCAGCGGCGGCCGCGGCGGCGACATCGCCGGGGTGATCAGCGCCAACCTGGAGCAGTCGGGCCTGTTCGCGCCGGTCAATCCGGCCGCCTTCCCCGAGCGCAACCTCGACATCGCCATCCAGCCCAACTTCGAGGCCTGGAAGACCATCGACACCCAGGTGCTGGTCAACGGCCAGGTGACCACCGAGGGCGACGGCCGCCTTCGCGTCGATTTCCGCCTCTGGGACATCGGCTCGGGCACCCAGCTGCTCGGCCTGCAGTTCACCTCGACGCCGGAAAACTGGCGCCGCGTGGCCCACAAGATCAGCGACCAGATCTACCAGCGTCTGACCGGCGAGAGCGGCTACTTCGATACCCGCGTCGTCTTCATCGCCGAGAGCGGCGCGCGTGGAAAGCGCGTCAAACGCCTGTCGATCATGGACCAGGACGGCGCCAACAACAGCTACCTGACCGATGGCAGCTACATCGTCATGACCCCGCGCTTCTCGGCCAACAGCCAGGAGATCACCTATATGGCCCTGCGGCCGACAGGGTCGTCGATCTACCTGTTCAACATCTCGACCGGCCGCCAGGAGACGCTCGGCCGCTTCGCCGGCATGGTCTGCGCCCCGCGCTTCTCGCCAAACGGCGACCGCGTCGTGTTCAGCGTCGAGAAGAACGGCAACAGCGACCTCTACCTGATGGACCTGCGCAGCCGCAGCCAGACCCGACTGACCAGCGACCCGGGCATCGACACCTCGGGCAGCTTCTCACCCAACGGCGGCCAGATCGTCTTCAACTCTGACAGGGGTGGGAGTCCGCAGCTCTACGTCATGAACGCCGACGGTTCGGGTGTGCGCCGCATCAGCCGCGGCGGCGGACGTTACACCACCCCGGTCTGGAGCCCCAAGGGCGACTTCATCGCCTTCACCAAGCAGGCCGGCGGCGTCTTCCACATCGGGGTGATGAAGCCTGACGGCTCGGACGAACGCATCCTCACCACCAGCTATCTGGATGAGGGCCCGACCTGGGCGCCCAATGGTCGGGTGCTGATGTTCTTCCGCGAGGGCCGGGGCGGCGAACCGCGCCTGTGGAACGTCGACATCACCGGCCGCATTCTACGTCCGGCCCCCTACCGTGGCTCAGGATCCGACCCTGCCTGGTCGCCCCTATTGGACTAGTGGTGAGCCGGCGGTTCAATCGTCAGAAGAATTGTTGTCCGGGCGTCGCATTCCCACGGCATTGTGACGACCGGTCAGAGTTTTCAGTCGCAAGCTTACTAGGATCGGCGCCACTATCGGCCCGATAATTCCAGCCGAAGGAGGAAGCCATGCGCTTCAACACCCAAAGCGTCATGAGACTGGCCCTGGTGGCCGTCGCCGCCGCCTCACTGGCCGCCTGCGCCACCAAGCCGCAGCCCAATCCGGATCCGGGTCCGCGCCCGCCGCAAGGCGGCGGCGAATCCTATGTCCCGCCCAAGGGCCCCGGCCCTGTCGACAGCAGCATCATCCCCGGCTCCAGCCAGGACTTCATCATCAACGTCGGCGAATTCGTCTACTTCGACCTCGACGGCTACGACATCCGGTCGGACGCCCAGCCGGTGCTCGACGCCCAGGCCGCCTGGCTGCGCCGCTTTCCGAACGTCTCGATCCGCATCGAGGGCAATTGCGACGAACGCGGGACCCGCGAGTATAACCTCGCCCTCGGCAGCCGCCGATCCAACGCGGTCAAGGACTACCTGGTCTCGCGCGGCGTCTCGCCCAGCCGGATCATGACCCTGTCGAACGGCAAGGAACGGCCGATCAACCCGGGCACGGACGAAGAGTCCTACCAGCAGAACCGCAACGGTCAGACGATCATCACCAGCGGCGCCTACAAGCCGCTTCTGGCCGCGACTGCGGAACAAGGGTCGCATGAGCCCGCCAGGCGGAAGGGAACACCGGTTCCGCCGCCGGGCGGGCTCTGTTCGTTGGGGTGACCAAGGCGGCGAAGACCGCTTGGGGGCCGGCCGTCTTTTTCGTATCCTCGCCGTAAATTTGACGCCGGACACAGGACCAATCCGCCCATGAAGCCGACGCTCTCCTCCTCGCTCAAGGCCGCCCCCTTCCTGGCGGTGCTGATCGCCGTCACCGTCCACTTCGCGGCCGTGGCCCAGACCCCGATGCCCGACCCGCTGGACGACCGCTCGGTCAAGCGGCTGGAGAAGATGGAGAAGGTGGTCCGGGAGCTGCGCGCCATCGTCTTCCAGGGCCGTGACACCGGCAAACCCGTCGTCGTGCAGGACGCCGAGACCGGCGTCTTGATCGCCGCCCTCACCGACCGCGTCGCCGACCTCGAACAGACCCTGACCCGCAGCAACGCCGGCAACGAAGAGCTCGGCATGGACCTGGACCGCACCAAGCAGGCGCTGGCCGCCTCCGAAGCCGCCAACCGGCAGCTCAGCGAGCGCCTGGCCGGCCTGGAGACCCGCCTGGCCGCCCTCGAAGCCGCCGCTGTCGCCGCGCCGACCGAGGAGCAGGCCGCCGCGGCCGCGACGCCGGTCGACCCCGACGAGTTGTTCGCGCTGGGCCGCAGGCAGATGGCCGACGGCGACTACTCCGCCGCCGAGGTCAGCTTCGACCGCTATGTCGAAACCTTCGGCGACACCCCCAGGGCCCCGGAGGCCCGTTACTGGCTGGGCAAGACGCTGAGCGCCCGGGGCGATAACGCCAAGGCGGCCGGCGCCTACCTCGGCGCCGTGCGCGGCTGGCCCAGGACCAGCTGGGCGCCGGACGCGGTGGGTGAACTGGCCCGCAGCCTGGTGGCCCAGAAGCTGCCCGCCGACGCCTGCCAGGCGCTGAGCGAACTGCCCCGCCGCTATCCGAACGCCGCCGCCGGCGTGACCACCCGGGCCCAGGCGGTCCGTACGCAGGCCAAGTGCGCGGGCTAGCGGTCCAGGTCAGAGACCCGCTCACCGAACGGGTCGCCGCCGTCCTCGACGCTCGGCTGGCGATCCAGATCGAAGCGCCCCTGGCGGTGGCCCTGTCCGGCGGCTCGGACTCCCTGGCCCTGTTCCATCTGGTCAGCGCCTGGGCCCGTATGAACGGCCGCGAGGTCATCGCCCTGACCGTCGACCACGGCCTGCAGACGGAAAGCGCCGACTGGGCCGAGCAGTGCGCGCAGATGGCCGCCGACCGCGGCCGCCCCCACCGCACGCTCCACTGGACCAGCGCCAAGCCGGCGACAGGCCTCCCCGCCGCCGCCCGCGCCGCCCGTCACGCCCTCCTGGCCACCGCCGCCCGCGAGGCCGGCGCGACGGTCCTGCTCATGGGGCACACGGCCAGCGACCTTGGCGAAAGCGCCGCCATGCGCGCCGCGGGCTCGACGGTCCCTTACGCCCGCGAGTGGAGCCCCTCACCGGCCTGGCCGGAGGGACGGGGCGTCTTCATCCTGCGACCCATGCTCGGCCTGAAGCGCGGCGAACTGCAGGACTGGCTGGCCCGCCGCGGCGCCGGCTGGATCGACGACCCGGCCAACCTCGACCTGCGCTACGCCCGGGCCCGGGCCCGAGCCGGTTCGCCCCCCCTCTCCCTTCTCCCCCTGGGGGAGAAGGTGGCCCCGAAGGGGTCGGATGAGGGGTCGCACCAGCCGTCCCCCGGGGAGAAGGCACGGCCTGACGCCGCCAACCGCGCCGGACTGATCATCCTCCCGCGCGACACCCCCGCCAGACCCCTTGCCGCCGCCTGCCTCTGCGCCGCCGGCACGGCCACCCCACCCCGCACGGACCAGCTGACCGCCCTCCTCGCCCGTTTCGCCCGGGAAGACGGCGTCGCAACCCTCGCCGGCGCCCGCATCGAAGCGGCCGGCGACAAACTCACCATCTCCCGCGAGACCGGCGAACTGTCCCGCGCGCCCTTGCCGCCGCTGTCCCTGTCCCAAAAGGAGCCGACCGTGTTCGACGGCCGTTTCGAACTGATCGCCGACGCGCCCGGCCTGAGCGTACAACCCCTCTCCGGACACACCGCCAGGCTGCCAAAGCCTGAACAAACCGCCCTCAAAGCCCTGCCGCCGGCCGTCCGGGGGGCGCTGCCGCTGGTCACCGACGGCGCCGGCCTCTGGACTTGCCCGATCCTTGCAGCTAGCCCGTCTGTCCGTATCCGGTCGCTGGTCCAGCCTCGTTTTCGAGCGGCGCTTGGCCTGATCACAAAGGAAGCGGATGCGCATCCGGTCGCACACTGTGGCGAACCCCGGGGCGGCGTCCTACATTGATGTGTCACAACCCTTTTTGCGGACCTGAGTAGACAGCATGAATTTGCGGAATTTCGCGGTCTGGGGCGTCATCGTCGTCGTGATGATCGGCATCTACAGCGTGCTGAGCGGCAACCAGGCGGTCAGCGCCGGCGCCCCGGCCACCAAGGTGGGCGGCGACATCACCTATTCGACCATGCTCGAAAAGATCGACAGCGGCGAGATCCGCAAGGTCGACTTCGCCGGCAGCCGCGCCAAGCTGACCACCGCCGACGGCAAGGTCAGCTACTCCACGGCCCCGCCCAGCGAAGACCTGCTCAAGCGCATGGAAAGCAAGGGCATCGACGTCAATTTCCAGCGCGCCGAGAAGTTCAACATCTGGTCGCTGCTGTCCGGCGCCCTGCCGATCCTGCTGCTGATCGGGGTGTGGATCTTCTTCATGCGCCAGATGCAGGGCGGCGCCCGGGGCGCCATGGGCTTTGGCAAGTCCAAGGCCCGCCTGCTGACCGAGAACAAGAACCGCATCACCTTTGAAGACGTCGCCGGCGGCGACGAGGCCAAGGAAGAGCTGCAGGAGATCGTCGATTTCCTGAAAGACCCCGCCAAGTTCCAGCGCCTGGGCGGCAAGATCCCCAAGGGCGCCCTGCTGGTCGGCCCTCCCGGCACCGGCAAGACGCTGATCGCCCGCGCCGTCGCGGGTGAAGCCGGCGTGCCCTTCTTCACCATCTCGGGCTCCGACTTCGTGGAAATGTTCGTCGGCGTCGGCGCCAGCCGCGTGCGCGACATGTTCGAGCAGGCCAAGAAGAACGCTCCCTGCATCATCTTCATCGACGAAATCGACGCCGTCGGCCGCCACCGTGGCGCCGGCCTGGGCGGCGGCAACGACGAGCGCGAGCAGACCCTCAACCAGCTGCTAGTCGAGATGGACGGCTTCGAGGCCAACGAAGGCATCATCCTGATCGCCGCCACCAACCGCCCCGACGTGCTGGACCCGGCCCTGCTGCGTCCGGGCCGCTTCGACCGCCAGGTCGTGGTGCCCAATCCCGACGTCAACGGCCGCGAGAAGATCCTCCGCGTCCACATGCGCAACGTGCCGCTGTCGGCCGATGTCGATGTGAAGACCCTGGCCCGCGGCACCCCCGGCTTCTCCGGCGCCGATCTGGCCAACCTGGTCAACGAGGCCGCCCTGGCCGCCGCCCGCAAGAACCGCCGCATGGTCACCATGCACGACTTCGAGCACGCCAAGGACAAGGTCATGATGGGCGCCGAGCGCCGCTCGATGGCCATGAGCGAGGAAGAAAAGCGCAACACCGCCTACCACGAGGGCGGCCACGCCCTGGTGGCCATGAACGTTCCCTCGGCCGACCCGGTCCACAAGGCCACCATCGTGCCGCGCGGCCGGGCTCTGGGCATGGTCATGCAGCTGCCCGAGGGCGACCGCTACTCGATGAAATACGTCCAGATGACCTCGCGCCTGGCCATCATGATGGCCGGCCGGGTCGCCGAGGAGCTGATCTTCGGCAAGGAGAACATCACCTCCGGCGCCAGCAGCGACATCAAGGCGGCGACCAACCTGGCCCGCGCCATGGTCACCCAATGGGGCTACTCCGACGAGCTCGGCTTTGTCGCCTACGGTGATAACCAGGAAGAGGTGTTCCTCGGCCATTCGGTCGCGCGCACCCAGAACGTCTCCGAGGAAACCGCGCGCAAGATCGACTCAGAGGTCAGGCGCCTGGTCGACGGCGGCTACAACGAGGCCAAGCGTATCCTGACCGAGAAGGCGGCCGATCTCGAGATCGTCGCCCAGGGCCTGCTGGAGTACGAAACCCTCAGCGGCGAGGAGATCACCAACCTGCTGAAGGGCGTCAAACCCATCCGCGACGATATCGAGCCGCGCCGCCCCGGCGGCCCGTCGGTCTCGGTGCCTCTGTCGCCCCGGCCCGGAACGGCCACCGCCAGAAACGCGGACTAGAGCGCGTTCCGATAAGTGGGAACCGGTTA
>Ga0164290_1001485_pt1 | contig 32674 bp, 29 predicted proteins | sample Micstemetagenome_FD_108782 | JGI IMG/M metagenome (GOLD analysis project Ga0164290, IMG submission 108782) | Contaminated culture microbial community from soil near Moab, Utah, USA - Microcoleus steenstrupii SON62 (Illumina Assembly) | ecosystem: Environmental > Terrestrial > Soil > Soil crust...
CCGCCCGCCGGAGGCGCTGCGGTAAGGCGATAAGACCGCCACCGGACGCAAGCTTCCGAACAATCTCCGCGCGGAGCGTCTGTCTGCGTCGAAACGGTAACCCACAACGAACTCCGGGCGCAGCCCGGCGCTCCGCACGCCTTCCACAACCGCCTGCTCCACAGGCGGCGCCGCCGCACGCCGAATTCCCCGCTGACAAACGAGAACAAATGAGGCACAAGCGCACCATGCTCGCGGATACAACCTTAGCGTCAGTCGCCCCGCCGTCGCTCGCCGACGCCCGCGCGACGCTGGAGCGGGTCTGGGGCCACGGCGACTTCCGCGGGCTGCAGGCGGACGTGGTCGCCGAGATTCTCGCCGGACGCGACGTGCTGGCCGTCCTGCCGACCGGCGGCGGCAAGTCGGTCTGCTACCAGATCCCGGCCATGCTGCGCCCGGGGCTCGGCCTCGTGGTCTCGCCCCTGATCGCCCTGATGACCGACCAGGTCGAGGCGCTGAAACAGCAGGGCGTGTCCGCCGCCCGGCTGGATTCGGGCGTCTCGATGGACGACCGCTCGGCCATCTGGCGTCAGGCCAAGGCCGGCGAGCTGGACCTGCTCTATGTCTCGCCCGAAGGCCTGGCCCAGCCGCATCTGATCGATCGTCTGCACGACCTGCCGCTGAGCCTGATCGCCATCGACGAGGCCCACTGCGTCAGCCAGTGGGGCCACGACTTCCGCCCCGACTACCGGACGCTGGGCCGCCTCGCCGAACTCTTCCCCGGCGTGCCGCGCATCGCCGTCACCGCCACCGCCGACGCCCGCACCCGCGAGGACATCGTCCGGTCCCTGCGGCTGGAAGGGGCCAGGGTCCTGGTCGACAGCTTCGCCCGTCCGAACCTGCAGCTCTCGGCGGTGCGCAAGGAAAACGGATCGCGCGCGAAAACCGACGCCGCCGTCATCGAACTGGTGCGGCAGCGGCGCGGCAAGTCCGGCGTCGTCTACTGCGGCTCGCGCGACGGCTGCGAGCGCGTGGCCGAGGCCCTGAAATCCGCCGGGACCAACGCCATCGCCTATCACGCCGGCATGGACGCCCGGGACCGGGACCGCCGTCTGGAGCGGTTCCTGGCCGAGGACGGGGCCGTCATGGTCGCGACCATCGCCTTCGGCATGGGGGTCGACAAGGCCGACGTCCGCTTCGTCATCCACGCCGACCCGCCGGGCTCGCTGGAAGCCTACTGGCAGGAGATCGGCCGCGCCGGACGCGACGGCGAACCGGCCGAGGGCCTGACCTTGTACGGCCCCTCCGACATCGCCTGGACCCTGAAACGCCTCGACGGCCGCCCCATGGCCGAGGAGGTCAAGGCGGTGCAGGTGAAGAAGGCCCGCCAGCTGTTCGCCATGCTGGACGGCGCGACCTGCCGCCCCCAGACCGTGCGCCGCTATTTCGGCGAGGCGGCGGCCCAGCCGTGCGGCGTCTGCGACATCTGCCTCGATCCGCCCGCCGTCTTCGACGCCACCGTCCACGCCCAGAAGGCCCTCGCCGCCGTCCAGCGGCTGGGCGAACGCTTCGGCAAGACCCGCGTCATCGATCATCTCCTCGGCAAGACGAAGGAGGTCCAGCCGTGGGAGACCGCCCTGTCCACCTGGGGCATCGGCGCCGACGTCCCCCTGCACACCTGGCGCGACGTGGTCGACCACCTGATGTTCGAGGGCCTGCTGGTCGAGGACCCCAACGACGGCAAGCCCCTGGTCCGCATCGGCGAGCCCGGGGCCGTCCGCGCCGTCTATCGCGGCGAGCGCGTCGTAGAGGTCCGCCTGACCCCCGCCCGCGCCGTCGCCTCGAAGGAGCGCGTCCGCACCGGCCGCAACGCCGCCCTGGAAACCATGGACGCCGACGTCCGCACCCGCTTCGAGACCCTGCGCGCCTGGCGCCGCGATCGCGCCGCCGAACAACGCGTGCCGCCCTACGTCATCTTCCAGGACAAAACCCTGCTGGAAATCGCCATGGCCGAGCCCGGAACCCTCGACGCCCTGGGCCATATTTCGGGCGTCGGACAGACCAAGCTGGACCGCTACGGCAAGGGCGTTCTGGCCGCTCTTGCACAGGCTGTGGATTGAAACCGGCGTTCGGAAGGTAAGGTTCAGTCAAGGTCTTGGAAGGGGCGCCTTAAACTTTCGCCGTCACAGTCCGGTGGTGATCCCGAACCGCGCCCCGATTCCGGTCGATAAACTTGCTCTGGCCGTCGTCCACGCGCCGGATCGCGCCATTCCTGCGCCCGCCGGGGCCCGCGAGGAATCCCTGCGCTTCCTGCTCCAGACCGCCGCCGATTCCGGCGTGACCCGCGTCGCCACCCGCCCCGACGGCGACGGCGAACGCTGGCTGGGCCAGAGCTGGCCCTTCCCCTCGCCCTTCCAGGTTTCGGTCCGCACCGTGAGCGTCAGCGACGGCGTCGACCGCGTCGAGGCCCGCGCCCGTCGCTCGCTGGAACGTCTCGGCCTGCCGCGCGGCGACGCCCTGCTGATCTCGTCCGCCTCGGATCTGGCCGGCACCGAGGGCCGCGCCCTGTGGGACAAGCTGCTGGCCCTCAAGGACCGCGGCCTCTACCGCCGCATCGGCTTCTGCGCCGCGGTCGAGGACGGCCCGGCCCTGCTGGCCCGCCGCTTCCAGCCCGACGTCGTCCAGCTGAAATGCAATCTGCTGGACCAGCGCGCCCAGCACACCGGCGTCCTGTCCGAACTGGCCTCGCTGGACGTCGCCGTCCACGCCTCGTCGATCTTCGCCGACGGCCTGCTGTTCATGAACAGCGAGGCCCTGCCGGTCGAGATGCACCGCCACGCCCCGACCCTGTCGCGCATCCGCCGCCGTCTGGCCGAGGCCCGCGTCGATCCGATGCAGGCGACCCTGGCCTACGCCCTGGGCCTGCCTGAAGTGACCGCCGTGGTCGCCAGCGTCGCCTCGGCCGCCGAACTGCGCGCCGTGGTCGCCGCCGCCCACGCCCCGACGCCGGCGCTGGACTGGGCCTCCATGCAGCTGGAGCCGGCGACGATTTCCGCCGCCGGCCCCCGCCGTATCAGTAGCGCAGCCTGACCCCGACATAGCCGGACCGGCCCGGCTCGCCGTAGCCGAACACCTGCTGATAGCGCTCGTCCGCCAGATTCTCGATCCGCGCCGTCAGCGTGACCTTGTCCGTCAGGGCGTAGGATCCGTTCAGATTGGCCGTGATGAAGGCCTCGCGGACCCCGCCGGCGTCGTCCTGATCCCCCTCGGCCCGCACCGTCAGGGCCCCCGACAACCTCTGGCCCGTCCAGCCCAGGGTCGCCGACCCCGCCTGCTCCGGCACGCGCAGCAGGCGCGCCCCGTTGGACTCGTCCCGGGCGTCGGTCCAGGCGTATGCGACCGTCAGATCGAACCCGCCGCCCAGCTGGCCGCGGCCCTCGAACTCGACCCCGTCCGTCGCCGTCTCGGCGACATTGACGTAGTAGCTGTCAAAGGTGACCGGATCGAAGACATAGGTGATCTGGTCCTCGACGTTCAGCCGATAGAAGGTCAGCCGGCCCTCGATCCGGCCGTCGGCCGAGCCCCAGCCGATCGCCCCCTCATAGCCCTCGGCCGTCTCGGGCCGCAGCACCGGGAAGGGCTGTGACGAGAAGCAGAAGTCGCACACCGCCTGGCTGATCGACGGCGCCTTGAACCCCGTGCCCCAGGCCGCCGACAGGATGAACCCCGCGCCGGCCTCGAACGCGCCGGAGACCCGGCCCGTCGTCTTCGAGCCGAAGTCGTCCGTCTCGTCGAACCGCAGGGCCCCGGTCAGACTGAGCCGATCCGTCGGATCGATCCGCGCCGTCCCGAAGACCGACGTAGTACCCAGCGCCTCGGTCAGGCCCGTCGACAGGCTGCCCTCCGTATCCTCGCGCTCGGCCCCGACGACGAAGTCCACGCCCGCCGCCGAACCGTCGGCCTGCCAGCGGAGCACCTGCCGGTCCGCCTCGAACGCCGAAGGGAAGGCCGAGACGGTCTCCCGCGCGATGTCCGACGCCGAGACGCTGAACTGATGCGCCAGCCCCAGGGCGTTCAGGCGCAGCCGCCCGAAGCCGGACCACTGCTCGCTGGACTGCGTATCCAGGGTGTCGGCCAGAACGAACGCCGGCGCCGGATAGCCGTCGAGATCGACGTCGCCGTCGGTCCAGCGCACCGATCCGTCCGCGGCGACGTCCGGCGCGAAGGCGTAGCGCCCCCGGGCCCCGATCGTTGTCGAGGTGAAGCCGTCGGCCTCCGTATTGCCGTCCGCCGCGTCGGCGGCGGAAATGCCGTCCGTGTCGAAATGCGAGACCCAGGCCCCGAAGCCGTACCGGTCGGTGGACACGCCCGCCGCCAGCCGGCCGCGCAGGGTCTCGTAGGACCCGGCCTCCAGATCGGCGGCAAGCCCGTCCAGCTCGCGCGTCGTGAAGGCGATCACCCCGCCGATGGCGTCGGATCCCCACAGCGACGACTGCGGTCCCGACAGCACCTCGATGCGTTCGATGTCCGACAGCTCCAGTCCCGAGAAGTCGAAGGCCCCGTTGACCTCGGCCGCATCGTTGACGGGAACCCCGTCCACCAGCACCAGCGTCTTGCCGGGCGTCGCGCCTCGCATCCGCACCTGGGCGACGCCGCCGAAGGCGCCGGAGCGCACCACCGACAGGCCGGGCACATCATGCAGGATGTCGGCCGCGAACACGGCGCCCCGCTGCTCGATCGCATGCCGGTCGATGACCCGCGCGCCCGGCGTATCGGCGACGATGGCCGGCAGGCGGGTGGCGGTGACGACGACCTCGGGCAGGGGCGCGTCGGCTTCGTCCGCCGACTGGGCGTGGGCGGACAGGGGAAACAGCACGGCGGCTGCGGTGGCGTAGAGGATGGATCGCGTCATGCGCGGGTCTCCGTCTGCCCCGCGCTGGCGCTGCGCGGCGGCGTGTGAAAGCGACCGACCCGCCCCCGGATGGGGTGCGGCGCTGGGGTCGGGTCGCTTCGACGGAACATCTCCCGCGCAAGCGGAAGGGCAGGCCCCACGCCTCTGTCTGGTCCCGGACAGCGGACGAGCGACGTCGGCGGCCAGGTCTCCTGGCTTGCGGGTCAACAACCGCCGTTCACGCCTTCCCGGTTGCCCAGTGGCGCCGGGGATCGCTCCCCGGATCGAACGACGGCCTCGCCGCCTACAGTTGCGGGCACAGCCGCGGTTTCTCACCGCGTTCCCTTAACCGCCTGCCGGGCTTGTCGCAGTGCGGCGCAGCTTGCGCAAGACGCTTGAGGCCAAAGACGCTTGAGACGGGGGCCGCAATCCTTCACCTTGCGGCCCTTCCATGAACGCCCCCCTCGTCCACCCCCCGAAAGCCGACGCAGTCCCGTCCAGCGAGGGGACGACGCCCGTCATGGCGCAATTCCTGGCGGCCAAGGCCAGCCAGCCCGACGCCATCGTGTTTTTCCGCATGGGCGACTTCTACGAGCTGTTTTTCAGGGACGCCGAGATCGCCTCGGCCGCCCTGGGCATCACCCTGACCAAGCGCGGCAAGCACCAGGGCGAGGACATCCCCATGGCCGGGGTGCCGGTCCACGCCCTCGACGGCTACCTCGCCCGGCTGATCCGTCAGGGGTTCAAGGCCGCCATCTGCGAACAGCTGGAAGCCCCGTCCGAGGCCCGCAAGCGCGGCTCCAAGGCCGTGGTCCACCGCGACATCGTCCGCGTCGTCACCCCCGGCACCCTGACCGAGGACAGTTTGCTGGACGCGCGCGGCGCCAACCGGCTGGCCGCCGTCTCGGTGCGCAAGGGGCGCGCCGCCGTGGCCGTGGTCGAACTGTCGGCCGGCTCGGTCGACGCCGTCGCCTGTTCGCCGGAGGACCTCGGCGCGACCTTGGCCTCGTTCCGGCCGTCGGAAGTGCTGGTCCCCGACCGCCTGTTCTCGGACGAGGCGACGAAGGCCGCGCTCGACGGTTCGGGCGGCGTGGTCCAGGCCCTGCCCCAGGCCTTGGCCGAACCCGTCGGCGCCCGGGTCCGGGTCGAGCGGCTGTACGGCGTCGCCTCGCTGGACGGCTTCGGCGCCTTCGAGGAGGCCGAGGTTTCCGCCCTCGGCCTGATCGCCGCCTATCTCGAGACGACCCAAGCCGGCAAGATCCCCGCCCTGTCCCCGCCGCGCCGCTCGGGCGAGACCGGCTTCCTCGCCATCGACCCCGCCACTCGCCTCAGTCTCGAGATCGACCGCACACAGCGCGGCGAGCGCGAAGGCTCCCTGCTGGCCTGCATCGACCGCACCGTCACCTCGGGCGGTTGCCGCGCTCTCGCCGAGCGGATCGCCCGGCCCCTGCGCGACACCATCGCGATCAACCACGGCCTCGACGCCGTCGAATGGCTGCTGGAGAAGCGCGACCTGCGCCGCGACCTGCGCGACGGCCTGCGCGCCTCGTCCGACGTCGCCCGCGCCACCTCGCGCCTCGTGCTGGGCCGCGGCGGGCCGCGCGACCTCGCCGCCATCCGTACGGGCCTGTCGATCGCCGAGGGCATAGCGGGCCTGTTCCCGCCGGCCCGCGACCCGCTGACCGGCCCGCCCGCCCGTATCGCCGCCGCAGTGGACCGGCTGACCCTGTCGCCGGAGCTCGGCCGCCTGCTGGTCGATCTGGCCGAGGGTCTGGTCGCCGAGCCGCCGCATCTGGCCCGCGACGGCGGCTTCGTCGCCGCCGGCTACCGCCCCGAGCTGGAGGAGGCGCGCCGCCTGCGCGATGACAGCCGCCGCGTCGTCGCCGACCTCGAGGCCCGCGCCGTGGCCGAGGCGGGCGTGCCGTTCAAGATCCGCCACAACGCCGTCCTCGGCTATTTCCTCGAGACCAGCGCCAAGGCCGCCGAACCCCTGCTCCGGCCCTCGGGCGAAAGTCCCTTCATCCATCGCCAGACCCTGGCCAATCAGGTCCGTTTCACCACCGTCGAACTGTCCGAGCTGGACGCGAAGATCAGCCAGGCCGGCTATCGCGCCCTCGCCATCGAGGGCGAGACCTTCGAGGTCTGGCGCACGACCGTGCAGTCCCTGGCCCAACAGCTTCAGGCCGTGGCCGAGGCCCTGGCCGAACTGGACGCCCACGCCGCCCTCGCCGAATGGGCCGAGGAGGTCGGCGCCGTCCGTCCCGCCGTCGACGACACCACATGTTTCGAAGTGACCGCCGGTCGCCATCCGGTGGTCGAGGCGGCGGTCAAGGCGCAGGGCGATCCCTACACGCCGAACAACTGCAAGCTGGACGGCTCCGGCGCCGCCTGCGCCCGCCTGTCGATCGTCACCGGCCCGAACATGGCAGGCAAGTCGACCTTCCTGCGCCAGAACGCCCTGCTGGTCGTCCTCGCCCAGGCCGGCGCCTTCGTCCCCGCCCGCGCCATGCGGCTGGGCGTGGTCGACCGGCTGTTCAGCCGCGTCGGCGCCGGCGACGACTTGGCCCGCGGCCGGTCGACCTTCATGACCGAGATGGTCGAGACGGCCGCCATCCTGACCCAGGCGACCGAACGCAGCTTCGTGGTGCTGGACGAGATCGGCCGCGGCACCGCCACCTATGACGGCCTCGCCATCGCCTGGGCCGTCGCCGAGGCCCTGCACGACCGCAACAGGGCGCGCACCCTGTTCGCCACCCACTATCACGAGCTGGCGGGCCTCGAGACGCGGCTGGCCCACGTCTGCAACCTGTCCATGGTGGCCAAGGAGTGGAACGGCGACCTCGTCTTCCTGCACGAGGCCGCCCCGGGCGCCGCCGACCGCAGCTACGGCGTCCAGGTCGCCAGGCTGGCCGGCGTCCCCGCCGCCGTCGTCAGCCGCGCCCGCGAGGTGCTGGACCGGCTGGAGGGCGAGAAGAGCGCCGCCATCAGTCTGGACGACCTGCCCCTGTTCGCGGTCGCCGAACCCGCCCCGCCGCCGCGTTCGTCGGCCGTCGAGGACGCGCTTCTGGCCATCGAACCCGACGAGCTGTCCCCGCGCGAGGCGCTGGAGGCCCTGTACCGGCTGAAGGGTCTGGGCCGCCGGTGACCCTCGCCCCCGACGACCGGCTGATCGAGGCCGCGTCCGCCCCCGATGTGCGCAAGGCGGTCGCCGAAATCCTGCGCGAACGCTTCGACGCCGCCCGCGCGAAGGCGGCCCGCCGTCTCGAGGCCGGCGGCGACGGCGTCGAAGTGGCCCGGCTCTATTCCGCCGCCGCCGACGAGCTGCTGAAGACCCTGTGGGACTTCACCACCGGAACCCTCTACCCCGCCCACAATCCGACCGAGGCCGAGCGACTCAGCCTGATTGCGGTCGGCGGTTACGGCCGCGGCGTGCTGGCGCCGTTTTCGGACCTGGACCTGCTGTTCCTGCGTCCCTGGAAGTCGATCCCGCGCACCGAGCAGGTGATCGAATTCATGCTCTACGTCCTGTGGGACCTGGGGGTGAAGGTCGGCCAGTCGGCCCGCTCGGTCGACGAATGCCTGGCCCTGGCCAAATCCGACATGGTGATCCGCACCACCCTGCTGGAGGCCCGGCCCCTGGCCGGCGACGAGCGTCTGGCCGATGACTTCGTCGCCCGCTTCCGCGCCTTCGTGACCAGGGCCGATCCCCGCCCCTTCATCGCCGCCAAGCTGACGGAGCGCGACCTGCGCCATCAGAAATCGGGCGCCGTCCGCTATCGCGTCGAGCCCAACGTGAAGGACGGCAAGGGCGGTCTGCGGGACCTAAACACCCTGTTCTGGATCGCCCGCTCGCTGGCGCCCGAGAGCCCGCTGGGCGCCCGCGTCCTCGACGACCTGCTGACCGCCCGCGAGCGGCGCACCTTCGAGGAAGCCTTCGACTTCCTGTGGCGTACGCGGGCCCACCTGCACCTGACCGCCGGCCGGGCCGAGGAGAAGCTGACCTTCGACCTCCAGCCCGAGGTGGCCCGCCGCATGGGCTGGCGCGGGCGCGGCGACGAGCCCGCGGTCGAGCGTTTCATGCGCCGCTACTTCCTCGTCGCCCGCGATGTCGGCGCCCTGACCCGAGCCATGTCGGCCAAGCTGGAGGCGCGCCAGCAGAAGCCGACCATGAGCCTGTCGCGCCTGATCCCGGGCCGCAAACGAAAGCTGGGGGTCGAGGGCTTCATCGAGGACGCCGGCCGCCTGTCGGTCGCCGGGCCCGAGGTGTTCGCCGCCGCGCCCGAAAAGCTGCTGATGCTGTTCCGCACGGCCGACGAGCACGACCTCGACCTGCACCCCGACGCCTTTTCCGCCGTCAGCCGGTCGCTGTCGCTGGTCACCCCGTCCCTGCGCCGCGACCCCGAGGCGACGCGCGCCTTCCTCGACATCCTGGCCCACGGCCAGCGGCCCTACCGGGTGCTGACGCTGATGAACGAGACCGGCCTGCTGGGCCGGTTCCTGCCCGAATGGGGGCGGATCGTCGGCCAGACCCAGTTCAACATGTACCACGCCTATACGGTCGACGAGCACACGCTTCAGGCCATCGGCATCATCAACGACATCTGGCGCGGCAAGCTGAAGGCCGACCATCCCGCCTCGACCGACATCGTCCACCGCATCGACGATTTCGAGGCCCTGATGCTGGCCATGCTGCTGCACGACGTCGGCAAGGGCGGCGACCGCGGCCAGCTGGAGGACGGGGCCATCGCGGCCAGACGCGCCTGCGACCGGCTGGGTCTCGATCCGCGCCGCACCGAGTTCGTGGTCTGGCTGGTGCGCAACCACCTGGCCCTCAGCGACTACGCCCAGAAGCGCGACGTCTCCGATCCCGCGACGGTGCGCGCCTTCACCCGGCTGGTCGGCGACCCGGAACGTCTGCGCACCCTGCTGATCCTGACCGTGGCCGACATCCGCGCCGTCGGGCCGGGCGTCTGGAACGCCTGGAAGGGCAATCTCATCCGCGACCTTTACCAGCGCACCGAGGGGGTGTTCCGGGGCGAGGACGTGACCCACGCCGACCCGCTGGACGACTATCCGGCCCTCGTCGCCCGCGCCCGCGCCGACGGCGCCGCCGCCGAGGCCGTGATCGTCGAGGGCAGCGACGAGGACGAGCGCGCCGCCACGCGCGTCGCCGTGGCCGCCCGCGACCGGCCCGGCCTGTTCGTCGACCTGGCCGACGCCCTCGCCGCAGCCGGAGCCGACGTCGTCGGCGCCCGGGTCGCCACCGCCCCCGACGGCACGGCCCTGGACGTGTTCGAGCTCCAGGACGGGGGCGGCGCCCCCTACGGCCAGTCCGAGCCGCGCCGCCTGACCCGTCTGATCGAGGGACTGGAGCTGGCCGCGCGCGGCGGCGTGCCCACCGCGCCGGCCCCGACCGCCCCGCCCAATGCGCGCCGCGCCGCCTTCGACGTGCGGCCCACCGCCATGGTCGATCTGGAAGAGAGCCCCACCGCCGCCGTGGTCGAGGTGTCGGGCGCCGACCGTCCGGGCCTGCTGGCCGACCTGGCCCGCGCCTTCGCCATCCACCGCCTGTCGATCCGCTCGGCCCACATCGCCGGCTTCGGCGAGCGCGCGGTCGACAGCTTCTACGTCACCGACGCGGCGGGCAGGAAGCCGAAGCCCGGACCGAAGCTGGACGCCCTGCGCGCCGATCTGGAGACCGTGCTGGACTTCACGGAACGCACCGGCCATCGCGTCTCCGCCCCCGTGCGGGCCAGCCTGCGCGACGTCTCAGAGGTGGGCCGCCCCCGGTCGGCGCAAGAGCCGGTATCGCGCGCGCCGGAACCACGCTAAGCGCTGGTCCAGAACCCCTTTCCGAGCATTCCATGAGCCTGGCCCGCAACACCCTGGTGCAAGCGACCCTGACCCTGGGCAGCCGCATCCTCGGTTTCGCCCGCGACATGGCCCTGGCCGCCCGCTTCGGTCAGGGGCCGATGATGGACGCCTTCACCACGGCGCTCATGCTGCCCAACATGTTCCGCCGCCTGTTCGCCGAGGGCGCCTTCGCCCAGGCCTTCGTGCCGGTCTACGGCGGGGTCCGCGCCCGCGAGGGCGAGGCGGCCGCAGCCGTCACGGCGTCGGAGGCCATGTCCTTCATGCTGGCCGTGGTCGCGGCCTTCTGCATCCTGCTGCAGGTCCTGATGCCGTGGATCATGCCCTGGCTGCTGTCCGCCTATCGCGATCAGGCCGGGATCATGTCGGTGGCGGTGACCGCGACCCAGCTGGCCATGCCCTATCTGGCCTGCATGACCGTGGCCTCGCTGCTCTCCGGCGTGCTGAACACGGGCGGGCGGTTCGCCCTGTCGGCGGGCGTGCCCGTCTTCCTGAATCTGTGCACCCTGGCGCCGTTGCTGGCGGCCTATGTCGTGCCCGCGAGCCAGCCGACGGTGCTGCTGTGGGTCACCGCCGCCGTGACCCTCTCCGGCTTCCTGCAGGCCGCCCTGCTGTGGTGGGGCGTCCAGCGTCTGGGCGTCACCCTGCGCCTGTCCTGGCCGCGTCTGACGCCGAACGTGAAGCGGGCGCTCGCCCTGGCCGTGCCCGGCGCCCTGGCCGGCGGCGCCATGCAGGTCAATTCCGTCGTCAGCCAGATGCTGGCCGGCTCCGACGAAGGCGCGCGCTCGGTGCTCTACAACGCCGATCGCCTGTACCAGCTGCCGCTGGGCCTGATCGGCGTCGCCATCGGCCTGGCCCTCGTCCCGCGCCTGACGAAGGCCTTCGTCTCGGGCGACCACGAGGGCGGCCGCCGCACTCTGGACGACGGCATCACCCTGGCCATGGCCTTCACCCTGCCGGCCGCCGTGGCCCTGTTCGTCATCCCCTTTTTCGTCATCGACGCCACCGTCACGCGCGGCGCCTTCACCAGCCAGGACGCGGCCCGGACCGCCGACGTGCTGCGCCAGTTCGCCTGGGGCGTGCCGGCCTTCGTCCTCGCCAAGGTCCTGACCCCGCCCTTCTTCGCCCGCGAGGACACACGCCGGCCGATGATCTACGCCGTGGCCGCCGTCTGTTTCACCATCGTGGTCGGGGCCAGCCTCTTCTTCTGGCTGTCCAGCATCGGCGTGGACGGGGTGCTGGGTCTGGCCGTCGCCACCAGCCTGTCGGCCTGGATCAACGTCTCCCTGCTGGCCGGGACCCTGATGCGCGAGGACGCCTGGCGGCCCTCGCCCCGCTTCATCTCGCGCCTGTTCCGCGTGCTGGCGGCCAGCGGCGTCATGGCGGCCGTTCTGGTGATGGCGGGCATTGGCTACGAGACCTTGAGCCGCCTGTTCCTGGCCAAGGAAATCGCGGTCCTGGTCGTCTGTGGCTTCGGCGCCCTTGTGTACGGCGCCTGCCTTGTGCTTTTCCGCGCCGTCAGCGTCTCCGAACTCAAGGCGACGCTGAAGCGTGAACCCGGCGCAGCAACGCCGACCGGACTGGATTGATGACCGACGACTCCCCCGCCGCCGCTCCCGTCTATCAGGGCCCCCGCCGCGTTCTCAGCGGCATCCAGGCCTCCGGCGCCCTGCATCTGGGCAACTATCTCGGCGCCCTGAAGCGGTTCACCCAGCTTCAGGACACGGGCGCGCCCTGTTTCCTGTTCGTCGCCGACCTGCACGCCATCACCGTCTGGCAGGACCCGGACAAGCTGACAGCCCAGACGCGCGAGATCGCCGCCGCCTATCTGGCGTCCGGCCTCGATCCGTCGAGGTCGATCATCTGGCCCCAGTCGGCCGTGCGCGCCCATTCCGAACTGGCCTGGATCCTGAACTGCGTCGCCCGCCTCGGCTGGCTGGACCGCATGACCCAGTTCAAGGAGAAGTCGGGCAAGCACAAGGAACGCTCGTCCGTCGGCCTCTACACCTACCCCGTGCTCCAGGCCGCCGACATCCTGCTGTACAAGGCCACCGAGGTGCCGACCGGCGAGGACCAGAAACAGCATCTCGAGCTGACCCGCGACATCGCCCAGAAGTTCAACACCGACTTCAACGCCCCCGGCTTCTTCCCCCTGCCCGAACCCCTGACCCAGGGGCCGGCGCCGCGGGTCATGAGCCTGCGCGACGGCGCGGCCAAGATGAGCAAGTCCGACCCCTCGGACCAGTCGCGCATCAACCTGACCGACGACGCCGACTCCATCGTCGCCAAGATCCGCAAGGCCCGCACCGACCCCGACGCCCTGCCGGAAACCCTGGAAGGCCTCGAGGGCCGCGCCGAGGCGAAGAACCTCGTCACCATCTACGCGGCCCTGGCCGACATGAGCCGCGAGGCCGTGCTGGCCGAGTTCGCCGGCCAGGGTTTCGGCGCCTTCAAGCCGAAACTGGCCGACCTCGCCGTCGCCTCCATGGCCCCGGTGACCGCCGAGATGCGCCGGCTGATGGCCGACCCCGCCGAGATCGACAAGGTCCTGGCCGACGGCGCCGCCCGCGCCGCCGCCATCGCCGATCCGGTCGTGGACGAGGTCAAGAAAATTGTCGGCTTCTGGCGCGCCTGACGGCGAGTTTCGGCCCTCGCGCGGCGCCGCCTCTGGCGAACGGTCCCGCTTGCGCTAAATCAGGCCGATGAGCCTCGCCCACCCCCTCGACCGTCCGGTCTGGAGCGCCCTGAACGGCCCCTTGGCGTCGCTGGCGATCCGGCGCGAGCAGGGCGAGGGCGCGGCGGTGCGCCTCGACCCGGATATCGGGGTGTTCGTCGCCGCCGCCGACGGCTCCCCGGACAGCCGGGCCCTGCTGACCGCCCTCAGCCGCGAATATCCGGGCGCCGGCCTGGTCGAGCCGGAAGGCGCGCCGATCGAGGCGGTGCTGCCTGACGTGCCGGTCGTCTCCCGCGCGTCCTGCGTGCAGATGACCGCCGCGGCCCTGACCGCCGGCGCGGCGGCCGACATCGACTTCCAGACGCTCGGCGAGGCGGACGCCGAAGAGATGCTGGCCCTGGCGACCCTGACCCGACCGGGCCCGTTCCGGAAAAGGACGCTGCGGCTCGGCGGCTTCATCGGCGTGCGCCGCGAGGGCCGGCTGATCGCCATGGCCGGCGAACGGATGAAGGTGGACGGCTTCACCGAACTCAGCGGCGTCTGCACCCACCCCGACTTCCGGGGCCAGGGGTTCGCGGGGGTGCTGAGCCGCGCCGTCGTGTCCCGCATCCTCGCCCGCAGCGAACAGGCCTTCCTGCACGCCTATGCGGCGCACGGGGCGACGATCGCCTTCTACGAGGGTCTCGGGTTCAGCGTCCGCACCCGCGTGACCTACACCGTCCTGGCCTAGGCGACCCGGTCCAGACGGGCGACGAAGAAGCCGTCGACCCCGCCCTTTTCCGCCCACATGGAGGGCAGGATGCGCAGCCAGCCCTCGGGCGTCAGCGCCTCCTCCGGCGCGCCGACGGCGGCGGGATCGGCCGGAGCGGTCCTGAAGGCCGTGTTCCGGCGCAGGAAGGCGATGATCTGGGTCTCGCCCTCCTCGCGCTCCAGCGAGCAGACGCAATAGACCAGTCGCCCGCCCGGCTTGACCCGTTCGGCGGCGGCGTCCAGCAGCCGGTGCTGGACGTCGGCCAGCTTGGCCACGTCGGCGGGCTTGGTGGCGCGCAGGACCTCGGGATTGCGGCGGAAGGTCCCCGTGGCCGTGCAGGGCGCGTCCAGCAGGACGGCGTCGAACGTACGATCGTCCTCCCAGTCCTCGGCGGGCGTGGCCACGACCTCGGCGGTCAGACCCGTGCGCTCCAGATTCTCTTCCAGCCGCTTCAGCCGCACCGCCGACCGGTCCAGCGCCACGACGCTGGCGCCCGAGGCCGCCAGCTGCAGCGTCTTGCCGCCCGGCGCGGCGCACAGGTCAATGACCGCCTCGCCCGCCTGCGGCGCCAGCAGGCGTCCCGGCACGGCGGCCGCCGCGTCCTGGACCCACCACACGCCGTCCTCGAACCCCGGCCAGGTCGCGACGTCGCCGCGCCGGCCGGTGCGGATCGAACCGCCCGGCAGGACCTCGCCCTCGACCGCCTCGGCCACCGCCGCGCCGTCGACCTCAGGCTTGACGCTCAGGTCCGTCGCCGGCTCCTCGCGCGCGGCAAGCGCCAGTCCGACCAGCGCGGCCTCGCCGTATGAGGCGCGCCAGCGGGCGGCCAGCCATTCGGGCAGATTGCTCTCGGCCGTGGTCAGGCCCGGGCCCTCGCGGTCGATGCCGCGCAGAACGGCGTTGACCAGATTCTTGTAGGGGCGCGTCTTGGGCTCGCGCTCGGCCAGTTTCACCGCCGTCGACACCGCCGCGAAGGCCGGCGTCTCGAGGATCAGCATCTGGGCCAGGGCCACGCGCAATATGGTGCGCACCGCCAGCGGCGGGCCCTTCTGCAGCTTGCGGTCCAGGATCTGGTCGATCTCGCCCAGACGGCGCAGGGCGGCCATGGCCACGGCGCGGGCGAAGGCCCGGTCGGGCCCGGGCAGGCTGGAGACCTCGCGGAACGACAGGGCGGCGTCCAGACCGCCCCGGCCTTCCAGGGCCGCGTTCAGCAGCACGCCGGCCGCGATCCTCGCCTCGACGCCGATGTCGGCGCTGTCGTCCTGGACCTCGACCCTGGGCGCGCGGGGCGGCCGGGTTCCGGCGCGCGCCTTGTCCGCCATGCGGCGGCCGCGGGCGGCGGAGCTGCGGCCCTGCTCGGGCGGGCGGCTCACACCGCCACCTGGGCGCCGAGCTCGACCACGCGTCCCGGCGGGATGTGGAAGAAGTCGGTCGGATTGGCGGCGTTGCGGGTCAGGAAGATGAACAGCCGGTCCTGCCACAGCGGCATGCCCTGGGTCGCCGAGGCGATGACCGAGCGGCGGCCGAGGAAGAAGCTGGTCGACATGATGTCGAACTTCAGACCCTGCTTGCGGCACACGCCCAGCGCCTTGGGCACATTGGGCTGCTCCATGAAGCCGTAGCTGATGGTCAGCTTCTTGAAGTCGTCCGAGATGGGCTCGATCGTCACCCGCTGGTTCTCGGGCACGCGCGGCCGGTCGGTGGTGCGGACGGTCAGGATGACGTTCTTCTCGTGCAGCACCTTGTTGTGCTTGAGATTGTGCATCAGGGCGACCGGGGCGACGTCGGGATCGCTGGTCAGGAAGATGGCCGTGCCAGGGGCGCGGTGCGGCGGGCGGGCCCGCAGCATCTCGATCAGATCGGTCAGCGGCAGGCTGTCCTTGCGGGTCTTCTCCGACAGGATCTGGGTGCCGCGCACCCAGGTCCACATCAGCAGCACAAGGGCTGCGCCCAGCACCAGCGGCATCCAGGCGCCGTCCGGAATCTTCAGCAGGTTCGAGGTCAGGAAGACGGTGTCGATGAAGCCGAACGGGATCAGCGCGCCCAGCACGGCCCACACCGGCCAGTTCCACTTATGCCGGATGACCGAATAGGCCATCAGGGTGTTGATCAGCATCACGCCGGTCACCGCCACGCCATAGGCGGCGGTCAGGTTGTGGGAGCTCTGGAATACGAACAGCAGCAGCAGCACGCCGATCATCAGCAGATTGTTGACGGCCGGCACGAAGATCTGACCGGCCTGGGTCTCGGAGGTGTTCTTGATCTCGATGCGCGGCAGCAGACCCAGCTGCACGGCCTGCTGGGTCACCGAGAAGGCTCCGGTGATGACGGCCTGGCTGGCGATCACGGTCGCCGCCGTGGCCAGGGCCAGCATCGGCCAGTAGATGGCCGTCGGCACCATGCTCCAGAACGGATTCTCGGCCGCCCCGGGATGTGACAGGATCAGGGCGCCCTGGCCCAGATAGTTCAGCGTCAGGCAGGGCAGGACGAATCCGACCCAGCCGATGCGGATCGGCGCCTTGCCGAAATGGCCCATGTCCGCATACAGCGCCTCGGCGCCGGTCACCGCGAGGAAGACGCTGCCCAGGATGATGAAGCCCAGGAAGCCGTCGTTGATCAGCAGCATGACGCCATAGTGCGGCGACAGGGCGCGCAGGATCGAGACGTCGTCGAAGATGTGGATCAGGCCCAGGACGCCGAGGCTCAGGAACCAGACCGCCGTGATCGGCCCGAAGAAGCGCGCCAGCCCCGCCGTGCCCCGCGCCTGAACCAGGAACAGGGTGATCAGAATGCCTGCGGCGATGGGAACGATGAAAGGATCCAGCTTGCCGCCGACGCCGGGCGCGTCCTTGACGCCCTCGATCGCCGACAGGACCGAAATGGCCGGGGTGATGATGCCGTCGCCGTAGAACAGCGCCGCGCCGCAGATTCCGAGAATGAAGATGAAGGCGCTGCGGCGGCCGACCGCGTGGGTGGCCAGGGCCATCAGGGCCAGGGTGCCGCCCTCGCCCTTGTTGTCCGCGCGCATCAGGAACATGACGTATTTGAACGTCACCACGATCATCAGGGCCCAGAAGGCCAGGGAGACCACGCCGATGACGGCCAGGTCGCCGCCGACGCCGTCCTGGGCGTGGCCGATCGCCTCGCGCAGGGCGTAGAGCGGGCTGGTGCCGATGTCGCCGAACACGACGCCGATGGCGCCGACGATCAGGCCCCATTTGCCGGCCTTGACGTGACCGCCCTCGCCGGCCGCCGCGGGGTGCGGATGGGCCGGGGCGACGGACTTGTCGGAGGAGGTTTCGGGATTTGAGGCGGCGGCGGCGGCGCCGTCTTCACCTTGGGGAGAGGCCCCGGCCATAGAGTTCCTCCGGGAGCCCGCACAGCGCGGTTCCCATCAAAAGAGCGGCGAGCCTTTAGGCCCTTTCATTCGGCGGTTCAATCGTGCTGCGAGTGCGAAGGTTCCTCGCCGCGTCAGGTCGGACCGGGCGGCGGCGCGCAGCGTCAGGTCCCGCAGGGTCGACGACCGCGGCGCCGCAGAATGACCTGGTTTGTGAAAGAGGCTCGCAACGCCTATCTTGGGGCCTGCACCATGTCAGACAGTCAACGTTTTCCCGTCGCCGCCCACACCCTGGCCTATCTGGCTCACAAGGGCGCCTTCTCGCCCGCCGATGCGGCGGCGAGCGCGGTTCTGGCCGCCTCCATCCCGACCAATCCCGTGGTCGTGCGGCGCGTGACCGCCCTGCTGGCCAAGGCCGGGCTGATCGCCACGCGTCCGGGGGCCTCGGGCGGGGCCTGGCTGCTGCACCGGCCCGAGGACATCTCGCTGGAAACCGTGCTGCGCGCCGTCAACGGCTGCGCCCACCTCGGCTCGCCGCCCGCCGGGGCCAAGGGCTGCCCGGTCAGCGAACACATCCCGCGTCAGGTCGCCAAGGCCCTGACCGCCGCCGACCTCGCCGCCGGCGCGGCCCTGTCGAAGATCACCATCGCCGACCTGCTGGACCACGAGCCGGCCTCCCTGGCGGCCTTCCCCCCGCACCCGTCCTGCCCGGTCGCCGCCTGACATGAGCCTGCCGTCCCGGCCGCGTCCGGTCGTGCTGGTCACGGGCGCGTCCGCCGGCATCGGCGCCGCCCTGGCCCGGGTCTATGCGGAGCATGGCTGGGATCTGGTGCTGACAGCCCGGCGCGAGGCTCCGCTGAAGGCCCTGGCCGAAGACCTGTCCCGAAGGGGCGCCGCCAGCACCGTCCTGACCGAAGACCTCGCCGATCCCGCCGCCCCGCGCCGCCTGTTCGAGGCCGTCGCGCAACGCGGCCTGACCATCGACGGCCTGATCAACAACGCCGGCTACAGCCGCACCGCGGGTTTCCTTAACACCGACCCGGCCGACCACGCCGCCATGATCCGCGTCATGCTGGCCGCTCCGATCGAACTGGCCCGGCTGTTCGCCCCCGCCATGGTCGAGCGCGGCTATGGGCGCATCCTCAACGTCGCCTCTCTCGCCGGCCAGATGCCCGCGACCGGCGGCGACACCCTGTACGGGCCGATCAAGAGCTTCCTGATCAAGGCCTCGCAGGGCCTGTATCTGGAGCTGCGCGGAACGGGCGTCCACGTCACCGCCCTGTGCCCCGGCTACACCCTGACCGAGTTCCACGACGTGAACGGGACGCGCGACGAGGTCTCCTCAGCCTATCCCGCCTGGATGTGGCAGACCGCCGAGCACGTGGCCCGCGTCGGCTACGCCGCCTGCGAGGCCAATCGGCCGAAGGTCACGCCGGGGGCGATGAACAATGTGCTGGCGGCGCTAGCCAAGCATTTGCCGGACGGCATGGCGCTGAACATGGTCGGCGGCCACGCGAAGCGGCTGAAGCGGATCTGAACCCTCCGACCGGGCGCAGTCTTCAGTGTACTCCGTGTCGCACATGGCGGCCGGAAATCGTCTTCGAATTCCTCCGGAATCCGTCTTCAAATTCCTCTACAAATTTCGCCCCTTTCCGGTGGCGTATTGGGCCTCAGTGACCGCCCTGCGGATACGGCGTCGTCACCGCCCCCGAAATCATCCCCGGAATGGCCTCCGACAGGCCCAGCAGGATGAACTGGATCGCCAGGGCGCACAGGATCAGGCCCAGCACCCGCACGATGATCGACATGCCGATATCGCCCAGGATGCGGCTGATCGGACCCGTCAGGGCGAAGCACAGGAAGGTGGCGACGCAGGCCGCGACGATGGCGACCATGCCCGCGACCTGACCCTGATAGCCGATCTTCGACGCCTCGCCGGCCTGGATGATGATGGTCGAGATGGCGCCCGGCCCGATCATCAGGGGCATGGCGAAGGGCACCACCAGCCGCTGGAACCGCCGCCGCGCATAGCCGCGCACGTCTAGCGGATCGCTGTCCGCATCGTTGTCGGCGAAGGATTTCAGGAAGTCCCCGCGCGTCATGTCGAGGCCCAGCAGCAGCAGCAGTATGCCGCCGGCGATGCGGAACGCGGCCAGCGAAATGCCGAAGAACTGCAGCAGCCCCAGGCCGGTGAAGAAGAAGAAGGCCAGGAAGGCGGCGGCGAACAGACAGATCAGGAACGACACCGACAGCCGCTGGCGCACGCTGGCGCCCGCCGTCGCCGCGGCGAAGATCGGGATGTTGCCGATCGGATCCACCAGGGCGAACAGGGCGACGAACAGGTTGACCCCCAGATCGACCGCGTCCATGTGCTGACCTCGCCCTGCAATTCACGTCCACGCGGCCATCAAGGCTGACGCCCGCCCGCGCGTCCAGACCTAGCCGTTCAAGAGGAGCGACGCCATGACCCAATCCGATCCCCGCCTGATCGTGGGCCTGGACCTTCCGTCGGTCGACGCGGCCCGCGCCATGGTCGATCGGCTGGGCGCGGCGGTCAGCTTCTACAAGGTGGGCCTGACGCTTCTGGCGCGCCCGGGCGGCGTCGCCTTCGCCCACGCCCTGCGGGCCGAGGGCAGGGCGGTGTTCCAGGACTGGAAGCTGCACGACATCGGCGCCCAGGTCGAAGGCGCGGCGCGCGCCGTGGCCGAAGGCGGCTGCGACCTGTTGACGGTCCATGCCGAGCCCCAGGTCATGCGCGGCGCGGTCAAGGGCCGGGACGCCGCCGGATCGGACACGAAACTGCTGGCCGTGACCGTCCTGACCAGCCTGTCGGACGCCGACCTGGTCGACTTGGGCTATGGCTTCAACGCTTCGGATCTGGTCGAACGCCGGGTGCGGCAGGCGCTGGACTGCGGCGTCGACGGCGTCGTCTCCAGCCCGCTGGAGGCCGCGCGCGTGCGCGAGATCGCCGTCGCCGCCGGCCGGCCCGACTTCCTGATCGTCACACCCGGCGTGCGCCCCGTCGGCGCCGACAAGGGCGACCAGCAGCGCGTGGCGACCCCCGCCGACGCCCTGCGCTCGGGCGCCAGCCATCTGGTCGTCGCCCGGCCGGTGGTCGGCGCGGATGATCCGGTTCAGGCCGCCGCGGCCATCGTCGCCGAAATGAGCGCCGCCTAGCCGCGCTCGCCGGGTTCCTGGCTGTAGCGCTGCCGGGGCGGCGGCGCCTCGCCGCCGATGCCGTAATACTGGTTCGGCGTCATCGGCGCCTCATAGACGGGGGGCGCCTCATAGGCAGGGGGCGCCTCATAGACCGGCGCGGGCAGGGGTTCGGGCCCATAGCCGTAAGGCGCCGGTTCCGGCTCGCGGTAGTAGGGCTCGCCGTCCCCGCCGTCGGCGCGGCAGTCGCAGTCGCGCCGTCCGTCCATATAGCCCCGGTCGTACTCGCGAGCGCCCCGGGCGGCGTAGTCTCCGCGGCGGTCCTCATGCCGCTCTTCCCGGCGATGGTCCCGGCGCCCGTAGTCCGCATCGCGATAGACGGCGCCGGCTTCGAACGCGCTGTACTCCTCGCGGGATTCGTACCGGCTTTCCTCGTACCGGCTCTCTTCGTAACTGTCCCGCCGTGCGCTGTAGCCGTAGCGGCCGCCGCGGTCGGCGTCCTCATAGTACCGGTTGCCGCAGACGGGGGCGTAACGCTCGTCGCGCCCGAAGCCGCCCAGCACATAGCCGAACGGCGCGGGGGCGCAGGCGCGGCCCTCGTAGACGGCCTCATGGTAGACCGGCCCGCCATAATAACCGCCCCCGACGTCCCCGCCGTAGCCGCCGCCGACATAGACCGTCCCGCCGCCGACCGCGCCGCGCGCTCCGCCGACATTGTAGGTGCGGGCGTTCAGATACGAACCGGCCGAGGCGCTGGCGAAGGCGCTCGCGCTGGCGTTCGCATTGACGTTGACGTTGATGTTCCGGTTGCCGCCGCCGGGGTGGCCGCCGCCCGGGTGACCCCCACAGCCTCCACCGCAGCCCGGGCGTCCGCCCCCGGAGTGCCCGCCGCCAGTGGGCCCGCCCGCGAAGGCGGGTGTGGCGAGGATCAGAAGAGCGGCTCCGGCCGCGACGGTAAGCATACGCATGAGACAGGCTCCGATGTTGGAGCCAACCTAAGTCTCTGGAAAGAAAAGGGTTCGGATTACACCGCAGGGGTGAAACCAGGACGGCTTCATTCCCCCGGGACCCCTCAATTTAACCTTACCGGCGCGGTTTCGGCTGCGTCAGCGATCGTAGAAGTAGACGTCGGGACAGCTGCAGTCGCGATCGTGATCATGCCGGATCCGCCGCTCGCTCCGCCCGCGCCAGGCCGACGGCGGCCGGTCGTCGTCGTAACCCCACCAGTCGCGATAGCCGGAACGCGGCGGCGCGTCATGGCGCCGGCCTGAGCTGTACCGGTAGCCGCCTCGATACCCGTACCCGTAGCCGCCGCCATATCCGTAGGAGCGATAGCCCGAACCGTAGCTCGCATAGGGCCGACCGTATCCGGGCGCGGGCACATGGACCTGCGGTCGGTCGGACCAGCCGTCCGCCCAGCGCCCGGTCTCGACATAGGACCGCGTCTCCACCTCGGACAGGGGGGTCCCGCCGACGGGCCGGCCGTACGCATTGAGATAGATCGGCTGCCCGTATGTCTGGGCCGGGGCGGCCCCGGCGAGGGCGAGCGTGGCGAGGGCCGCTGCGGCGGCGAGCGAACGAAACATGGGCGGCGTCTCCTGAACGGAATGGTTAACGCCGTTCGTCCGCCTTCGTTCGTTCCGCCTAGAAGTCGACCGCCAGACCCTTCTTCTCCCAGTCGCCGTAGCGGGTCGGCTCGGGCCCGCGCGGCCCGCCGTGTTCGGGCGCCGGCTCGGCCTCCGTCGCGGCGGCGCGGCGTTCGGCGGCTTCCAGCAAGGCGCGGCGCGCGGCCTCGCTCAGCGGCCGCTCGGGCGTGGCGTGGGGCACGTCGCCGTTGAGCGCCGGGGCGACGTCGGTCTCGGGGGTGGGATGATCGGTCACAGCGGTCTCGCCTTGAGCCTGGGCGTTGAACTCCACAAGTTAGGCGTTCGCCCGCAAGGCAGCCAGCCGTGATCCAGTAAAAGTCCATGAACCACCTCAAGACCTTCACCCTGCTGGCGGCCCTGACCGCCCTGTTCGTCGGCATCGGCTATCTGCTCGGTGGTCTGGCGGGCATGCTGATCGCTCTCGTGATCGCCGGCGGCATGAATCTGTTCAGCTACTGGAACGCCGACAAGATCGTCCTCAAGATGTACCGGGCCCAGCCGGTCGACGAACAACACCCCAACGCCGTGGTCCGCGCCTATGTCGCCGACGTGGTCCAGATGGCCCGGGACGCCGGCCTGCCGCGGCCTGTCATCGCCATCATCCCCAACGACCAGCCCAACGCCTTCGCCACCGGCCGCAATCCGCAGAACGCCGCCGTCTGCGCCACCACCGGCCTGCTGGACATGCTGAACCGAGACGAGATCCGCGGCGTGATGGCCCACGAACTGGCCCATGTGAAGAACCGCGACACCCTGACCATGACGGTCACCGCCACCGTCGCCGGCGCCATCGCCGCCCTGGCCAATTTCGCGATGTTCTTCGGCGGCGGGAACGACGACGAGGAACGGCCCGGCGGCATATTCGGAACCTTGGCCCTGATGATCCTCGCCCCCATGGCCGCCGGCCTGGTGCAGATGGCCATCAGCCGGGGCCGCGAATACGAGGCCGACCGCGTCGGCGCCGAGATCGCCGGCGACCCCCGGGCCCTCGCCTCGGCGCTCGAGAAGATCGACGCCTCGGCCCGCCGCATCGTCAATCCGACGGCCGAGCGCAATCCCGCCTCGGGCCAGCTGTTCATCATCAACCCGCTGGCCGGTCGCGGCGCCGACAACCTGTTCTCGACCCATCCCGCCACCGGCAACCGGGTGAAGGCGCTGATGGAGTTGGGAACGAGGATGGGTCTGGCGCCCCGCCGCCCCGCCTTCGCCGCGGCCCCGTCGCGGCCCGCGACGACCAGCGTCCCCTCTACGCCCGTCAGCCGCTCGGGCCCCTGGGGCTGACCCTGCCGCATTCCCGCCCTTGCATCGCGGGGCGTCTGGTCCTTTAAGCGCGCGCAACGCCGCCGAACGCCTCCCCGCGTTCTTCGAAGGACCTCATATGACCCAAACCGCGCCCAAGAAGGTTGTCCTCGCCTATTCCGGCGGTCTCGACACCTCCATCATCCTGAAATGGCTTCAGACCGAATACGGCGCGGAGGTCGTGACCTTCACCGCCGACCTCGGCCAGGGCGAGGAACTGGCGCCGGCGCGCGAAAAGGCCCTGAAGATGGGCATCAAGCCCGAGAACATCTTCATCGACGACCTGCGCGAGGAATTCGTGCGCGACTACGTCTTCCCCATGTTCCGGGCCAACGCCCTGTACGAGGGCCAGTATCTGCTGGGCACCTCGATCGCCCGGCCGCTGATCGCCAAACGCCAGATCGAGATCGCCCGCATGGTCGGCGCCGACGCCGTCTGTCACGGCGCCACCGGCAAGGGCAACGACCAGGTCCGGTTCGAACTGGGCTATTACGCCCTCGAGCCCGACATCCGCGTCATCGCTCCGTGGCGCGAATGGGCGTTCAAGTCGCGCGAGCACCTGCTGGACTTCGCCGAGAAGCACCAGATCCCGATCGCCAAGGACAAGCGCGGCGAGGCCCCGTTCAGCGTCGACGCCAACCTTCTGCACAGCTCGTCCGAGGCAAGGTGCTGGAAGACCCGTCGGTCGAGGCGCCGGAGTTCGTGCATCAGCGCACCCTGTCCCCCGAGGAAGCGCCCGATGTCGCCACCGTCATCACCATCGGCTTCGAGAAGGGCGATCCCGTCTCGATCAACGGCGAGGCCATGTCGCCGGCGACCCTGCTGACCGCCCTGAACCAGTACGGCCACGACAACGGCATCGGCCGCCTGGACCTGGTCGAGAACCGCTTCGTCGGCATGAAGTCGCGCGGCGTCTACGAGACCCCGGGCGGGACCATCCTGCTGGCCGCCCACCGCGGCATTGAGTCGATCACACTCGACGGCGGCGCCATGCACCTGAAGGACGAGCTGGCGGTCAAATACGCCCACCTCGTTTACAACGGCTTCTGGTTCTCGCCCGAGCGCGAGATGCTGCAGGCCGCCATCGACCACAGCCAGCAGAAGGTCTCGGGCACGGTCCGGGTCAAGCTCTACAAGGGCAACTGCACCGTCATCGGTCGCGAGAGCGCCGAGAGCCTGTACGACCAGGAGCTGGTGACCTTCGAGGACGGCGCCGTGGCCTATGACCAGAAGGACGCCGCCGGCTTCATCAAGCTGAACGCCCTGCGCCTGCGGGTTCTGGGCAAGCGGGACGCGCGCGACCGGAGCTAGCCGGCCCGGGCGATCCTGAGGATGGCCGCGCTGCGGTCATCCGCGATCCAGATCGAGCCGTCGCGCGCCACCGCCATACCGGCGGGCGAGCCCTGCGGATGCAAGCCCGGCTTGGCGTTCCAGCCCGGCGTCAGGATTTTGGCGCGCGGCGCGGGCGCCGTGGCCGGATAGGGCAGGGAGCCGCGCGGATAGATGGCGTAACGGGCCCGGACGTCGGTCAGGGGCGCGCCGGAGGCGTCGGTCTCGATCGCCGCCACCCGGCCCGCCGCGCGGCGATAGCCGTGCCAGCTCATCAGCATCCGGCCGCGAAGCTCGGGAAACATCGGCCCGTCGTAATAGAGCATGGCCAGGGGCGCGGCGTGCGGCGGCAGCAGCGAGACCGGCGCGGTGCGCTCGCCGCAACGGGACTGGCTCGCCGTCCAGCCCGGCAGGGCCGTCGCCATGTCGGTGCAATAGGGCCAGCCGTAGTGGCCGCCCGCCCTCAGCCGGTTGATCTCGTCGAACGGCCGGTCGGGCGTCGTCAGGTCGACGGAGTTCTCGGCCTGAAACACCCCGCCCGACGGATGCCGGACCATGGCCACCGAGTTGCGCAGGCCGGAGGCGAAGGCCGTCCACTCGCGGCTCCATTGGCCGCGGCCCGCCGGGGCGTAGCGCCGCACCATCGCCCGTCCGGCCGCCTCGACGCACTGGCCGTGCGCGTCCCTGAGCGCTGTCCCCGCCGCGTTGAGGCACCGGTCCGACGGGGCGCCGACATTGACCAGCAGAGCCCCGTCGCCGTCGAACACGAAACTCGACAGCGGATGCCGGTTCTCGTGCAGCCGGTTGTCCGGCAGGCCGTCGACGGCCGTCGTCGCGGCGTCCGGCCGCGCCGGGTCAAAGGCCAGGATGCGGCTCATCTCGGCGACATAGACCCGGCCGTCGGGTCCGCGCGCGATGGCGTGGGGCATGGACAGGCCGCGGATCAGACGGGTCCATCGCACCGCGCCGCCGGCTTGCGGCGACATGCGCCATACCGAGCCCCGGCCGGCGTCCCAGGATCCCAGATCCGTCACCAGCCAGTCGCCGCCGGGCAGTTCCAGCAGGCCGCGCGGCATGCGCGGGCCCTCGCCGCCGGTCCTCTGCCAGACCCGGCCCAGACAATAGCCCTCGGCCATCACGACCCGGGTTTCGGGGCGGCCGCCGCAATCGCCCTCCACGGCATAGGTCCGGCCGGCGCCCTGTCCGGCGGCCGGAGCGGCGAGAACGGCGAGCAACAGCGCGGCGAGGGCGAGGCGACGGATCATCGGCGAATCCTGAAGGCCCGGACACGCTAGCCCGGACCGGGGTTTCGACAAATCCTCTCGCCCTCGCGGCCCGTTGGCGCCACCCTGTCGGCCGGAGCACGGAGCTCCTCCCCCGCACCAGGAACCGTCATGTCCATCCGATTGATCCTCGCCGCCTCGGCCGCCCTGGCCTTCGCCGCGCCCGCCTTCGCACAGGACGCGCCCGCCGCCGCCCCGTCCGCGGCTCCCGCCATCGACGCCGAGGCCCAGGCCGCGTTCGAGGCCAAGGGCCGGGCCTTCGAGGCCGCCGTCGAGGCCATGAGAACGGAAATGCAGACGGCCGCGGCCGCCGCCGGCGGCGATACGGCCAGGGCCAGCGCCGATCTCGACGCCATCGCCGTCCGCTTCCAGCCGCAGGCCGACGCCTTCGCCGATGAGCTCGAGGCCTTCCTCAGGTCGCAGGCGCCTTCGATGCCGCCGGAGGTTCAGGCGCAGATGGCACAGATGGGTCCGATGCTGCGCGCCCAGATCACTGGCGTGCCCGCGGCCACCAAGGCCGGCATCCTGAATCCCCCCGCCTCGCCCATGCCTCAGTAAGTCGTTGAAGCATAAGGCGGCGGGGTGTCCGCCGCCGCCTTACCGCGATTTCACTTGAGACATGACCGCGTTGGGCGGACCTTGGGCTGCACGCTCATGGAGCCCTCCGATGATCAAGGCCCTCTCCCTCGCCGCCGCCCTGGCCCTTCTGCCGCTGTCGAACGCCGTCGCCGCCGACGTGCGCGGCCCGTCCGAGGACGCGCTTGAAGCCGCCGCCGAGGCCTTCGAGGCCCGCATGGAATCCTTCGGCGAACGCGCCGAGGCCATTTCCGAAGACAAGAGCCTGACCGAGTCGCAGCGCGAACTCCGCATCGCCGCGCTCTGGGCCGAGTATGAACCCGCCGTGACGGCCTTCACCACCGTGGCCGCCGAGCACGCCTCGGCCATCGCCGCCGAGGCCCTGGCCGAAATCGACGTGGAAGCCATCGTCACCGAGGCCCTGGCTGGAGTCGACGTCAACGCCATCGTCGCCGAAGCCCTGACCGCGGTCGAGGAGTCGGGCGCGCTCAATGCGGCGCAAGGCATCGCGACCAACGGGGCATGGGCCTCCAACGACCCCGAGCACATGGCCACCTACGGCCTGATGGCCCAGTACGCCCTCGGCGAGGCCATGGACTCGGTGGAAGAGGCCGATGTCCAGATCGCCGACGCCAACGCCGCGGTCGCCGACGCCCTGGCGGAGGCGAAGGCTGAAGCCGCCGAAGACGCTGACGAAGCGCAGGAAGCGCCGGAAATCGACGACGAGTAACTTGCCGGGGCCGACGCGGTCTGATGCTCTGGAGCCGACAGGCTGACCGGAGGGACCCATGCCGTCGATTCTGATTGCCGCCTTCGCCGCCGGACTGGCCGCGGGTTCGCCGGCCGCCCCCCAGGACGCCGCGCCGCCTTCGGCCCCCGCCGAGGCTCCCGCCTCGTCCGACGCCGCGATCAACGCCGCCGCCGAGACCTTTCGCGCCCAGGTCGCGGCCATGAACGAAGAGGTCCGCGCCGCCGTGCAGGCGGCGGGATCCAACCGCCGCCGGGCCTCGGCGCGGGTGGAGGAGATCCTGGCGCGACACCAGCCGGGCATCGACAGTTTCGCCGCCCGGCTCGAGGCCTGGTTCGACCAGCGCGCCGCCGCCGCCGCGACGGATGAGGCCCGCGCCTCGGTCGTCCAGACCGGCGCCGCCAGCGTGGCCCGGGTCCGCGGCGTCCCCGATCAGGTGCGGGCCCAGGTGGCCCGGCAGACCCAGGCGCGCGCTGCCCCCGAGCAGCCGCGCAACACCCCTGCGCCGATGGGCTACTGAGCCGCCCGGCAGGCTTGACCGCGACCGGCGACTGCCGGACAGGACGGCATGGCCAGCCTGCCCGTTGATCCGCACCTGTATGCGACCTTCCTGGGGGTCATGATGGTCATGGCGATCACCCCGGGGCCCGCCAACGTCTTCTCGATCGCCAACGGCGTCCAGCGCGGCAAGGCCGGGGCGCTTCTGGGCGTGGTCGGGATGAACGGCGCCACCCTCGTCTGGTTCGGCGCGGCGGCCCTGGGCCTCGGCGCCATGGTCACGGCCTTTCCGCAGGTCTTCCGGCTGATCTCGATCGGCGGCGCCCTCTATGTCGCCTGGCTGGGCGTCAACGCCCTGCGCGGCGCCTTCCGCACCGCCGCCGATCCCGAGGCGCCCACGGTCCGGATGGGCCGCAGCGCCCTGGTCGACGGCTTCATGGTCCAGATCGCCAATCCCAAGGCGGTGCTGTTCTTCACCGCGGTGCTGCCGCCCTTCCTCGATGTGAACCGCCCGGCCGCGCCCCAGCTGGCCCTGTTCGCCCTCGCCACCATCGGCATGGACGTGCTGGCCATGTCCGCCTACGGTCTGGGCGGGGCGGCCTTGGCGAGGCGCATGGGCGAGCCGGGTTTCCGCAAGGGTTTCGCCCTCATGACCGGCGTTCTTCTTCTGGCTGCAGCCGTCCTTATTGTTACACGTTTATAAGGGCTTGTGTCAGAACGGAACGAGGCTGTTCATGTCCCGTTCAGCAGGCGTGGCGCGTCATGTCGCGTCAAGGAGAGTTCCCCATGAGACACCGGTTCCTCAGGCCCCTGCTTCTGGCGGCGACGGCGGCTCTGGCCCTGTCCGCCTGCGCAACGGCCACCCCCTACGGCCCCGCCGGCTACGGCAGCCGCTACGGCTATTCCGAACAGCGTGTGGACGCCGACCGCTTCCGCGTCAGCTTCTCGGGCAATTCCGTCACCTCGCGCGAGCAGGTCGAGATGGCCCTGCTGCTGCGCGCCGCCGAGGTGACGCTGGAAAGCGGCGCTGACTGGTTCTCCACCGTCCAGCGGGCCACCGAACGCGACGTCCGCTACATGGCGACCATGGATCCCTGGTATGGCGGCTACGCCCCCTACTGGGGCCCGTCCTGGCGCTATTACCGCGGCGGCGCCTGGAGCCCGTGGGGCTGGGGCGGTCCGTACGGATACGGCGGTTATGGCGGCGACGTGCGCGAGATCGACCGCTACGAGGCCACCACCGAAATCATCGTCGGACATGGCGCCAAGCCCGCGGGCGACCCCAACGCCTTCGACGCCCGCGAGGTCGTCCAGAACCTCGGCCCGCGCCTGCCGCGCCCGACGCCGGCCGGCTGAGTCCGGACCCCCTCCGCTGCGGCGGAGGGGCCGTCCTATCCGACCCGCGGGCTCTTCAGCCGGCGTTTGTTGACGTGGGTGTCGGGCGCCGCGCCCAGATCCTCGGGGATCTCGCCCTTGAAATAGTAGCGCTGCCACGCCTCCTTGGCCGCGTCCGGATCGCCAGAGGCCAGCCGCTTGTTGAAGTCGGTGCGGGCCCGGTTCCAGGCCTCGAACTGGCCGTGCATGACCGGATTGGACTCCAGCGACCGGATCACCGGCTGCATGGTCTCGACCTTGCGGTGCTCGATCGGGGTGATGAAGCAGAAGGGCTCGCCCTTTTCGAACTTCACCCTGCCCGGCCGGGTGAAGAGCCAGTTCATGGTGAAGGGGAAGGGCAGCCAGTCGGTCTCGATCAGCCCGACCAGCGGCTGGATGCCGTCCTTCAGATGGTTCGGCGACCCGCCCGCGATCAGGCCCCAGCCCGGCGGCGTCCGGAACAGATACTGCGGGTGCATGGTCAGGACCCCGCGCGAGAAGTGCGAGGTGACCACATGGGTCAGGTCGGCGTTCGGCCGCTCGGGCGTGATGACGATGTCGGCCTGACTGGGCCCGCCGTTCCATTCGGCGGTAAAGGTCAGCGGGCACAGGATCTCCCAGCCCGTGGTGTTGGCCATGTTCAGCGGCAGGCACCGATACGGATGGCGGCTGGCGAAGGCGTCCATCCAGTTGCGCGACTGCCGCCCGGGCACCAGGTCCGGCGGCGTCTGCGTCATCGGATAGCATTCGAGTTCCACGAGCGGGCTCCGGGCGTTATCGAGGGACGTGTTTGCATCCCTAGACGGGCCCCATGACCGAAGACAAGCCGACGCCGGAACCCGCTTACGATCGCGACCGCCTCATGGCGTGGATGGACGAACACGGCGTCGCCCGTATCACCCACGACCACCCCGCCGTCTTCCGCGTGGAAGAGGGGCTGGAGCTCAAGGCCGCCATGCCCGGCGCCCACACCAAGAACCTGTTCCTGAAAGACAAGAAGGGACGGCTGTGGCTGATCTCGGCCCGTCAGGACACGGTCGTCGACCTGAAGCGCGCGCCAGGGACGATCGGCTCTGACAAGCTGTCGTTCGGCAACGAGGCCCTGCTGTACGAGACGCTGGGCGTGCGCGGCGGCTCGGTCACGGCCCTGGGCCTGATCAACGATCCGGAGCAGCGCGTGACCTTCGTCCTCGACAAGGCCCTGTGGGACGCGGACATCGTCAACTTCCATCCGCTGACCAACACGGCGACGACCGCGCTGGAGCAGGCTGAATTCCGCCGCTTCCTGTCACTGATCGGGCGCGAACCGATGGTGGTGGACTTCGGTCGACTTGCGGCGTGAAATCATCGGACGCGACGGAACGCCTCACCGGAGTCCCCTGATGAAATCCCGCCCTGTGGCCGCCCTGGCGATCGCCGCCGCCGCGCTGGCGGCCTGTCTGCCGTTTCACGCGGGCTCCGACCAGATCCGCGGGCGCACCCTGACGATCGCCCTGAGCGGCGCAGCCGAGGGACCGGGGCTCGGAGACCCCGACGGCAGCGGGACGGCGGAGTTGCTGATCGATCCCGCGCGGGGCCGGTTCTGCTATCTGCTGACCGTGGAGGGGATCGCCCCGGCCCAGCTCGCCCACATCCACAAATCGCCCGCGGGCCAGTCCGGCGGTCCCATCGTCGTCCATCTGGAGGCTCCGACCGATGGCGACAGCGAGCGCTGCATGGCTATCGATCCCGCCATCGCGCAATCGCTCCTTCGCAACGGGGCGGACTACTATGTGAACGTCCACAACGCGGAACACCCCGGCGGCGCGGTGCGCGGGCAGCTGGATCAGGGATCGCCTTCAATATCCCCCTCCTGATCTGACCTCGGCGGTTCAATCCGCCGCCGGACAGTGCTAGAGGCGGCGCGTCTCCCCGACCCCCAACGCCAGATACGGACGCCGCCATGCCCGCCGCTCCCGATTTTCCCCCCGCGCCGGACCGCGTGGCGCCGAAGCGCGCCCTGATTTCCCTGTCCGACAAGACCGGGCTGGAGGAGGCCGCCCGCACCCTGCACGGCCTCGGCGTCGAGTTGGTCTCTACGGGCGGCACCCGCGCCGCCATCGCCGGTTTCGGCGTGCCGGTGAAGGACGTGGCCGACCTGACCGGCTTCCCCGAGATGATGGACGGCCGGGTCAAGACCCTGCACCCCGTGGTCCACGGCGGCCTGCTGGGCGTGCGCGGCGCGCCCGACCACGCCGAGGCCATGACGGCCCACAACATCGGCCCGATCGATATCGTCTGGGTCGACCTCTATCCGTTCGAGGCCACGGTGGCCTCGGGCGGCGGCTTCGACGCCGTGGTCGAGAACATCGACATCGGCGGCCCGGCCATGATCCGCTCAGGCTCCAAGAACCACGGCTATGTCGCCGTCTGCGTGGATCAGGCCTCAGTGGCGGAGCTGCTGGAAGCCCTGAAGGCCGAGGGCGCCACGACGCTCGAACTTCGCAAACGCCTCGCCGCCCGCGCCTTCGCCCGGACCGCCGCCTATGACGCCGCCGTCTCGGGCTGGTTCGCCGGTCAGGTCGCCGACGCCGCCCCCGCGCGCAAGTCGATCGCCGGGTCCCTGGCCCAGACCTTGCGCTATGGCGAGAACCCGCACCAGACGGGCGCCTTCTACCGTACCGGAGAGACGCGCCCCGGCGTCGCTCACGCCCGCCAGCTGCAGGGCAAGGAGCTGGGCTACAACAACATCGCCGATGCCGACGCGGCCTATGAGCTGGTCGCCGAGTTCGAGGCCCCCGCCTGCGTCATCGTCAAACACGCCAACCCCTGCGGCGTCGCCGTCGGGAACGACCTGTCGGCCGCCTACGCCCGCGCCCTGGAATGCGACGCCGTCTCAGCCTTCGGCGGCGTGGTCGCCGTCAACCGGCCGCTCAGCGGCGCCGATGCGAAACTGATCACCGACATCTTCACCGAGGTCGTCATCGCGCCCGGCGCCGACGAGGAGGCGAAGGCGATCTTCGCCGCGAAGAAGAATCTGCGCCTGCTGCTGACCGACGGCCTGCCCGATCCGCTGGCGGCCGGCGAGGTGTTCCGCTCGGTGGCCGGCGGCTTCCTGGTCCAGTCACGCGACCGCTGCCGCATCGCCGCCTCCGACCTCAAGATCGTCACCCGCCGCCAGCCGACGCCGCAGGAGATCGAGGACATGCTGTTCGCCTTCACCGTGGCCAAGCACGTGAAATCGAACGCCATCGTCTATGCGAAGGACGGCCAGACCGCCGGC
>Ga0164290_1001486_pt1 | contig 32667 bp, 26 predicted proteins | sample Micstemetagenome_FD_108782 | JGI IMG/M metagenome (GOLD analysis project Ga0164290, IMG submission 108782) | Contaminated culture microbial community from soil near Moab, Utah, USA - Microcoleus steenstrupii SON62 (Illumina Assembly) | ecosystem: Environmental > Terrestrial > Soil > Soil crust...
AGGTCAAGAAGCTGCGCAACATGAGCCCGATGTCGGCCGAGTCGACGGTGGTGCGGAACTACCTCGACTGGCTGCTGTCGATCCCGTGGGGCAAGACCAAGGGCAAGGCGATCGATCTGAACAAGGCCGAGGCCATCCTCGAGGAGGACCACTACGGCCTCGAGAAGGTCAAGGAGCGGATCATCGAGTATCTGGCCGTGCAGGCGCGCACCAACAGCCTGAAGGGCCCCATCCTGTGCCTCGTCGGCCCTCCGGGCGTCGGCAAGACCTCGCTGGCCAAATCGATCGCCAAGGCCACCGGCCGGGAATATATCCGCATGTCGCTGGGCGGCGTGCGCGACGAGGCCGAGATCCGCGGCCACCGCCGGACCTACATCGGCTCGATGCCGGGCAAGATCATCCAGTCGATGAAGAAGGTGAAGACCACCAACGCCTTCATCCTGCTGGACGAGATCGACAAACTGGGCGCCGACTGGCGCGGGGACCCGTCCTCGGCCCTGCTGGAGGTGCTGGACCCGGCCCAGAACAACGCGTTCGGCGACCACTATCTCGAGGTCGACTATGACCTGTCCAACGTCATGTTCGTGACCACGGCCAACAGCCTGAACATGCCCCAGCCCCTGATGGACCGGATGGAGATCATCCGGGTGTCGGGCTACACCGAGGATGAGAAGGTCGAGATCGCCAAACGGCACGTCCTGCCCAAGGTGACCGAGGAGAACGGGCTCAAGCCGGCCGAATTCGTCGTGCCGGACGAGCAGATCCGCAACCTGATCCGCTACTACACCCGCGAAGCCGGCGTCCGGTCCCTCGAACGCGCCTTGGGCGGTCTGGCGCGCAAGTCGGTGCGCGAGATGGCTCGCGAGAAGACGCTGTCGATCACCATCGACGAGGCCAAGCTGGCCGAGTTCGCCGGGGTTCGTAAGTTCCGCTACGGCGAGACGGACGAGGAAGACCAGGTCGGCATCGTCACAGGCCTGGCCTGGACCGAGTTCGGCGGCGAAATCCTGACCATCGAGGCGATCAAGATGCCGGGCCGCGGTCGCATGACCGTGACCGGCAACCTGAAGGAGGTGATGAAGGAATCGATCTCCGCCGCCGCCTCCTATGTCCGGGCCCGTTCGCTGGCCTTCGGAGTCAAGCCGCCGGTGTTCGAGAAGACCGACATCCACGTGCACGTGCCGGACGGCGCGACGCCCAAGGACGGTCCCTCGGCCGGCGTGGCCATGACGGTGGCCATGGTCTCGGTCCTGACCGGGATTCCGATCCGCAAGGACATCGCCATGACCGGCGAGATCACCCTGCGCGGCCGGGTCACCGCCATCGGCGGCCTGAAGGAGAAGCTGCTGGCGGCCCTGCGTTCGGGCATCAAGACCGTGCTGATCCCCGAGGAGAACGAGAAGGACCTGGCCGAGGTGCCCGACAATGTGAAGGGCGCGCTGGAGATCATCCCGATCAAGACCGCCGACGAGGCGCTGAAATGGGCCCTGACCGGCGTGCCGACGCCGGTCGAATGGGACGAGGCCGCCGAACCTCTGCCGCCGCCCCCGCCGGTGCAGGACCCCGGCACGGTGGTCGCCACCCACTGACCAAAAAGAACCCCGCCCGGAGCGATCCGGGCGGGGTTTTTCGTGGGCGGGATGGGCGCGCCGGCCTAGAGGCTGTCGACCATCACCAGTTCCGCGTCGGCCGTGGCCGTGATGACGATCTCGGCCTCGTCCTTGATGGCGGCGCCGTCGCGGGCGTTCAGGGCGACGCCGTTGACCTCGACCGCGCCGACGGCGGGGACCAGATAGGCGCGGCGACCTTCGGCCAGGCTGTAGCTCAGGCTCTCGCCGGCGTTCAGCGTCGCGCCCAGCACGCGGGCGTCGGCGTTGATGGTCAGGGCGTCATCGGTCGGGTCGCCGGAGGCCAGAACCGAGAACTGGCCGGTGCGGTCGCTCTTCGGGAAGGCCTTGGCGCCCCAGGCCGGCCTGGCGCCGCGGACATCGGCCTCGATCCAGATCTGGAAGATGGTCGTCAGTTCGTCCTCCAGATTGAACTCGGAGTGACGCACGCCCGTGCCGGCGCTCATCACCTGCACGTCGCCGGCGCCGGTGCGGCCCTTGTTGCCCATCGAATCCTCATGGGTGATGGCCCCGGTGCGGACATAGGTGATGATCTCCATGTCGGCGTGGGGGTGGGGCGGAAAGCCGGATTTCGCGGCGATCTCGTCGTCGTTCCAGACGCGCAGCCGGCCCCAGCTCATGCGGGCGGGATCGTAATAGTTGGCGAAGGAGAAATGGTGCTTCGCGTTCAGCCAGCCGTGGTCAGCGCCGCCGAGGCTGGAGAAGGGGCGGACGTCGATCATGAGGGGTCTCCCGATTGGAGGCGCGCCGGCGGCGCGCCGTTCGGATCCCTATATAGGCAACAGTGTCAGTGGCGGAAGAGGGCGGAGCCGGACACCCGGGGGAAGGCGCGCGCAACCTGCAGGATAACGAGGAAGACGATCACCGGCAGGGCCAGTTCGCCCAGTTCCTCAACCGCGAGGAATTGGGCGTCCAGGTCGGCCGACGTCGACAGGCCGGCGTCTTCCCGGAGGCGGGGCAGGGTGTCGACCACCATCAGCAACGGCGTCGCCACCATCAGCGTCGCGAGGCCCGCGACGGCGGGTGCGCGGTCGGCGATCATGCGGCGGATGTCGCGGATGGAGGCGACCAGGCTGATCCCCAGCAGGGCCAGCAGCGTCAGGGCGACCGCGCCCGCGAGCAGTTTGTCGGCGATCGGCACCGTGTCGTAGAAATACTGCTTGGTGCTGAACAGGCTGTGCGTGGTGAAGGCCTTGTGCCAGCCCAGTTCCCGCGCGCCCATCAGGAAGGCGCAAACCGCCATCAGGCCGAAGATTCCCCGGGCCCGCCGCCAGAAGACTAGGGCCAGGGCCGCGGCGCCGAAATGCAACAGGGCGCTGGCGGTCTCGACGCCACCGCCTTCCTCCAACAGATCGGCTATGGTCACCGGGCTGTTGAGCGCCCCGAAGGCCGCTGCGGCGAGCAGCGCGATCAGCATGGCGACCGGCGCCAGCCAGCGCGATTCTGCCGGAAACTTCTGCATCGTCGTCGTCCCCCTGGCGCCCTGTTCCGGCCCCGGACGGTTTATCGGCGCCTGCCGGGAGTCGGTCAAGGACGCGACACCTGCGCCCTGTGTCTCAGCATCGCATCGGCCAGCACGCAGGCGGCCATCGCCTCCACCACCGGCACGCCGCGCAGGGCGACGCATGGGTCATGGCGCCCCCGGGTTCGCACCTCGGTCTCGGCGCCGTCGCGGGTGACGGTCTGGCCAGGCGTCAGGATCGAGGAGGTCGGCTTGAAGGCGACCCGGGCCGTCAGCGGCTGTCCCGTGGAGATGCCCCCCAGGACGCCGCCCGCGTGATTGGACAGGAAGACCGGCAGGCCGTCCTCTCCCATCCGCATCGGGTCGGCGTTGTCTTCGCCCGACAGTTCGGCGGCGGCGAAACCGGCGCCGATCTCGACGCCCTTGACCGCATTGATCGACATCAGGGCGGCGGCCAGTTCGGCGTCCAGCTTGCCATAGACCGGCGCGCCCCAGCCGGCCGGGACGCCCGTGACCTCGAGCGCCACCACCGCCCCGATCGACGAGCCCGCCTTGCGGACGCCGTCCAGATAGTCCTCCCACGCCGGCACGACCCCGGCGGAGGCCGCGAACAGCGGGTTGTCATACACCGCGTCGAAGTCGACCCCTTCCGGCGCGATCCGGTGCGCGCCCAGCTGGACCACGCCGGCGCGGATGCGGACGCCGTCGCCCAGCACCTTGCGCGCCACGGCGCCCGCAGCCACCCGCAACGCTGTCTCGCGCGCCGAGGAGCGGCCGCCGCCGCGATGGTCGCGGACTCCGTATTTGGCCTGGTAGGTGTAGTCGGCATGCCCGGGGCGGAAGGCGCGGGCGATCTCGCCATAGTCCTTTGAGCGGGCGTCCTCATTGTCGATCTGGATGGCGATCGGCGTGCCGGTGGTGACCGGGCCGTCTCCGTCGTCGAACACGCCGGAGAGGATGCGGGCCGTGTCGCTCTCCTGTCGCTGGGTGACGAAGCGGCTGCCGCCAGGTTTGCGCCGGTCCAGCCACGGCTGCAGGTCGGCCTCGGTCAGGGGGATCAGCGGCGGGCAGCCGTCGATGACGCAGCCGATCGCCGGCCCGTGGCTCTCGCCCCAGGTGGTCACGCGAAACAGATGGCCGAAGGTGTTGTGCGACATGGAAGCGACCTAAGCCGCCAGCCGGTCCGGCGTCCAGACGCGGGTGAAGCGGACCAGCAGATCCTCGGCCGCCGAAGGGATGTCGTCCGAGGGCTTGAGGCTGACGAACAGATGTCCCTGCCGCCGGGGTCCGCGCGCCGGCAGGCCGAGGTCCCGGAGTCGCAGGCGCAGCGGCGTCTGGCCGGCCACGATCCAGGCGGAGCGGGCGCCCGCATGGGTCCCGATCTCCAGCCGGCCGCCGTCTTCCATCAGCCGCGTCGGTACAGGCCAGTCCATGAACAGGTCGTCGCCGAGCGCGCGCAGGCCGTCCGCGGCCCGGATCAGCACCGGCAGATAGACATCGGACCCGCCCTCGCCCGCGCCGCGCAGGCGCAGATGCTCGCCGCTGCGCAATCCGCGGGGAAGACGGACATCCAGCGTTCGCCCGGCCAGCCGCACCGCGACATGGCCGCCGTTCAGGGCGTCCAGCGGTCCGATCGCCACCACGGGCGGGGAAGGCGGCCGAACGACGGGGGCGGCGAGCGCCAGCGGGCGATCCCGGTCCTGGATCAGCCGCCAGGCGGCGATCACCCGGCGGAAGCGCTCGGCGTCTCCGCCCGGCGTTGCGGGATGGGCCGCCTTGACCGCCGCCCTGAACGCCGCCGTCAGGACCGCGCCCTCCGCCGGGCCGGTCAGGCCGAGCAGGGCATGGGCCTCGCCGAGGGAAGCGACTTCGGAGTGCGATCGGGCGCGCATCCGCCACTAGAGCCGTGAACATGGTCAAGGTCGGGTTAACCGCGCCGGGAAGCCCCGGCGCGGTGCCCCTCAGACGGCCATCAGGGGCGCGCCTCCAGCACCATGTTGGCGTCGGTCTCGGCGGCCCGGCGGATGCGGGTGAAGCCCGCCTCGCGCAGGACCTCGGTCAGACGCTTCTCGCCGGCCTGGGCGCCCAGGGCGACCTCGCCCTGCGACCGGGCGGCCGGGGTGCAGATCAGGGTCGAGGCCGAATAGAACATCTGGCCCAGCAGGTTCAGATTGTCCTCCAGGGCGTCGCCGGCCAGCGGCTCGACCAGCATCAGCACGCCGTCCGGCTTGAGGCTCTGCCGGATGTGTCGGGCGATGCGCACCGGATCGCCCATGTCGTGCAGGGAATCGAACATGCAGACCACGTCCAGGCCGGTCTCCGCGTACTCGCCCGCGCCGCCGGTCACGAAGCGGGTGTTGCGGGCGACCCCGGCCGCCTCGGCCGACAGTTGCGCCGCCTCTATCGACGGGGCGTGGAAATCCAGACCGATGAAGGTCGAGGCCGGATAGGCCTCGGCCATCAGGACCGTCGACGAGCCGTGGCCGCAACCGATGTCCATCACGGTCGCGCCCGCTTTCAGCCGGTCGACCACGCCGTCCAGGGCGGGCAGCCATTCGGTGACGAGGTGGGCCATGTAGCCGGGGCGGAAGAAGCGGTCCGTGCCGCAGAACAGGCAGTTGTGATGTTCGCCCCACGGCCGGCCGGCGCCTGAGCGCAGGGTCTCGACCGCCTTGTCGTACCTGGCGTACTGGCCGACCACCGACTGGGCGAAGCCCTGCACGCAGGCCGGGTGGCCTTCGCCGGCCAGCACGATCGCCTGTTCGGGCGACAGCGAGAAGGTCGCGTCTTCCGGATGGTAGTTGACGTAGCCGGCCGCCGCCTGGGCGCTGAGCCATTCCAGAAGGTAGCGCTCATCCACGCCGGCGGCCCCGGCCAGGGTGGCGACGCCACACCGCCCGGTGTCGCGCAGGGCGCGGTAGATGCCGGTCTGGTCGCCCATATAGGTCAGCAGAGCGCCCATGGCGGCGGCCAGATCGGCCGCGGCCTTGCCCGCGAATTCGGCCAAACGTTGCTCGTCCAGCCTGTCGGAGGCTAACATATCCATTCGAGTAGTTCCTTGCGTTGGGCCCCCGCCCCCGCTGTGTACGGTGCGCGACACTGCTAGGCGCCGACGCGGGAGGGCGGAATGACCGATCGTCCGGCAGCGGCGACCGATCGTCCGGATGTTCGAAAAACAGAAAGGGGCGCGGTGATGAACACCGAGGTCCTGTCCGATGTCCTGAGCACCGTCCGGTTGACCGGCGCCGTGTTCTTCGAGGTGGACGCGACATCCCCCTGGGTGGCCGAGGCGCCGCCGTCGGACGAACTGGCGCATCTGGTTCTGCCCGGAGCCCAGCACGTCATCGAGTATCACGCCATCATCGAGGGCTCGTGCTGGATTGGACGTGTCGAGGGCGACCGGGTCGTCGATCTGGAGCTGGTCGGCCCCGGCAGCATCGTCATGTTCCCGCACGGCGACCGCCATGTGATGTCCAGCGCCCCGGACATGCGAACCGAACCGGCCTTCGGCATCTTCCATCCCGAGGACCCGGCCGCGCAGCGGCCCTATCCGCTGACGCCCGGGGGCGGCGGGTCCGCGGGCGCCAGGTTGATTTGCGGTTTCCTCGGCTGCGACCGGGCGCCATTCAATCCCCTGCTTGAGGCCCTGCCGCGGACGCTGCGCATCGACGGCTGCTTGTCGGGTGAAGGTGGGTGGCTGCACGGGTTGATCCAGGCCATCCTGACCGAAAGCAAGGTGCGCCGTCCGGGCAGCGAAAGTGTGCTGGCGCGCCTCAGCGAGCTGGTGTTCATCGAGGTCGTCCGGCTCTATGCCGAGAGCTTGCCGACAAATGCGACCGGCTGGTTGCCGGCCCTGTCCGATCCGCATGTCGGACGCGCCCTGCGTCTCATTCACGGGGCTCCGGCCCATCCCTGGTCGCTGAACACTCTGGCTCGCGAGGTCGGTGTTTCCCGCACGGTGCTGGCCGAGCGCTTCACCGCCAGCCTTGGCACGCCGCCGATGACCTATCTGCAGAACTGGCGCATGCAGATCGCCGAGGGTCTGCTGCTCGGGGGCGCGACAAAGATCGCCCATATCGCGGAGACTGTCGGTTACGTGTCGGAGGCGGCCTTCAGCCGGGCATTCAAGCGATGCACCGGCGTTTCCCCGCCAGTCGGCGGTCTGCGCCGCGCCGGCCGGTCGAGGCGGCGATCGCGCCGGCCCGGGCTGCGACGTCATGAACCTGGTCCGCCGTCAGCGTCTGATCGCCGATGCCCGGGCGCCGCTGTAGCCCTCGGGGACAGCGACCATGTCGCTACACGCAGGTTTTCGCCCCCGGGAAGGCGTCCCGGGGCTGAGTGACCGCACGCCCGGGATGTTGTCCCGAAGCCCGGAACTTCGGCTATAGAGGCTTCCATGACCGCGCCCGTGATCCCGCCCAGCCCGTCCCGCGAGGAGTATGCGGAGCAGTACGCCGCCGCCCTGGCCGCCAACGGGGACGAGACCATCTTCGACCGGCCGGAACCGACCGGCCTGTTTCTGGAGTGGCTGGCCGACGCCAGGGGGACGGAGCCCAACGACGCCAACGCCATGACCCTGGCCACGATCGACGTCGAAGGCCGGCCGGATGCTCGGATGGTGCTGCTCAAGGACGTCGATGCGCGGGGCTTCACCTTCTATTCCAACCGCGAAAGCGCCAAGGGCGAGGCGCTGGCGGCGCATCCCGCCGCGGCCCTGCTGTTCCACTGGAAGACGCTGCGGCGGCAGGTGAGGGTGCGCGGGGCCGTCGAGCCGGTCAGCGGGGCCGAGGCCGACGCCTATTTCGCCAGCCGCGCCCGCGAAAGCCGGATCGGAGCCTGGGCTTCGGACCAGTCGCGCCCGCTGGACAGCCGGGACGTTCTCGAAGCCGCCGTCGCGCGTGAGACGGCCCGGTTCGCCGACGCCGACGTGCCGAGGCCGGAGCGCTGGACGGGCTGGCGGGTCATTCCGGACAGCATCGAGTTCTGGCGCGACCGGCCGTTCCGCCTGCACGACCGGCTGCGCTTCGATCGGTCGGGGTCGGGCTGGACGAAGACCCGCCTGTGGCCCTGACCGGCGCTCAGGCGCCGTAGCGGGCCAGGAAGGTCTCGACCGCCTCGGCGACCACCTCGGCGTTGGAGCGGCGGACGCGCACTTCATCGCCCGTGACCAGCGGCACGAAGAAGACCGGGTGCTCGATCATCCCCATCAGGTGGCCGGCCGCCCACGAGGGGCGCTCCACGGGACGCAGTTCGCCCGCCTTCTCCAGGCGGACGATGATGCTGATCAGGGTCGCCCCGAACTCCGAGCGGCCCTTCTCGAAAAAGCGCAGGGCGACGGCCTGGAAACGCGGTCGTTCGGCCATGACGAGGCGGAAGATCGAGCGTACGAACGGGTCGCTCATGAAGCCGGCATAGGCCTCGGCGAAGCTGGTCAGGGTGGACCGGGCGTCGCCTTCGGTGGCGCGGACGCCCGCCATCTGCCGGGAGAAATCCTCCGCCGCATCCTCGATCACCGCCGTGAACAGCGCCGACTTGCCGCTGAACAGGGTGTAGAGGGTGGCGGTGGACACGCCCGCCTCGCGGGCGATCGGCTCCATCCGGGTGGCCGCGTATCCCTCGCTGACGAAATGCTCGCGGGCGTGGCGCACTATGAGCTGTCGCTTCGGGTCGGAGAGCCCATCTGGGAGACTGGCGGCGCCGTGCATCTGATATCGCCTGGTGGTCAGGCCAGCAGACGCCGGCAAGCGGAGCCGGTCAAGTGGCTCCAGACCGATGTTCTACGATCTGCGGGAAAAGAGGCTCGCCAGCAACGGGTGCGCCAGCACCGGAGCTGCGAGGCGAACCACGGCCTGCGGGTCCTCAAGCCGAACGGCGGCGGTGGCGTCCGCGACGATGAAGTCGGCGTTGACCCGCGAGGGTTCGGTCAGCCGCTCATGGCCCGGCCGCACGGTAGCCAGATACTGCTGGATCACCGAGTCGGCCGTGCGGCCCCGTTCCGCCTGGTCCCGCAGCAGGCGGCGGATGAAGCGGATATCGGCCGGCGTGTCCACGAACACCCGGATGTCGAAAAGTTCGACCAGGCCGGGCGTGCACAGCAGATGGGTGCCCTCGACGATCACCACCTCGGCCGCCCGCACGGGCTCGCCGCCCGGCTCGCGCCCGTGATGGATGAAGGAATAGACCGGAGCCACGATGTCGCGGCCGGCTTTCAGCTCGGCCAGGTCGCGGACCATCAGTTCGTGATCGCGGGCCGCCACATCGTCGAAGTCGAAGGTGGCGGCGTCGAACCCGGGCAGGCTGGCCGCATCCCGGTAGTAGGAGTCCTCGCGCATCAGCACGGCCGCGCCCTCGGGCAAGGCCGTGACCAGGGTCTCTGCAAGGGTGCTCTTTCCGGATCCTGACCCTCCGGTGATGGCGACGAGTAGTGGCATGGCCGCTTTCTAGGTCGCTCCGACAGGCGACGCTAGTATGGCCAGGCGTCGCTGAACCGAACGAGGCAAGCATAGAGGCCGAGCAGCAGGCCGCCGGTCAGGGTGGTCGCATTGAGGGCGACCGCCCACGCTCTTCGGTCCCGGGTGCGCCAGGCCGCCATCAGGGCTGCGGCCGCCGGGGCTATGGAGAGGCAGAACAGAATCCCGACCCCGATAGCCGGGGACATGGACCCTGCCCCCAGAATGCCGGCCAGCAGGATCAGGGGGGCGGCGCAGAAGATGAGCAGCCAGGCGAGAATGAAGCCGACCTCGGGATCGGACGCGAGGCCGATGGCGACAAAGACGCCGCCGACCAGCAGACCGGGCCATGGAATGACCCAGGCCAGGCTCAACGGCGGACTATGGCGGTTCGGGGCCGGGTTCATGGTCCGACCCTGAACGCCCGCTCCTTGCCAAACCGTTCCCCCGCCGGCCGAGGGTGACCTAGCGTCACGTTGCCTAACGTCTACGGCCCCGATACTCCTTTCAGCAAGCGCCCCGGGCAGCGGGCGCAAGCGAGGGATACCGATGCTGGGATTGATGCAGGACTGGCCGCTGACGGTCGACAAGATCATCGACCACGCCAGGAATTGGCACGGCCACCGGGAGGTCGTGACCCGCTCGGTCGAGGGACCGATCGTGCGCACCACCTACGCCGAGATCCACGCGCGGGCCAAACGGGTGTCGGGCGTGCTGAAAGACTGGGACGTCCAGGTCGGCGACCGGATCGCCACCCTGGCGTGGAACAGCGGCCGCCATATCGAGGCCTGGTACGGCATCATGGGCATCGGGGCGGTCTGCCACACCCTGAACCCGCGCCTGTTCCCCGAGCAGCTGATCTACATCATCAACCACGCCGAAGATAAGATGATCTTCGTCGACCTGACCTTCATCCCGCTGCTGGAGGCCATCCTGCCGCACTGCCCCTCGGTCGAGCGGGTTGTGGTCCTGACCGACGAGCTGCACATGCCGGCGACCAAGCTGCCGGGCGCGGAATGCTACGAGGCCCTGCTGGCGACGGCGTCGGACGACGTGGCCTGGGGCGGCTTCGACGAGCAGACCGCCTGCGGCCTCTGCTATACCTCGGGGACGACCGGCAATCCGAAGGGGGTGCTGTACTCGCACCGCTCGAACTTCATCCACACCCTGCTGGGCCTGCAGACCACGGTGCTGGGCGCGACGCCGAGCGAAGTGATCCTGCCGGTGGTGCCGATGTTCCACGCCAACGCCTGGGGCATCGCCTTCGGCGGCCCCGCGGCCGGCTCCAAACTGGTCATGCCCGGCGCGCGCATGGACGGCGCGGCGATCTACGAGCTGATCGAGAGCGAGGGCGTGACCTTCTCGGCCGCCGTGCCCACGGTCTGGCAGGGGCTGCTGGCCCACCTGCGCGAGCACAATTTGAAGATTCCGACCGTCAAGCGGGTCCTGATCGGCGGCTCGGCCGTGCCGGAAAGCCTGATCCGCGCCTTCCAGGAAGAGTTCGATATCGAGGTGCTGCAGGGCTGGGGCATGACGGAGACCTCGCCCATCGGCACCCTGTCCAACCTGCCGCCCGAGCTGAAGGCGCTGCCCTATGACGAGCAGATGAAGTGGCGGGTCAAACAGGGCACGCCGCCGCTGGGCGTCGAGCTCAAGCTCAAGAACTACGCCGGTCAGGAAATGCCGCATGACGGGCACACCTACGGCCGGCTGATGATCAAGGGGCCGACCATCGCCGGCGCCTATTTCAAGGGCGAGGGCGGCGACATCCTCGACCACGAGGGCTTCTTCGACACCGGCGACGTCTCGACCATCGACCCGCAGGGCTTCATGCAGATCACCGACCGCGCCAAGGACGTGATCAAGTCCGGCGGGGAGTGGATCAGCTCGATCGAGATCGAGAACCTCGCCGTCGGCCATCCCAAGGTCGAGCTGGCGGCGGTCATCGGCGCGGCCCATCCGAAATGGGACGAGCGGCCGGTGCTGGTCATCAAGCTCAAGCCCGGCGAGAGCGAGAACAAGCAGGAGCACCTCGATTTCCTGCAGGGCAAGATCGCCAAATGGTGGATGCCGGACGATGTGGTCTTCGTCGACGACATCCCGCTGGGCGCCACCGGCAAGATCGACAAGAAGCTGGTCCGCGAACGGATGAAGGACTACCGTCTGCCGACCGGGGGCTGACACGATGGCGGGACTGAAGCGGCGATCGATCGGAGGCGGCTCACGGCTGGCGGCGATCGTCATTCTGGCCCCGGTCTTCGTGCTCATCGCCGCGCTCGGGACCCGCACGGGCCTGTGGAGCTATGCGATCGGTCATGATCTGCTGGCGATGCGGGTCGGCGTGGGCCTGGCCGCCTTCGGCGCCCTGGCCGCCCTGGTGCTGCTGGTCTTCGCCCTGCGCGGCCGGGCCTCGCCGTGGCTGGCGGCGGTCGCGATCGCGATATCAGCCGTGACCGTCGGGGCCTACGCCTGGCAGGTCTCGCGCATCATGGCCGGCCCACCGGACGACATCAGCACCGACCTGGCCGAGATTCCCGGCTTCGGCCCGCTTGACGCCCGTCGAGGCGGCGCGGCGCGGGGCGAAACCGGGGGCGTCGAATCCTGCCCCGGCGCCGTCCCGGCCATGACCCAGGTCGCCCCCGCCTCGGCCGTCTGGGCGCTGCAGGAATCCGGTTTCAGCGTGCAGGGCGGGGTCAGCGTCGGCCGGGCGGCCGGCACCCATCGCGGCTTCTGGTTCGGCACCGTCCACGACGCCGTCATCCGTATTCGCCCGGGTCGAACCGACGTTCGGGTCGCCGCGCGTGACGGCCGCCCGCACGGCGGCGAGGCCTGTCGCCTCGCGACACAGATCAGCGAGCGGCTACGCGTCGTCGTGGAATAGCCGTCAGGCCAGACTCCACAGGGCGTCGACCCCCGGCCCGGGCGTCGCGTCCACCCGCCCGGCCCGCTCCAGCGCGATCAGGTGCGCCCAGACTGACAACCCCGCGGCCGGCCACAGGCGCGAATCCACGGCGGCGTAGAGCGTCGGGACCATCTCCATGATCCTGCGCGGGCCGGTCGACAGCTGGCCGAGTATCTGCGCCTCCCGCTCCAGCCGGTGCGCCCGATAGGACTCGAGGAAGGGCGCCGGATCGGTGATGGGCGCGCCGTGGGTGGGCCAGATCGTCGAGAAGCGGCGTTCGATCACCGCCTCGAGGCTGGCCATATAGGCCGCCATGTCCCCGTCCGGCGGCGCCACCACCGTGGTCGACCAGCCCATGACATGGTCGCCGCTGAACAAGGCGTTCTCCTCGCGCAGCACGAAGGCCATGTGGTTCGAGGCGTGGCCGGGCGTCGCCATGGCCTCCAGGGTCCAGCCGTCGCCCTCCAGCACCTCGCCGCCGGTCAGCACGGTATCCGGCTCGAACGCCTGGTCGTCCTCCTCATCCAGCGCGCCCGAGGCGTGGACGATCCGCGCCGGCGGCCGGGCGGCCAGCACCGGGGCACCGACCGCCTCCGCGAAAGGGCGGGCGAGGGGAGAGTGGTCCCGGTGGGTGTGGGTGACCAGCACATGGCTGACCCTCTGGCCCTCGACGGCGGCCAGCAGGGCCGCAAGGTGAGCGTCGTCCGGGGGGCCGGGATCGATCACCGCCACCCCGGCTCCGGCCACCGCCCGCCCCACGATGTAGGTCCCCGTGCCGGTGAAGGTGAAGGGGCCCGGATTGGCGGCGATCACCCGCCGGATCAGCGGCGAGACGGCGTCCACCCGCCCGTATTCGACCTCCAGTTCGCGCACGAAGGGGATCACGGCCGCGTCCCGCCGCGGCGGCGCCGACCTTGCGTCAAGACTTCGTAAACCTTTCGCGGAGGCCCTGTCATGGCCGTTTCCATCGCCCTGGCTGTGTCAAATCGGCTCCAGACCATCGCCCTGGCCTTCCTGTGTCTCATGGCGACGCAACTCGTCGTGGCGTCCTGTACGCCCGAGCCGGCCCCCTACGCCGTCCGCGTCGGCGTGGCCCGCTGACCGCCCTCTATAGCGGAACCCGGCCGAGGTCGTAGCCCGCCGAGAGCGCCGCCTTTCGCAACATCTCCGGATCGCGCCCGACAAGCCGTTCCGCCATCGCCCAGGCGGCGGCCGATCGCATGCCGGAACGGCAGAAAAAGACGGCCTTGTCGTCCGGTCCCAAGGCGTCGAGCGCCGCGCGGGTGGCCGCCACCGCCGCCGCGTCGGGCAGGCCGCGCACCGGCGCATGGATCACCGTCAGGCCCGCCCCGGCGCCGGCCTGGGCGATATCCGCCGCCGACGGCTGGCCGGGCTCCTCGTCGTCGGGACGGTGATTGACCAGACAACTGACCCCGGCCTCGCGGAGACCGGCGACCTGGTCCGGGGTCACCTGTCCGGTGACCCGGACCTGCGGTGAAAGCGGTCGCAAGTCCGGGAGCATTTGGCCAACCTTTTCCATAGTTTCCATCCGTATCCGGCCCGGATGATCCCGACTGGGCCTCGCGCACAATAGGGGAAGGGAGATTCGATGGCCGCATTAATTCCCGCTCAGCGCCCGCCACGGAAAAACCATTGCGACGTTTGAAGCGTTGCGGCATCCGAACCCCCGATCGTTGCACAGTCCCGGAGTCCCCATGATCAGCAGCCTCGTCTTCGCCGCCGCGCTCACGGCCACCGCCATGCCCGCCCCCCAGGACGGACCCATCGTCACGGCCGGCCCCGCCTCCGGCGAGACGGCCGAGGCCCAGCGCTTCCGCGAGGCCGTCGCCTACGCCAATCCGCTGCCTCGCGGCGCGCCCGAGCAGGACTATCCGCTGGTCGCCTGGTGCGAGGCGCTGGTGAACGGCCATGTCGCCCTCGGCGAGACCCTGACCACGGCCGACGATCTGGACCGCGACATCATCCGTCTCGGACGGCTCGAGGCCGCCGACTTTCGCGACGCCCTCGACGTCGCCGCCTCCCGCCAGTCGGCCGCCAGCCGCGCCGCCGCTGCGGCCGCCGCCGCCGAGGCCACGGCCAAATGGGTCCCCCTGAAGGATCAGGACGAAGCGGTGCGCAGCCAGGCCTTCGGCCTGTTCTTCGGCCTGCCGGGCCGTTGCGAGCACGCCGCCCGCCGCCTGCGCGACAATATCACCACCGCCCCGGCGACGCCGGCGCAGGTGGGGCTGGAGTAGGCGAGGATTCGGGGAACGGTCAGGCCGCGTCGCTGCGGGGCGCCGCGGCCGGGTCGTAGTTGAGGATCGGCCCCAGCCAGCGTTCGGCCGTGGCGATGTCCCACCCCTTGCGCCGGGCGTAGTCCCCGACCTGGTCGCGGTCGATCTTGCCGACGCCGAAATAGTGGCTCTCGGCATGGCCGAAATAGAGGCCCGACACCGAGGCCGGCGGCGACATGGCGAAGCTCTCGGTCAGATGCATCCCCGCGTTCGCTTCGGCCTGCAATAGCTTGAACAGCGTCGCTTTTTCCGTGTGGTCCGGCTGGGCCGGATAGCCCGGCGCCGGGCGGATGCCCTGGTAGTTTTCGGCGATCAGGTCCTCGACCGTGGTCGCCTCGTCCGGCGCGTGTCCCCACAGTTCTGTGCGCACCTTCCTGTGCAGCGCCTCGGCGAAGGCTTCGGCCAGACGGTCGGCCAGGGCCGTGGCCATGATGGCCGAATAATCGTCGCCCGCCGTCTTGAACGCCGCCGCCTTTTCCAGCTCGCCGTGCCCGGCCGTCACCGCGAAGGCGCCCAGCCAGTCCGCGCGGTCCTCGGCCACGAAGTCGGACAGGCACAGGTTCGGCTTGCCGTTGGTCTTGGCGATCTGCTGGCGCAGGCCGTGGAAGCGGGCCAGCTCGGTCGTCCGGCCTTCGTCGGCCCAGACCACGATGTCGTCGCCGCGCGCATTGGCGGGCCAGAAGCCGACCACGCCGCGCGCCGTGTACCAGCGCTCGTCGACGATCCGCTTCAGCATCGCCCGGGCGTCCCTGAACAGGTCGCGCGCCGCCTCGCCGACGATCTCGTCCTCGAGGATCATCGGATAGCGGCCGATCAGCTCCCAGCCGGCGAAGAAGGGGGTCCAGTCGATGTGGTCGGCCAGATCCTGCAGATCCCAGCCGTCGAAGGCGCGTAGGCCGAGGAAGGAGGGCCGGGGAGGGGGCGCCGGCTCCTGCGGCCGGAAGCGGTTGGCCCGCGCTGCCGGCAGGGCCGCCCGCGCCTTGGTCGTCTGGCCGCGCGCGAACTGCTCGCGGATGCGGATGTATTCGTCGCGCGTCGCCGCCTCGTTGCGGCCCTTGTCGGTCGGCGACAGCAGGCCCGCGACCACGCCCACGGCCCGCGAGGCGTCGACCACATAGGTGGTCGAGCCGCGGCGATAGGCCGGCTCGACCTTGACCGCCGTATGGGTCCGGCTGGTCGTCGCCCCGCCGATCAGCAGGGGGATGGTGAAGCCGCGCCGCTCCATCTCGCCGGCCACGAAGACCATCTCGTCCAGCGACGGCGTGATCAGGCCGGACAGGCCGATGATGTCGGCCCTGTGCTCGACCGCCGCGTCGAGGATGCGGTCGGCCGGGACCATGACGCCCAGGTCGATGACCTCGTAGTTGTTGCACTGGAGAACGACGCCGACGATGTTCTTGCCGATGTCGTGGACGTCGCCCTTGACCGTGGCCATCAGGATGCGCCCGGCCTGCTGACGGGGTTTGCCGGTCTTCTCCGCCTCCATGAAGGGTTCCAGCCAGGCCACGGCCTGTTTCATCACCCGGGCCGACTTGACCACCTGGGGCAGGAACATCTTGCCCGCGCCGAACAGGTCGCCGACGACGTTCATCCCGTCCATCAGCGGGCCTTCGATGACGTGCAGCGGCCGTTCGGAGGCCAGCCGAGCCTCCTCCGTGTCCTCGATGATCCAGTCGGTGATGCCGTGGACCAGGGCGTGCTCGATCCGCTTGCCGACCGGCTGTTCTCGCCACTTCAGATCGACGACCCGCGCCGCCCCCTTGTCGCCTTTGTAGTTCGGCGCCAGCTCGACCAGCCGCTCGGTGTTCGAAACATTGGTCCGTTGCGGCCGGTTCAGGATCACGTCCTCGACCGCCTCGCGCAGCACCGGGTCGATGTCGTCATAGACCGGCAGATCGCCGGCGTTGACGATGCCCATGTCCAGACCCGCCTGGATGGCGTGGTACAGGAACACCGAGTGGATCGCCCGCCGCACCGGCTCGTTGCCGCGGAAGCTGAACGAGACGTTCGACACCCCGCCCGAGACGCGGGCGAAGGGCAGGGTGGCCTTGATGACCTTCGTGGCCTCGATGAAGTCGACGGCGTAGTTGTCGTGCTCCTCGATCCCCGTCGCCACGGCGAAGATGTTGGGGTCGAAGATGATGTCCTCGGGCGGGAAGCCGACCTCGTCGACGAGGATGCGATAGGCGCGGGTGCAGATCTCGATCTTGCGCGCGGCGGTGTCGGCCTGGCCCACCTCGTCGAAGGCCATGACGACCACGGCGGCGCCGTAGCGCAGGCAGCTGACAGCTTGTTCGCGGAACTCGGCCTCGCCCGCCTTCATCGAGATGGAATTGACGATCGGCTTGCCCTGGACGCATTTCAGACCCGCCTCGATCACCTCCCATTTGGAGCTGTCGATCATCACCGGCACTCGGGCGATGTCGGGCTCGGCCGCGATCAGATTGAGGAAGGTGCGCATGGCGTGGGCGCCGTCCAGCAGGCCCTCGTCCATGTTCACATCGATGATCGAGGCCCCCGCCTCGACCTGCTGCCGCGCCACCGCCAGCGCCCCGGCGTAGTCGCCCTCGACCACCAGCTTCCTGAATTTGGCCGAGCCGGTGACGTTCGTCCGCTCGCCGACGTTGATGAAGGTGGGGCGCATCAGGCGACCAATTCGAACGGTTCCAGACCCGCCAGCCGCATTGCCGTTGGCCGCTCCGGGATCGCGCGCGGCGGCAGGCCCGCCACCTCGTCGGCCACATGGCGGATGTGCTCCGGCGTCGTGCCGCAGCAGCCGCCAACGATGTTGACCAGCCCTGACCGCGCCCATTCCTCGATGAAATGCGCCGTCTCGTGCGGCTGCTCGTCGTAGTCGCCCATGGCGTTGGGCAGGCCGGCGTTGGGATAGGCGGCCACGAGGGTGTCGGCGACCCGCGACAGCTCGGCGATGAAGGGCCGCATCAGCTCGCCGCCGAGGGCGCAGTTGAAGCCGACCGCGAACGGCTTGGCATGCCGCACGCTGTTCCAGAAGGCCTCGGCGGTCTGGCCGCTCAGGGTCCGGCCCGAACGGTCGACGATGGTGCCGGAAATCCAGATCGGCAGCTGTTCATAGCCCTCGTCGGCGAGGTCGAGGATCGCCTTGATCGCCGCCTTGCAGTTCAGGGTGTCGGTGATGGTCTCGATCAGGAACAGATCGACCCCGCCCTCGTGCAGGGCGCGGATCTGGTGGCGATAGGCCGCGTACATCTCGTCGAAGGTCACGCTGCGCGCGCCCGGATCGTTCACATCCGAGGACATCGACAGCATCCGGTTGGTCGGCCCGATGGCGCCGGCGACGAACCGCGGCTTGTCCGGCGTGTTCGCGGTCCAGCGGTCGGCGACCGTCCGGGCGATCCGCGCTCCCTCCCGGTTCAGATCGAACACCTCGTCGGCTGACAGGCGGTAGTCCTCCTGGGCGATGGTGGTGGCCGAGAAGGTGTTGGTCTCGGTGATGTCGGCCCCGGCGGCGAAATACCGGTCATGCAGGTCGGCGACGATGTCCGGCCGGGTCAGGCACAGGATGTCGTTGTTGCCCTTCATCTGGCCGTTGTGGCTTGCGAAGCGCTCCCCCCGGAAGTCGCCCTCGGACACCTCGCGGCGCTGGATCATCACGCCCCAGCTGCCGTCAAGAACGAGGATGCGCGCCCGGGCGGCGGCGTGGAGGGCGGTGATGCGATCGGCGCGGGTCATACGCTCTCCGCCTGTTGTTCCCGCACGCCCAGCACCCGGCAGATCGCATAGACGAGGTCGGCGCGGTTCAATGTGTAGAAGTGGAAGTCCGAAAAGCCCTCTTCCTGGAGCCGCGCGCAGGTCTCGGCCGCGACCGAGGCGGCGATCAGCCTGCGGGTCTCCGGATCCTCGTCGAGGCCGTCGAAATGCGCCGCCAGCCAGTCGGGGATAGCGGTCCCGCACGCGCCGCACATTCGCCGGAGCCCGGCGAAGTTGGACACCGGCATGATCCCGGGGATCAGGGGAATGGTCACCCCCGCCGCCCGCACACGGTCGCGGAAGCGCAGGAAGGCGTCGATGTCGAAGAAGAATTGGCTGATCGCCCGCGTCGCACCGGCGTCGACCTTGGCCTTGAGCACCTCAATGTCGTGGGCGAGCGAGGGGCTCTCGGGGTGGCCCTCAGGATAGCAGCCGACGCTGATCTCGAACCCGCCCTTTCGGGCCACGGCGGCGGTCAGTTCGGTGGCGTTGGCGTAGCTGTCGGGACGCGGCGCATAGGCCCCGCCGAGGCCGGCGCCGCCCGGCGGATCACCGCGCAGGGCCACGATGTGGCGCACGCCGGCGTCACGATAGCCGTCGATGACGCCGTCGATCTCGTCCCGGCTGGCCTCGACGCACGTCAGGTGGGCGGCCGGGGTCAGGGCGGTCTCGGCGAGGATGCGCTGGACCGTGCGGTGCGTGCGTTCGCGGGTCGAGCCGCCAGCGCCGTAGGTGACCGAGACGAAGTCGGGTTGGAGCGGGGCCAGACGGGTGACCGCCTTCCACAGATTGGCCTCGGCCTCGTCGGACTTGGGCGGGAAGAATTCGAACGAGACGCGCGGTCGCGACCGGTCCTGACCGGCGCGCGCCACGGGCCCCAGCGGCGACAGCAGCAGGGCGCGGGCTTCGGCGAGGCTGAGCGCGGAGGCCGTCACGCCACCCGCGCCTTCGCTTCGGCGACGCGTTCGGCGGTCCAGATGACCACCGTCAGGCCGTCGGTGTCCGGGGGCAGGGCGATCGGCGCCGTCGGCGTCAGCCCGGCCTCGCCCAGCCAGCGCCGCATCTCCTCGTCGGCGAAACCAAGCCGGCGGTGCTGGTGCTCCTCGCGCAGATGCTCCAGCGCGTGCGGGGCGAAGTCGACGATCAGCAGCCGCCCGCCCGGCATGACCAGCCGCGCCGCCTCTGCCACCGCCGCGGCCGGATCGGCGAGGTAGTGCAGCACCTGGTGCACCAGCACCAGATCGGCGCTCTGCTGCGGCAGGCGGGTCGAGAAGATGTCGCCGTGGCGCAGTTCCACCTTGTCCAGCCCGGCCCGGGTGACATTGGCGCGGGCGATGTTGAGCATGTTCTGGCTGAGGTCGAGGCCCAGCGACATCTTCGCCTTCTGGCCCAGCAGGGTGAGCATCCGGCCCGAGCCGGTGCCGAGGTCGACGACGCGCTGGAACGGCCCGTCGCCGGCCGCCTTGAGGATCGCCGCCTCGACCGCCGTCTCGCACACATAGAGCGAGCGGATGCGGTCCCACTGGGGGGCGATGCGCTCGAAATAGGCCCCGGCGGCGACCTCCCGGTCGCGCCGCACCTCCTCCAGCCGCCGGTCGTCGGCCTCGCCGGCGTCGGCCGCGAGCAGGTCGAGGACGGTGTCGATCAGCCGCCGGGCCGGCGCCTCCGAGGTCAGCCGGTAGAAGACCCGCGCTCCGTCCGGAAACCGCTCGATCAGCCCCGCGTCGGTCATCAGCTTCAGGTGGCGCGAGACGCGCGGCTGGCTCTGGTCGAGGATGCGCGACAGCTCCATCACCGACAGCTCCTCGCCGGCGAGCAGCGACAGCACCCGCAGGCGGGTCGGCTCCCCGGCGGCGCGAAGGGCCTCGACAGTATGGTCGGCGGTCAGCGGCATGGCGGTCATATAAAGATATCCTTATATGATTATGCAAGCGGAATCCGCTGGTCAGCCGGCCGCTTCGGGCACAAGCTGAACGCCGCCGCGCAGCCTTTCGGGACCCGAGCCATGACCCTCCCCACCGATGCCCTGACCCTGTCCGTCGGCGCACTGCTGCTGTTCGCCTCGCCGGCCGTGGCCCAGACCCCGCCCGGAGGCGGCGCGGGTGGCGGGCCCCGCGGCATGGGCCCGCCGGCGGCCCTGGCCGACGTTCCCGCCTGGGCCGGGCGCATCTTCGATCGTCTGGACGCCAACCAGGACGCCGCCCTCACCGGTGACGAGCTGGCCGTCCTGAGCAGCGGCCCGTCCGGGGCCATGGGCGGCGGCATGCTGCGCCGAATGATTTCCCAGTCCGATTCCAGCAACGACGGCCGCATCTCCCGCGAGGAACTGACCGCCGGGGCCGAGCGGATGTTCCGGCGCATGGACGCGAACGGCGACGGCGTGCTGTCGCCCGAGGAACGCCCCCGTCCGCCGGCCGCCGAACGGCCGCCGTCCGGTCAGATGCCGACGCCCCAGGCCGAGCCCATGCCATTCCCCGACATGCCGGACTGATCAGTCCTCCGGCACGGGCGTCTTCAGCGGCTCGCCCGCGAACGCCGCCTGCAGGTTCTGCAGCAGCAGCATCAGCATGCCCTGCACCGCCTCGGTCGTCGCCCCGCCGGTGTGGGGCGTCAGGACGGTGTTCGGCACATCAGCCCAGCGCCGGGCGTCGGTCGGCTCGTCCTCGAACACATCCAGGGCCGCCTGGCCCAGCCGCCCGTCCTTCAGCGCCGCGATCAGCGACGTCTCATCGACCAGCTGGCCGCGCGCCACATTGACCAGCAGGCCCTGCGGTCCCAACGCCTCGATCACCTCGCGCGAGATCAGGCCGATATTGCCGTCATCGGCCTTGCAGGCGATCACGAGGATGTCGCTGTCCCGCGCCAGCGCCGCCAGGCTGTCCGCCCGCGGCCAGGCTGCGGGCTTCTCTCGCGGCCCCCACCATGTGACCGGCATGCGCAACGCCTCGCCCCGCCGCGCCACCGCCTCTCCGATGTGGCCCAGCCCGACGACGCCCAGCCTCTGGCCCTTCAGCGACGGCGTGATCATTTTCGAGTCCGCCGTCCAGCCGCCGGCCCGCAGGGCCTGGTCGCCAGCCACGATGCGCCGCCGCGCGGCGAGGATCAGGCCGATGGCGTGGTCCGCCACATCCTCGTGATTGACCCCCGGCGCATGCGTCACCGCCAGGCCGCGCGCCCGGCACCAGTCCACGTCGATCCGGTCATAGCCAGAGGTGAAACAGGCGATCAGCCTCAGGTTCGGCAGGCTCTCGATCAGGGCCTTGTCCAGCGGGAACTCGCCGGCCATGACCAACGCCCCGATATCGTGCGCCGCCTCCACCGGCGGCCCCTCCCAGAACCGGTAGACGTCGTACTGGCTGTCCAGAAATGCGGTCAGCGGCGCCAGATGGCGCTGCATGATCAACAGGGCAGGGCGCTCGGTCATGGCCGGATTAGACCAGCGCGGCCGCCGTCACTCAAGCGCCCGCGAAGAGCCGCCGATCAGCCTTGACCGCCCCGGTGATCATCGCCGTCACCGCCTTGATGCGGGCGAGCGAGCGCAGGTCGGCGTGAACCACCAGCCACAGGCTGCGGTCCAGATGCACCTGGTCGGGCAGCACCCGCCGCAGTCCCGGTTCGCGGACGGCGATGAAGTCGGGCAGCACGCAGAGGCCGGCCCCGGCCAGGGTCGCCTGCAACTGGGCGATCAGGTTTGAACTCTGCAGCCCGACGTGGATATCGACGTCGGGGGCCCGCATATAGTCCAGCTCGGGCGTGTACAGCAGGTCGCCGATGTAGCCGATGAAGCGTTGGCCGGCCATGTCCGCGCGGGTCCGGATCGGCGGCCGCGCGTCCAGATAGGCGGGCGAGGCGTACAGGCTCAGGCCATAGTCGGTCAGCTTGCGGGCGACGAGGCGGCCCTCCCGGGGCGCGCTGAGGGTCACGGCGATGTCGGCCTCGCGCTTCGACAGGCTCAGCACCCCGGGGATGGCCACCAGCTGGATGTCCAGACCGGGATGCCGGTCGGCGAGACGGGCCATCATGGGGGCGATGACATAGCTGCCGAACCCCTCCGGCGCGCCGATGCGCACCGTGCCGGTCAGGGCCTGGTCCGCCTCGCCCACCTCGCTGGCCGCCAGCAGGGTCAGGCTCTCGATCTTCTCGGCCGTCGGCATCAGCCGTTCGCCGTGGGCGGTCAGGGCGTAGCCGGCCGGGCTGCGGTCGAACAGGCGGGCGCCAATGCCGGCCTCCAGCGCCGCGATACGTCGGGCGACCGTCGTGTGATCCGCGCCCACCCTTGCGGACGCGGCCGTCAGCCGGCCGGTCCGCGCCACGGCGAGGAAGGCGCGCAGGTCGTTCCAGTTGAAATCCGACACTCGGGCTCCTGTGCAAAAACGCACAATGATTTCTCGTAATCCAGCATCGTCCTAACATATTAGCCGTGCAATAACGACGTCATCCCAAGCCCAGCTTCCGGAATTTCGTCATGGCCTACGACGCCGTCGCCTTCTCGCCCCAGCCGCTGAACGGCTCGGCCGCATCGTCCGTCGCCCTGTTGATCGACGCCGCGCCGGCGCCCTGCCCGGAGTGGGCGGCCCAGAACCCCGACCGGGCCCTCGCGTTGCTGTTCGTGGCGCCGCAGGATTGCGCCGCCGTCGATGTTCTCGTCTCGCTGTAAGCGAAAGATCGCCCATGACGTCCGCGCCCGTCCCCGCAATCCCCGATCCCGAAGTGGTGGCGGAAACCCTGACCACCCTGATGGCCAACGCCGCCGCGGCGATGCGCACCACCTGGGCCCAGGCGGCGACGCCGCAGTCGCTGCCCTATGACCCCACGACCCTGACCCGGGCCATGGTCGACTTCAACATGGCCGTCATGACGAACCCGGCTGCCGTGTTCGAGGCCCAGGCCAAGGGCTGGAGCGACTGGACCGCCCTGTGGCGGACCATGGGCGAGCGCGCTATCGGCGTGACGGAGCCGGCGCCCGTCGCCGCCCCCGCAAAGGGCGACCGCCGCTTCAACGATCCCGCCTGGACCGACGAACCCGTCTACGACTATCTGAAACAGGCCTATCTGCTGGCCGCCCGCCAGATGCAGGACTTCGTCGCCGCGGCGCCGGTCGACGACGCCACCCGGGCGCAGGTCGACTTCGCCAGCCGCCAGCTGATCAACGCCCTGGCCCCGACCAACTTCCCGCACACCAATCCGCAGGTCGCGCGTCGCACCATCGAAAGCGGCGGCCTCAGCCTGATGACCGGCCTGTCCAACCTGCTGGAGGACGTGTCGAAGGGGCAGGGGCTCATCACCCGCCGCGCGCCCCATGACTTTGAACTGGGCGTCAACATCGCCGCCACCCCGGGCGCGGTGGTGTTCCGGAACGAGCTGCTGGAGCTGATCCAGTACGCGCCGACGACGGACAAGGTCTATCGCCGCCCGCTGCTGTTCATCCCGCCGCTGGTCAACAAATACTACCTGTTCGACCTGACCCCCAAGGCCAGCTACCTGCGCTGGCTGGTTGAGCAGGGCCACACCGTCTTCGTCATCTCCTGGGCCAATCCGGACGACAGCCACGCCGCCAAGGGCATGGACGACTATGTGAAGGACGGCGTCGTCGCCGCCCTCGACGCGGTCGAGGCGGCCACGGGCGAGCCCGACGTCGATCTGGTCTCCTACTGCCTCGGCGGCACCCTCTCGGCCATGACCATGGCGTATCTGGCCGGTTCGGGCCGGGCGGAGCGCGTGGCTTCGGCTACCCTGATCGCCACCCTCGTCGACTTCGGCGACATGGGCGAGTGGTCGGTGTTCACCGGCGAGAACGATCTGAAGGCCTTCGACCGCTATCTGGACGAGCGCGGCTACGTCGAGGCCCACGACCTGGCCAAACTGTTCTCGACAGTGCGGGCCAACGACCTGATCTGGTCGTCGGTGGTCAACCACTACCTGCTGGGCGACGAGGCCCGCGCCTCGGATCTGCTGTGGTGGTTCGACGACGGCGCGCGCATCCCGGCCCGGATGCTGAAGGAGTACGGCCGTCAGGTGTTGAAGGACAACAGGCTGAAGGAGCCGAACGGCATCGTCATCGACGGCGTGCCGCTGGACCTGTCGGCCATCAGGACCCCGGTGATGATCGTGGCCCTGAAGGACGATCACGTGGCGGCGTGGAAGAACACCTACGCCGGCCGCCGGTTCTTCGGCGGGCCGACGCGCTTCCTGCTGGGCGGTTCGGGACACAACGCCGGCATGATCAATCCGCCGTCGGCGAACAAGCACGGCTACTGGACCAATGACGAGGCTCCGGCCGACGCCGACGCCTGGCTGGCTGACGCCGAACAGAAGCCCGGTTCATGGTGGCCGGAATGGCAGGGCTGGCTCGACGAGTCCGCCGGCGACGACAAGGTCAAGGCCCGCAAGGTCGGCTCCGGCAAGCTCAAGGCCGGCGCCGCGGCCCCCGGGACCTACGTCCGGGTTCGCCACTAGCGGACAGTCTCCGGCCCCGCCGGCTACATCCAGTCTTCGTGCCGGCCGGTGTCCCGCACCCCGCCCTGCTCGCACAGCATGAGACTCCAGTCGATCTGGGCGAAGCGGGACTCCAGACCGGACCAGGGCCGCGCCTCCCCTGGATCCGGCAGCACCGACGGACCCCCGAAGTCCTCGCCCTTCGCGTCGAACGGATCGCCCATCCCCGGCAACACCATCGGCTGATCCCCGGCCTTTGATCCGCCCGAGAGCAGGGCTTCCGGAATCCGTCCGTCCGTCCAGGCGCCGCCGCCGCCGTCGGACCCGTACATCCGGTTCAGCTCCAGCACCCGCCCGTCGCCGAAGCGGATGGTCTCGATGCCGGTCAGGCGGTCGCCCCCATCCGGCCCCTTGAGGATGAAGTCGTCGCCGTTCATCAGCAGGCGATAGTCCGAAAAGGCGCTGGAGACGATCAGGACGTCATTGCCGTCGCCGCCGTCGATGATGTCGTTGCCGAGGCCGCCGGTGATGGTGTCGTCGCCGGCGCCGCCGTAGAAGGTATCCGCTGCGGTCGTGCCCTCGAGCACGTCCGCGGCCGAGGTGCCATGGACGATGTTAGCCACCTGCGTTCCATTCAGGTCGAAGGCGCCGTCAGCGAACACGAGCTTCTCGATATTCCGGAGGGTGTCCACGCCATCCGGACCCGATACGGTTGTCACTCCGCCGACGGTGGAGATCGAATAGGCCGATCGCAGGCCGCTGAAGGCGGCGCTGTCCGCCGCTCCGGCGCCGCCGTCCAGCACGTCATTGCCGGCCCGACCCGTCAGGACATCGTCGCCGCCGCCGCCAGTCAGGACGTTCGCGCCGGCGTCTCCGGTCAGTCGGTCATGGAATGCGGATCCCCGGAGATTCTCGATACTCTGATAGACGTCCGTTCCCCCATCGCCGTCGTTGGAGGCTCCACCGGCTGTCAGGCTCGCCACCACGGCCGAGAAGGCCCAGTCGTAGTCGGCGGTGTCCGAGCCGAGCCCGCCTTCCAGCGTATCATGACCCAGTCCGCCAGCGAGGAAGTCGTCGCCGCCGCCTCCGGTGAGGATGTCGTCCCCGCTGAGTCCGAGGAACTCGGCGCCCGCGCCGCCGTCATCGCCGGCCCCGACCGAGATGCGGTTGGCCCCGTGATCGCCCTCGACCCGGCGAAGTCCGGCCCCGGTGATCTCGATGACCACGTCCTCCACGTCGCGCACCGTGAACTGGGTGGACGAGACGTAGCTGAAGCCTGTTGCCAGGTTCACACTGGCCCGCGTGCCTTGGAGCGTGAGCACGTCGTGACCCGTCCCTCCGTCTACTGTGATGCCATCGCCACCCATGAAGACAGGGCGCGCGGGATTGACGTACAGCATGTCGTCGCCCGCGCCGCCCAGCAACCAGTCGCCCTGTTCACCGAAAAGCTGGTCCGCGCCGTCTCCTCCATCGAGCGTATTCCTGCCGCGCCCGCCCCGAATGACGTCGTTGCCGCCGCCGCCGGCGAGGTACGCCGAGAGCGTTACTTCCGACAGGTTGATCTGGTCGTCGCCCGAACCGCCGATCACGTTCTCGACGCCGGAAAACTGATCCTGTCCGATGACGAAACGGTTGTACTCAGCGGTTCCGTCCACGACGAGGTCGGCCGTGGCCGCGCTGTAGTCCAGCGTGTCCTCGCCGGCATCGCCGTCGTAGATCGAGCCGGTCGTCCCGATCGCAGAATTGCCCATGAAGACATCGTCGCCGATGCCGCCGTTGACCCGCACGGATCCGCCGCCGGCGTCGATCCAGTCGTCGCCGCCTCCGCCGTCGATGACGTCGCCTCCGCCCATGCCGAAGATCACGTCGTCTCCCGAGCCGCCGCGCAGATGCTCGAGAGCCGTGGAGCCGACGAGGCGATCCGCGACCGGCGTGCCGTCCAGGTTCGGGGGCAGGGCGACACCGTCGATCCCGGTGAGGATGTCGGAGAAGCGCAGCCGCTCGATGCCGCTGAGACGATCCACGCCGTCCGGACCGGTCACCGTGGTCACGCCGTCGACAGTGCTGATCGTATAGGCCGACCGGGCTCCGCTGAAGACCGCCGTGTCGACCCCGTGGTCGCCCTCCAGCAGGTCCGCGCCGGCCCCTCCGGTCAAGACGTCGTCGCCCATGCCGCCCCAGAGGTGGTCGTCGCCGGCGCCGCCGTCGAAGCGGTCGTCGTTCTGTTCGTAGCCGGCCATGTAGTCGTTGCCGCCCAGACCGTAGATCACGCTGGCGCCGGCCGAACTCAGCGAGTCGTCCTGCTCGCTGGCGTAGACGGTGATGCTGCCGTTGAGGTCGCGCAACCCCGACCAGTCGAGGAAGATTTCGACGTACTCGTGAACGCCGTTGGCGTAGCTGCTGACCATCAGACCGTCGGACGTCAGCATATAGCCCATGGTCGCGCCCCGCACGACGATGGTGTCGCCTTCTTGCGGATTGAAGTCGAAAATCCGGTCGAAGGTGATGCCCGAGATGTCAAACTCGAACCGGTCGGCCCCCGCACCGCCGACCATGTAGTCGCCGTCGCCCCCGCCGATGAGGACGTCGTCGCCCGCGCCGCCCGACAGGCGATCGAAGCCCGCTCCACCGGTGAGCCGATCTCCGCCGAGACCGCCCTCAAGTATGTCGTCGCCGTCCCCGCCGTGCAGGATGTCGTCGCCGGCATGGCCCCGAAGATAGTCGTCGAGGGCGCCGCCCGTCAGCGTCTCGCCCGCTGCGCCGCCGTCCTGGATAAAGGGCGCTACCGGGGCAACGCCCGTGATCACGGGCGTGGGCGGAGAGGGTTGAGCGCTTCCCCGGCCGCTGGCGACACTGGGCGGGGGCGCCGAAAACTGGAACAGCCCCGCGGTCAGGCCAGCCACTTGGGCGTTGCGGACCAGAAGGCTGTCGGCGGCGGAAAAGGTGATCAGGACATCCGCGCCCTGCTGCTGGATCGACTGCCATGCCGCGTGTCCGGCGACGTAAATTCGATCACCCGCTGCGCTGCTGAAGTCGGTGATGACGTCGGCGCCCTGGCCGACATGGAACTTGTCGGCTCCCGAGCCTCCGGTCAGGGTGTCGCCGTCCAGCCCGCCCTTGAGAACATCGGCCCCGGCTCCGCCGTCCAGCACGTCCGCGCCCGCGCCCGCGACGATCACGTCATTGCCGTCGCCCCCATAGACGCCGCCGTTCTGGCGGCCGAGCGCGCCATCATAATGGTCGTCGGACGCCCCGAGATCGATCCGTCCGGTGATCAGTCCGTCGTTGGACAGCCGCGACTGTTCGGCGCCCAGATCGACCCGACCGCGCAATTCGCCTGTGTTGTGGATGTTGCTGATCTGGTTTTGCGGCGAAGTCACTGCGGGATCGCAGCGCATGGCGTAGTCGGCCTGGATCAGACCCGAGTTGATGTAGGTCGCCGTAAACAGCGAGCCGAAGGCGACGCCGACGCTGTCCAGCGCCGCAGTCGAGTCAATCACGATGATCGTGCCGCTGTTCACGAAGGCGTCGGACTCGATGAAGTTGTCGAGCCGGACATGGACGCCGATGCTGGCGAGGCCGCCGGTGACGGTGATGGTTCCCGAATTCCAGAATTCGGCTGATCCGATCAGGCTCTCCACTCCGACGGCGCTGAGGCCCGCCGTCACTTCAATTCGCCCGGAATTGACCAGGTATTCGATGGGCGTGACGCCGGTCGCGTCGCCGCCGCCCGCCACGCGGATCAGGCCAGCGTTGTCGATGTGGTCGATGGCGACCACGCCGGACAGCTCCGTGGTCCCCCCGCCCGTGAGTTCGAAAACGCCGCCAGCCCGGTTGACGAAGGCGGCGTAGGCGGAGCGGGTTTCGTCGTCGCCGACGAGACCGTACACGAGCGGCGCCTGCGTTCCGGCCTCGACCACGATCCGGCCGGAGTTGAACAGGGCCGGTTCAGACCGCCCCCCCGCCGCCTCGAGGACCAGGCCGGCGTCGTAGACGTTGGTGCGGGAGATCGTCACCGTCTCGCCGGCGTCGATCGTCAGCAACTCTGTGAAGACCAGCGTGGACTGTGGGAACGGCGTCGCGGGCTGGAGGAGCGGGTCTAGGACGAAGTTGAACGACCCGCTGAGCCCGGCCACGGTGACGTTGCGAAGGAGGATCGAGTCCGAGCCCGACAGGGTCATGCGAACGTCCGCGCCGACCTGCACAAGCGATTGATAAGTCTCGTAGCCGTAGATAGCCAGCCGGTCGCCTGTCGCGCCGGTCTGGAAATCCGTAATCGTGTCGGCACCGTCCTTGATGTTGAAGACGAAAAGGTCCCGCCCGGCGCCGCCGGTCAGCGTGTCCGCGCCGTGATCGCCGAACAGGGTGTCGTCCCCCCCGCCGCCGGACAGCACATCGTCGCCGCCGTTGCCTTCCAGCACGTCGTTCCCGGCCGATCCGGTGATCGTGTCGCCGTACAGGCTGCCCTGCACAGCTTCGAAATTGCGCAGCGTGTCCTGGCCGTTGGCGCTCGCGACCCCCGTGGTCAGGTTCACGGTCACGGCCTTGCCGGAGCTCAGATACGAAACGATATCGAACCCTGCCCCGCCGTCGAGCGCATCGCTGCCGCGCCCGCCGTCGATGTAATCGTCGCCGCCGCCGCCGAAGATCGCGTCGGCTCCGTCCTCTCCGAACAGCACGTCTGTATGGTCGCCGCCCACCAGTCTGTCGTTGTGGAAGCCGGCGAACACGGCTCCCGTCACCCGGCCGCCGGTCCCGTCGTAAATGTCCTGATCGGCGCCGAGCTCGACATTGCCCTCGATGAGGCCGCTGTTCCGCACCTCGTCGTCCCCAAGTCCGAGCAGGATCGCGCCGCGAATCGTGCCCGAGTTGTGGAGATGCTCAATCGACCGCTGCATGAAGAAGGCGGCATTGTCGGCGATGTAGATGGCTATATCGGCTTCGATCAGACCGCTGTTGACGTAGGTCTGGACCCCGTTGCCGCGGGCGAAGATGGATTCCGTGTTCCACGCGGTGAAGGCGATGCTGACCGCGTCGGGATCGGTTGCGATCGCGCGAATGACACCGCTGTTGTCGAAGCTTCCGTTGGCGTCCAGGATCAGCCCGATCGCCAGTTCCTCGCCGCGCGCCTGGATCAGCCCGGAGTTGAACAGGGTCGTGTTGAAGTCGGTATGGAAGCCGAACGCCGCTCGGCCGACGGCAAGAATGTCTCCGCTGTTGATGACTTGGTGGTCCGCCCGTTGGGGGGCACTCAGCAGGAGTGGCGTGTTAGTCAGCCTGACGCCGATCGCCAGTTCGCCGGCCGTCGCGGCGATCACGCCGCTGTTGTCCAGCCGCCAGCTGACCGCCCGCGGGGCGAGGCCCGTCGCGTCATGAATCGAAAACGCCTCGATCCGGCCGCGGTTGTCGACGCTGGCGCGGCCGATCGCGCCGACGGCGCCCGAGAGCCCGTCGTTGACGACGCGCACGGTCCCGGTGACGCCGTTGACGAAGTTGTATAGGCCCGGCGCCGACTCCGAGACCGACACGCCGAGGGCGCGGTTGCTGTCGTCGGGCTGGCCGGCGACGATCAGCGTTCCGTTGTTCGTGAGGACGCCGCCCCCGAGAATGACGGCGGCGTCCTGCAGGAAGGTCGTCGTGGTTCCGGCTGCAATTGTATGATCACCAGTCAGGATCAGCGGGCTGCCGGGCGCCGCGGGCGCCGGCGTCGGCCCGGGCCCCGGCATCATCCTCAGGAATTCGGGATGCGCCGCCAGCGTTTCCGGCGAAACGTAATCGAGGTTGATCGTCGTGCCGTCGGAAAAGACCAGCCTCGACCCGTTGGACCATGCCTCGACCCGTGGCGGGAAGTCGAAGCCGTAAAGCTCGATCACATCCCCACCGGCCGGGTTGAACTCGCTGATGACATCAGGGTTGCGGACGAATTCCCCAGGCGCTGGTTCGGTCCCGAGGTCGCCGAACACGAAGATGAAGGTTTCCGCGCCCGAGGTGGCGCGGATGAAGTCCGCGCCGGGTCCGCCCCAGAGGATGTCATTCCCGCCGTTGCCGAATATCCGATCATCGCCGGAGCCGCCCTCCAGCCAGTCCGCCTGGGCGCTTCCGTTGATCGTGTCGTCCCCGCCGAGGCCGTAGACCACGCCGCCGCCGGGGTGGGCGCTCATCAAGAGCCCCCGCCAGTCACCCCGGTTCACCGGCAGGTCGTCGGGAAAGACCGCGCTCACCGGGACGTCCGTAGCCGGGACGGCTGAGGCCGCCGGGCGGAAGCTCAGTTGCCCAAAGGGGAGGGCCGGGGACTCCGCGAGCGCAAAGCCAGCCGTCAGCCGACCGCTATGATGCACGACTGACATGCCTACTCCCCGAACCGTCCAGCTTGGATAACCCGGTTCAGGTCAGGCTGGCAATCCAGAGTTGGGCCCGCGCCTTCAACCCAACTTGCGGGACCCGGTCCGATGTCGGACGGGCCCCGCGAGTTGCGACCCTACCGCCCGAATTTCTGGAACTTGATCCGGTGCGGGATCAGGCTCTCGACCCCGAGGCGACGCTTCTTGTCTTCCTCGTAGGCCTCGAAGTTTCCTTCGAACCATTCCACGTGGCTGTCGCCTTCGAAGGCGAGGATGTGGGTGGCCAGGCGGTCGAGGAACCAGCGGTCGTGGGAGATGACCACGGCGCAGCCGGCGAAGCCTTCCAGCGCCTCCTCGAGGTTCTGCAGCGTCTCGATGTCCAGGTCGTTGGTCGGTTCGTCGAGCAGCAGCAGATTGCCGCCGGTGGCCAGGGTCTTGGCCAGATGGACGCGGTTGCGCTCACCGCCCGACAGTTGCCCGACCTTCTTCTGCTGATCGCCGCCCTTGAAGTTGAAGCTGCCGACATAGGCGCGGGTGTTGATCTCGCGCTTGCCGACCATCATCACGTCGGTGCCCCCCGAGATGACCTCCCAGATGGTCTTGTTGGGCTCCAGATCGTCGCGGCTCTGGTCGACATAGGCCAGCTTGACCGTCTCCCCGACCTTGATCGTGCCGGCGTCGGGCTGTTCCTGGCCGGTGATCAGGCGGAACAGGGTCGATTTACCGGCGCCGTTGGGACCGATGACGCCGACGATGCCGTTGGGCGGCAGTTTGAAGGTCAAATCCTTGAACAGCAGCTTGTCGCCATAGGCCTTCTCCAGCCCCTCGGCTTCCAGCACGACATTGCCCAGGCGCGGGCCCGGCGGGATCTGGATGACGGCGTGGGTCTGGGCGCCGCGCAGGCTCTCCTGCTCGTCGACCATCCGCTCATAGGCGGCCAGACGGGCCTTGGACTTGGCCTGACGGGCCTTGGCGCCCGAGCGCACCCATTCCAGTTCGCGGGTCAGGGCGCGCTGGCGGGCCTCGGATTCCGACTGCTCCTGAACGACGCGCTTGGTCTTGGCTTCCAGCCACGAGGAGTAGTTGCCCTCATGCGGGTGGCCCTTGCCGCGGTCCAGCTCCAGCGTCCACTTGGTCACCAGATCGAGGAAGTAGCGGTCGTGGGTCACCAGGATGACGCAGCCGGGGAAATTCTCGAGGTGATGCTGCAGCCAAGCCACCGACTCGGCGTCCAGGTGGTTGGTCGGTTCGTCGAGCAGCAGCATGTCGGGCTTGCTGAGCAGCAGGCGGGCGAGGGCCACGCGGCGCTTTTCACCGCCGGACAGGTTGGTCGTCTCCCAGTCGTCGGGCGGGCAGCGCAGGGCGTCCATGGCCATTTCGATGCGGCTGTCGATGTCCCAGACGTCGCCGGCGTCGATCTTCTCCTG
>Ga0164290_1001487_pt1 | contig 32656 bp, 32 predicted proteins | sample Micstemetagenome_FD_108782 | JGI IMG/M metagenome (GOLD analysis project Ga0164290, IMG submission 108782) | Contaminated culture microbial community from soil near Moab, Utah, USA - Microcoleus steenstrupii SON62 (Illumina Assembly) | ecosystem: Environmental > Terrestrial > Soil > Soil crust...
AGCCGCTCTCCGATTCTCCGGCGGCGAGGACCGCCTCGTGCACCTTCAGGCCGTACATCCCCTTGCCGCCGAACTTAGGCAGGAGGCTCGGATGGATGTTCATGACCCGCTCGGGAAACGCCTGAAGAATCTCGACCGGCAGGAGCCGCATGTAGCCAGCGAGGCACACCACATGGCACTCTTGGAAGGCGGCCACGAGTTGCTCGACATGATCATCGCCGGGCGGAACACTGACCGACCGCAACCCAAGCGATCTAGCCACGTCCAGCGCGGGCGAGTCCTCGCGCGGAGCGACAACCACCCCGACGTTCGCGCTCAGGCGGCCCTCGGAACAGGCGGCGGCGATCGCGGCCATGTTGCTGCCCCGTCCTTTTCCGCCCACTAGGATCCCGATCGTTAAGCTCTTTCCTTTCACGCGCCTCTAGTTATAGCGAACGCGCCACCCGCAATGCCGTCACGCACGGTCGCGGTTTTGCCCGACCAAGACGGTGTGACCTGAGATGGGCTACTTCCAAGCAGCGCTCCAACCGCCTACTGAAGGCACTACGTGACGGTCGACTGCCGCTGTCATCCCGAGCGGAGCCGAGGGATCTGACCGTAGACACTGACTACGCACGGTCAAGCCACGGCCTGCTTGCGTCCGTTTCATCGCAGCGTGACGCTCTCAACAAGGCTTCGCATCATCGTGTCGCATGCGACAAAACTGGTTCATGGCCGCGTGAATGATGAGCTTGGTCGAGCGACCTTAGCGTCATCGCGCGGCAGGTCTCAAACATCCGCCGCTTGCACCATCAATACATTCGTCTCATCGGCATCGTTTACGCAGAGGCATAATGTCGGCCGTGAGGCCCTCTAAGCGCGTTCGTCAGAACAGCCCATTTGCTAGCCTTCGGAAGCTGCCGCGCCTTCAGCCCGAGCCGAAATGGAGTTGGGACTTCTCCGGTGATGAGGACCTTGTCCATCCACTATTCCCGACATGCCAGCTACCTGCCGACCACCCAGCGTTCCGCCACTTCGGCAGCGGGCAGAACGATGCCAAGATCCTCTCCTTCCGCACTGAGCAGAATCGATTGTCCCTAGTCATCAACCACTACGATTTCGAAAGACTCGCAGCTGTCCTAAGCGCGGGACCTTCTCAAACCACTCTCTCTCGCTCGTTGTTTCCCGTCGAATTCTCGTTCGTCGGCATCTCTGAGCTAAACATCCTTCGCGCCATCGAACAGGACGTCTTCCAGAAGGTACGTCACAGCCACCGCGACTTGAGCAAAAGATTGAATGACGTCTGTGACATGCATTGCCTCAACTACTCAACGGAGCGGCAGCGGTACTTGCTGACCTTGCACGGGGAGACCCGCTCCGGCTTTCAACGGAAACCGTACTGCGAGGTCCAACCGTTTACGAACGACTACTACGTATTTGTGGAGTGCCGAGCACTCCACGTCGCGGAGCGATACCGGGAAGGGTGGCGACGCGCGTTCGGTAATCGCTACCTAGACGTCATGAAGGGCTGGGATGAGGTTTGGCCGGTGCCAAGGTGGGGTGTCAACGAGATGAGGGCTTCGCTTGAGGAGACGTTCACTAGCCAACGGTGATCGGGGCGCTCCGAGGTACCTTCCGCGGATGCCCGTTAGACCTGCAGAAGCCGCCGATCGAGCTTCCATCCACGCCCTCCTTTCACGGGCGGCGGGCGATGTTCCGACCGCTCCGCGTGACGAAGCGGGTTATGTCGCTCGTCACGCCGTTGCCGAACTCGGGAATGGCGTTGTCGGTGCGAGTGTCGTCTCACGAGAGCCTTGGCGCGAACCCGGGTACTACGAGCTCAGCGTCGTAGTCGAGCCGGACGCCCGGCATCTCGGCCTGGGGTTGGAGCTTCTCCAAGACGCGGAGAGATTCGCCTGTGAGCAAGGTGCCCGCCTTTTGGCAGCGTACGTCCACGGAGCCGACGAGGGGTCCCAAGCGTTTGCCGAGCGGAGAGGGTATCGACTCGTGCAGTCGTTCGTTACCAATGAGCTGAATCTCGCCGACTACGACGCTGCCCTGCTGGCCCAGCACGTGACCAAAGCAGAAGCCGCTGGATATCGGTTCTTCAACCTGGTCGAGCTCGGCCAAACCCCGGAGAACCACGAGCGCCTCTACGAGCTCAACAAGCGCCTTGCCCCGGACCTACCCGGAAACGACGACAACTTCCCGACCTTCGAGCAGTACCAGCACCAGATTATCGGCGCCGACTGGTTCAGCCCCGGCGGCCAGACGATTGCCACCCACGGCACTGACTGGGTGGGGCTCGTCGGCATCGGCTACGACGCAGACACGCGAATCGCCGACAACACCTTCACCGCGGTCGACCGCGCGCACCGAGGCAAGGGAGTCGCGACCGCGCTCAAAGCGAAGAGCATGGAGTACGTCGCAAGCCTCGGAGCCCTTGCCATTCGCACGGGGAACGACGCCACGAACGGAGCCATTCTCGAGGTCAACCGGCGCATGGGATACCGATCGGTGCCGGGAGTGCGAATCTTCCACAAGAACGTGTAGCCGCGGGCAGACGTGGCGGGAATGGGTGGGAATCGAACCCACCCGGCCCCGTAAGAGGCCACACTGGTTTTGAAGACCAGGGGGCACACCAGCACCCATTCACTCCCACTGAAGAGTAGCACGCCCAACGCCATCCGTCACCCTCCGGTACGCTCTGGGAACGATGTTCAAGCGGCTGATGGATCGCGTCGACCGGATGTTGGGCCGGGGCGTCATCGACGAGGAGTTCTACGAGGAGCTGGAAGAGGCGCTGCTCCAATCGGACACGCACGTGCAGACGACGGCGGAGATCCTGGATGAGTTACGCCGCGCCGTTCGCGAGGAGAAGATCACCGAGCCGGCGGCGATGAAGGCGCGCCTGAAGCAAGCGATCGCTAACCGCTTCTCGTCGCAAGGGCCCCCCGGCTTCGAGATCAACGAGACCGGGCTGACGGTCTGGCTTTTCGTCGGAGTGAACGGCGTGGGGAAGACCACCACCATTGCCAAGTGCGCCCACTGGCTCAAGAACAAGATCGGCCTGAAGGTGATGCTCGCCGCGGGAGACACGTTCCGCGCGGCGGCGATCGAGCAGTTGGAGACTTGGGCCGATCGCGTCGGCGTCGAGATCGTGAAGAACCAGCCGGGATCCGACAGCAGCGCCGTTGTCTTCGATGCGATCACCGCGGCGCAGGCTCGCGGCTGCGACATCGTCCTCTGCGACACTGCGGGCCGTCAGCACAGCAAGGACAACCTGATGAGCGAGCTCGCGAAGATCGAGCGCGTGACCCAGAAGGCGCTCGGCCGAAGGCCGGACGAGGTGCTGCTGGTGCTCGATGCGAACACGGGTCAGAACGCGATCCGGCAGGCCGAGGAGTTCAAGAAGGTCGCTGGTGTCACCGGCCTCGTGCTCACGAAACTCGACGGAACGGCGCGAGGCGGCGCCCTCATCGGCGTGTACGAGCGGCTGAAGATTCCGGTGAAGCTCATCGGCACCGGCGAGAAGGTCGGCGACCTTCTCGACTTCCGGCCGGCCCGATTCGTCGAGGCGATGTTCGATGAGGCCAAGGACGCAAAGGAGTCGTAGTCCTCGTCGGTGAGGCAGCATGACCGCTGAGGTGGGTGAGGTCGCTGAGGTGCCCAACCCGTTGCGTCTGTTGCGCCATGGCGTGAGACCCTCCGGTTCGGGAACGTCCCTCACCAGGATCGAACGGCAGGAGGCAGGCTCTCGCAAGGGGTGCCAAGCGTTCTCCACGCCCCTATCATCCCGAGCGCAGCCAAGGGACCTAACCGTAGACCTTGACTACTCTAGGTCAAGCCGCCTCCCCTATGGCGCGAGTCCCCCGGACGGCGCGAGGAGCGCCGGCTACGCGCCCTGGCGGGCGTACCCCTCGCCTGGGCTGTGGCGTGACCTGCAGTAGTCAATGCGTACGGTTAGATCCCTCGGCTGCGCTTGGGATGACAGGGGCACGGAGAGTGAAGTGTTACCATCCCCCTCCCGAACACCGAACGAGGCCCCGGCGCACTCCTATGCGTCGGGGCCTCGTTGAATTCGAACGTTCGCGCGGTTATCGCGGCGGCATGTGGATGATCGGGCGACCCGGTCGGAGCTTGCGGCTCTTTCGGTACTGCACCATCGCCATCACGAGGAGTAGCGGCACGATCACCGCGTCGTCCATCTGTCCCAGGAACGGGATGATGTCCGGAATCAAGTCGATCGGCGAGGCGCCGTAGAGCACGGCCATGACGACGGAAAGGATCGCCTTCCAGGGCGTCCTGGACGCCAGATTCTGGTTCACGTATCTTATTACGTCCGTACCGGGGCCGCGTTGCATGCCGCCCCGGTCGGTCCGGTTCGTAGGCCCTTCGGCTACTGCGAGGTGGCCTGCTGGGCGACGTCGCTCGGAATGACGCCTCGCTTGTCCAGGTGCTCGATCGTTTCGTCGGGAAGTCCCTTCGCCTTCTCATGGTCCGGCCTCGCCTCAATGGCGCTGACCTGCTTGCGGTCGATGCCGGCCTCCGCCTTGCGGTCCTCCTGCTCCTTGACCTCGCTCGGGATCATGAGCATCGCCGCCGCGATGATGCCGGGCAGGATGGCGGCCTCGTCGAGGAGGCCTAGGCCGGGAATCCAGTCGGGCAGCAAGTCGATCGGCGACAGGGTGTAAGCGATCCCTCCGTAGATGAGGTAGCGCACCGCCTTGGGAGTCCGCGGGTCGTGCGCCATCTTCCAGTACCGGATCAGGGTGCGGATCAAGGTGATGTGCTTCATCGGCGGGTGTATGACGACCTCCGAGGCACCTGGGTTTGGGAGTCCTACGCCTTACGGCCTTCGATCGCGAGGAGTTGCGGACCGAACTCCTGGAGCTGCTGAACGTAAGGTTGCGCTTCTTGGACGAGCTCCGACTGCCGGCGCGTCAGCTGCTCGTACATCGACGACAGGTCGTCCTCGGCGTGGCGCAGGATCTCGCGGTATTGGGCGTTCTCCTTGTGGATCGTGCGCAGCACCTGCTGCTCTTGGGCGGCGGGCAGGCTGAACCGAGCCGCCTTCCAGAACTGCTCCTCCAAGGTGTGCCGCCACGCTCGTAGGTCGCGCCAGAAAGCCTCATCGAGGTCCTTGGTTCGCAGCACGCTCTCCTCGGTGATGTCTGCTGCCGTGCGGAAGCCGCGATCGTAAAGGTACGAGAGCCGGCTGCTGCCCACCGGGCCGACGTCTGCCGCCAGCACGGAGTACTTCCCGAGGAAGTGCCCTAGGTCGTCCTTATGGAGCTCGCGGATGCGCGCGACTCGAGCCTCCGCCAAGCGGTCTCCGGTCCGAGAGAGCGCCTGCCGAACCTTCTCCAGCTCCTCTCGTCGCGCGTCGAACTGGCTCACGTCGGCTTCGGTCTTCCAGCGCTGCCAAATCTCCTCCAGCGCCTTCTCGCTCTTCTTCACCTGGCTCCGGATCACGTGACCGCGCTGCCAGACGAACGCGGCCACGAGGACGAACGGGATGAAGACCGCGAGGATGATGTAGCCGTAGTTGCGAAGCAGATTCGGCAACTGCATCAGCAGGATCCAGAACGGCAGCGGGAAGCTGATTCCGCCGTGTGCGGCCCGCTCCCACCACGACATCTTGGCCGGCTCCAGATTCTGGTAGTCCATCATCGGCGGCTCGACGGCCCGGGGGGCGGGCAGGCGACGTAGCCGCTCGCCCAGTTCATCCAGGCTCGATTCGGCCTCGAACGCGGGGCTGCCGTAGGTCGGGACGAAGAGCGCCACGTTCCATCGCTCCTCGAGGTGGCACCAGGGGCAGTCCCGTGCGCCGCGCCAGTAGGCGTGGCCGCCGTTGAGGTCGCACCCGGTGAGCTCGTCCTCCAGGCCTTTGAGGGCGTCGAACCAGACTTGGGCGTCGGGTCGCACCCGCCGATTGGGGTCGAAGGCGTCTTCGAACAGCTCCCGCATTCCCAAAGGCAGCCAATCGAGGTTGAGGTGGGGCGGGGGGACGACCGGAACGTCTCGCCGTTCCGTAAAAGCGTAGTAGCCTAGCCGAATGCTCTCCTCGAGCGGGATGTCGAGGTCGGCCTTCGGGCGTCCCGCAAACGGGTGGCGGCCGAAGACGAGCAAGTGGAAGATGAGGACGGCGAGGGCAAACCGGTCGTGATCCTTCGTCCGCTCGACTCCCTCCAAGGAGATGTTCTGCAGCTCGGGCGGCATGAGCTCCGCCTTCCCGACCTTGCAGGGGAAGATGCGATCGCCGTCCTTGAGCTGGAACGAGTCGACGTCGATGAGCTTCACCATCGCGTCGCTTCCGACGAACACGTTCGACTCGTTGAGATCGCCGATGACGAGTCCCGCCTCGTGCACCTGATGCACGCACGCGGCCAGGTTGCGCGCCGTGCGCACGAGGTACTGGTAGGTCCGAGTCGGGGCGACTTCGAGTCGGGACTTGATTTGGTAAACGGCGTGCAGCGGCTGCCAGCCCTCTAGGCGCTCCATCACGAAGCCGATCGGCTCGTCGACTTCGTTGCGCAACTGACTCAGTGGCCACGCGGCGATCTTCGTGAGCCGCTTGTTTTTGAGGTCGATGAGGCGGGCGAGCTTCTCGTCTCGCCCCGCCTGCCACTCCTTGTAGAGCTTGGCGACCACGTCATCGCGGTCCTGCAGGCGGAACACCACCCCCTCGCCTCCCTCGGCAAGTTGCCGACCGAGGCGATACTCCATGGAGTCCCCCGCAAGCAGGGTGCCGGGGCCGGTGTCCGACGTGATCACTCGAGTCTCCTCGCGATGATAATGGAGGTGTCGTCGTCGGTGCGATTCGTCACGTGATCCGACGCCAGCATGTTGGCCAGCCACGCTTTGCTCGCGCCGTCTTCTCCGCCTTGGCGCAGCGTGCGGAACACCGCGCCGAAGAACGCCTCGTGCGGCTCGTTCGTGGTCGGATGCAGCACCATCGGTTGCAGGCCGTCGGTCAGCAGCGCGACTTCGTCCACCGGGCCCTCCACGTAGCGGACCTGGAGGTGCTCCTTCGCTTTGGCGTCCGTCAGGAAGTAGGTCACGTTAACGAACTCCGTCGTCTCGGGCTCGATGGCGACCTGGTACGAGTCGCCTTGCCGGAAGACCGCCACGCCGTCGCCGATCTGGAGGAACAGCGCGTAGTTCGGGGTCAGGATCGCGCCGACGAGAGTGGCCGCGTACTGCGGCAACGGGTGACCGTCGACTTCCGCGATCGTGGCGAGGTGCTCCCGCATCATCTCCAGGGCGACCTCTCCCCACGACTGGAACGCTCGGTACGGCACGTGCTCTTGTGGGTGGGCGTGGTGGAACGCCGCGACCTCCTGCCGGATCGACCGTTCCGCCTCGAGCGTCTGCTCCACGAAGGCGTAGTCGGCGAACCAGGTGGTCACCACGCGGGAGCCGATGTGGCTCCGTCCCGCCGATCCTGCGCCGTCGGAGATCGCGAGAACCAAGACCTCACCTTGCTCACGGACGGAACACGAGTCCTGGGCGATCTCCTTGCCAACTCCGGCCTGGACTGCCCAGGCGTACGACCAACTCACGACTGGATCTCGCCCCAACTCGCCGGCGACGGCAGGTCCAGTGAGGAGCCAGGAGTGGACTTACTTACCGGCTTCAGCGATTGCGAGAGCCACACGAACATCTCGCGGTACCGCGCTTCCCGAAGCATGACCGGCGGCCGCGGGTGGCTGATTCTGCGCAGCACGTCCATGTTCGCGGTGTCGGTCCCGATGGTGAACATCTCGATGCCACCCGAGCGGACCTCCGCCTGGACGTCGTCCATCGAGTCCTGCCACTTGTCCGTGGGCTCGCCGTCGGTCACCAGCCAGATCCAAGGCCGGTAGTAGGGGATGCCCGCCTCGCGGTACGCCCGCTTGCGGATCTTCAGCTGCTTGATGGCGAACTGCAGCGCCTCGCCCATCGGCGTCGGGCCTTCCGCGTGCAGCCGCGGTGGCAGCCAGCGGTCAACGGTCACGAAGTCTTGGATCAGCCGAACCGGGCCGAACGTGATGACGGCGATCTCGACGCGTTGTGCGGCGAGGCGGTCGTTCAGAAGGTCTTGGCGCAGAAGCTGCAGGCCGTCGTTCACCTTGGCGATGCTGGACGCCATCGACGTGGAGGTGTCCTGCAGCAGGATCACCGGACAGCGACGCTCCGTGTTGAGGAACATGTCCTCTCTTAGCGGTTCGAGTTCAGGAAAGCTCACCGGTTTCTCCCAACAGTGACCTCCGTCACCCCGTGCATCCTACTACAAGCGTGACGCCTCGGGGGTTCCGCCCGGTTCGCTCAGGTGAGTTGACGAGGTGAGGGCTGCCACGCAGTAGCGGCGAGGCGTGCTGTGCGAGCGCCTCCCTTCAAGCCTCGTGACCGGTCATCCTGCGGAAGTCTATGGCTGGGCCGTACGCGGGTAGGCGCAGGAAGCCTGTCCGCGATCTGGAACCTCCAGACTTACTGGAGCCTGCTGGTCGGGTGGTGACATCGATCGAGGTTGCGCTCGGTCCCGGCAGGAACGCAGCAGCCACGAGTGACTGCTGCTGAGTCGCCCTTCTTGGGATCACACGAGTCGCTTGAAGTGGTGCTTGCCCACGCGCAGCACCTTGCCACGGGCCTCGCTCTCAGCGATCCGAAGCTCCGTCAGCTTCTCGCCTTCCAGAGACACCGCGCCCGCCTTCACGAGGTCCTTGGCCGCGCCGTTGCTCTTGGCGAGGCCGAGTGCGACCAGCATCGCGGCGACGGAGATTTGCCCCTCCTCCACGACTTCCGCGGGAATGGCGACCTCCTCGGCCTCGACCGGCTGCTTCTTCTGACTGAACGTCTCGACGAAGTACCGCTCGGCGTCGTCGGCGGCTTGGTCACCGTGATAGAGGCGGACGATCTCCTTGGCGAGGAGGACCTTGGCGTCGCGCGGATTCTTCCCCTCACCTAGGAGCGCCGCGGCTTGGTCCATCGGGTAGTCCGTGGCGTGCTCGAAGTAGTTGAGGATGATGTTGTCCGGGATCGACATCGTCTTGCCGAACATGTCGTTCGGGGTGTCGATCACCGAGATGTAGTTGCCGATCGACTGGGACATCTTCTCGACGCCGTCGGTGCCCACGAGGAGCGGGCAGAGCACCACCACCTGCGGCTCCTGGCCGTACTGCTCCATCAGGGTGCGGCCGACGAGGTTGTTGAACTTCTGGTCGTTCCCGCCGATCTCCACGTCCGAGTTGATCTCGACGGAGTCCATGCCCTGGCAGAGAGGATAGAGGATCTCGTGCATCGCGATCGGCCGCTGCTCGGCGAGGCGCTTCGTGAAGTCGTCGCGCTCCAGGATGCGGGCGACGGTGTAGCGGGAGCACAGCCGGATGACGTCCTCGAACGTCATTTTGCCGAGCCAGTCCTTGTTGAAGACGATCTCGGTCTTGCTCCGGTCGAGGATCATGTCGACCTGGTCGAGTACGGCGTCGACGTTCGCCTGGACCTCCTCGCGGGTGAGCTGCTTGCGCGTCTTGCTCTTGCCGCTCGGGTCGCCGATCTGCGCGGTAAAGTCGCCGATCACGAGGACCGCCTGGTGGCCCAGCCGCTGGAAGTCGCGCAGTTTGCGCAGGACCACGGCCCAGCCTAGCGTCACGTGCTTGGCGGTCGGGTCCACGCCCAGCTTCACGCGCAGCGGCGTTCCGCGCTCCAGCTTCTTCCGGAGGTCGGCCTCGGAGATGATCTCCGTCGTTCCGCGGCGCAAGATGGCGAGCTGCTCGTCGATCGTCATGGACGGGAATAGGGTACCGCCCGGGAACGTCGTACATTGAAATTAGGATGCTGCCACTCATCGCTCTCGTCGCCCTCGCGCCGCCGCTCCGGGTCTTCCACGTGGGCAACTCGGTGACCGACACGATTCGGTACCCGGCGCTGCAGAAGATGGCCGCGTCCGGCGGGCAGCGCTACGCGTTCGGCCGGCACATGATTCCGGGCGCCCCGCTCGCCTGGCTGTGGGATCACCCGAACGACGGCTTCTTCGAAGAGTCGTACGGCCGGTATCCCAAGGCGCTGGGTGAGCACACCTGGGATGTGCTGACGCTGCAGCCGTTCGACCGCCACCTGGACGGAAGCGACGGCGACCTGGCGATGGCGCGCAAGTTCATCGACCTCGCTCTCCCCAAGAGCCCGGACCTCCGGGTCTACGTCTACCAGCGATGGCCCCGCCGCGACGAGGGCGGAGCCCTAGACTATCCGAAGAAGTACGGCCGGGCGTACACCGGCGGCTGGGATGGAACCGAGGAGACGGCGAGCTACTTCAGCACCGTGCTGAAGGCCGTCCGCGAGGCGTACCCCGCCCGCAAGAACCGGATCCATCTGGTGCCCGTGGGCGACGTCGTCCTCGAGATCGACAAGCGAGCGAAGGCGGGAAAGATTCCTGGCATCAAGAGCGCCGTCGATCTGTACGTCGACGGCATCCACTTCGGCGACACCGGAGCGTTCGTGGTGGGTAGCACCTTCTACGCCACGCTCTTCCGCAAGAGTCCTGCCGGACTTTCTGCCGAGCCGTACGGCGTGAAGGACCCGAACCAAGTGAAGGCGATCCAAGAGGCGGTTTGGGACGTCGTTACCCAACACCCAGAGGCCGGCTTGAGGAAATGAACGACGCGATGCCAGGTAACCCCAGTGTGGTGGGCATCTTCGGCGGCCTCAAGGTAGGAGTGTGGATGAAGTGAGTACCGATTGCGGAATGGTTCGTTCGTAGAACCTTGAACGATCCGTCTTCGCAACATCGTCGGAGTTGTAATGGTACTCGGCTCTGTCTTGGCACTCATCGTCTCGCTGAACGCCCAAACCGAACGGGATTCGCCGAGGGTGGAGATTCTCGGTGAGAAGCTGCCGCACCAAGAGGTGCATGCGGTGAACGTCTCGCCGAACGGTCGCTACTTGGCCAGTAGCCTCGGCGTGGGTGGGGGGAGGGCCCCCATCTTGCTCATTTCTAAGGCTGGTGGCGAGGAGTTTCGCGAGGTCTCCTTGGTAGACGTAAAAGACTCTTCGTCCACACCTCTCGAGAACGAGCGGTGCCTTGTCGACGATGACGGAAGTGTATTGCTGAACTTCTCGATCGGCTCCACCCGGCCGGTAAAGCTAAAGCGTGCTCTCCGCTTTACCACGCAAGGAATTCAGGGAATTCCGGTCGCGTGGGATAGTCCTGAGTTCGAGAATTTCGTGGCTGGCGGTCTGTCTCGAGATGGCGTCGTTGTCGGCCATTATCAAGGCTCACTTCTCGGTGACACCGCGATTCGCAAGAAATCGGCGATCGCCGTCTGGTCGGACGGCCGGTTAAAACTAGTGACACCCACCCCGCTTAACGAAATGACGATCATTTCGAACCATGATGCGGTGGCATATACGAGTAAGGGTATCGTGGGCGCTCGCCAAATTACTGCTCCAGAAACGGGTGGCGAACGCGTCGTGCCGGTCATCTATTCGTTGGATGGCCAGATCTCTTACTTGGCGCTGCCCGCTGGCTTCAGCAACGCAATACTGAAGGCTGCGACTCCGGATGCCTCGGTCTTGGTGGGTCGGGCCTCGGAGAGTTCTGACGTTGTGCCGACGGTGTGGGTCAACGGCCGTCCAACTACGTATCGGCTCTCGTCCAAGGATCATCAGAAGCTGCCTGGGGAACTCCATTCCGTAGCCGCCGATGGCAGCGTCGCGGTCGGAACGAGTTATCGGTCTAAAGGAGGCAAGCCGGACAACATTCCCGTCGTGTGGCGTCGCGATGGCGGCCTCAAAACCCTCGCGGAGTTCGCTGAGGAGAAGAAGATCAAGCTGCCGGAGGGCTGGAGCTTCCACAGCGTGTCCGCCGTCGATCCCGATGGCAAGTACCTGTTCTGCACCCTGAAGAACAAGAGCAAGTACCGCCCGGGTCGACTTTGGCTGGTGACTCCCCAAGACGCGAAATAATTTGGGGTCACGAGGCGCGCTCGGCACCCGCGCGCGCCTCGTCGACCGGGTGGGTATTCCGAGAGGCTCGGCTCACCTGATAAGTCGATCGACGCTTATGTCCGGTAAGTAGAGAGTTACCGGACTTCGGCGGTGACGGCCGGACGTCCTATCGTTTGGATTAATGGCCAATCTTCAATTCTGAGTCCTCCCACAAGAGCGAGTGGAATGGGTGCCTGAAAGTCGCGAGTTCCGATGGTAAGACCGCGGGATTTAGGCCCTAACGGATTCGAGGAGATTCCAATTACTTGCCAGCGTTGCTTCGGCGCAAAGACTCGCAGCGATTTCGCAACGGAACGGGGCATTACCCTGCGTGCGGAATGATCGTTCCATCAAGTCATCTACGTGCATCGGAAGGGTGACCATCTTTACGGTATGGCGAGAAGGAGTGCCGGCATGCTGAGGCCGTTCCGTCTCTGGATGGTCGCGGCTCCGTAGCTTCCACGGACCGTCGATGTCGGTTAGGCGTCCGATCGTCGGCTCGCCACCATCACGAGCCGACGATCCACCCCTCGAGCGCATCGGCTTCCGCAGGCAGTCCAAAGCCTCCCTTGAGAGACGCTTGGGCGGCCTGCCACGCGCAGAGCACGCTGTCGAGGACGTCTCCCCCGGGCTGGATCGCGCACTCCGCGCGCTGCTCGGGGGTGAGGGCCACCGCCCCCGCTTCGAGGGAGTCGAGGATCGCCTCCCGCCCGGATCGAGCGACGTCGCTCTCCCCTTTGTAGGGGCGCCGGCCGATGAGCGATCGGGCCAGGAGCCCGGGGAAGCCCTCGAGGCAGATCGCCGTCGCGTCCGTAGGTCGGCAGGGAAGGACGCAGACGCTCGTCTCCGCGAGACGATGCGCGCCCTGGAACCACATCTTCGCCACCGGCGGCCTTCCCAGCTTCATCGCGCTGAAGGCCCCGGCGGCGCGATCGGCGGCGCGCTTGGTCTCCTTCTCGCCATACGGCCGCGCGGCCATGTCGGCGCGCAGTGCCGATTCGAACGCCCCTTTCCCCATTGCCGCCGCGTGGGCGGTGCATGCTTCCCAGTCGAGAGGCCAACCGAGCCGCTCGATCAGTGGCCGCGGCAACCCAAAGGGGAAGTCCAAGGCCGCGATCCACGGTCCCGGACTGTTAAGGAAGGCATCGAACGCCTCCCAGGTCGGAAGGCGTCGAAGCCGCTCGACCCGTAGCCGCTCGCCGTCCCATTCCGCCTCGGCCAATCGATGAGGGTTGTCCTGCGTCGGGTTGCTCGTGAAGTCCAGTCCGAAAACGCGCACGGACCTAGCTTAGTGCCAGTTTTGGTCCGACTTCACGGTCGTCAGCCGCTGCGCCGCGTCGATCACGTCCTGGAGGTCGACCGGATCGCTCATCGGGTCCTCGTCGAGGTGCTCGGTGCGGTTCAGAATCCGCTGCCACTTGCGCAGCTCGTCAACGTACGGTGGGTACGGCACCCGCTTCATCTCCGGCCCTTCAAGGTCGCAAATCCCGTTGTGGAGCCACCCACCCTTGTGCCAGTCGGGCATGTCCACGCCGGGGAAGAGGCACACCCCGTGGAGTTCGATTCCCTCGCGCACGGCGGCGAGCGACTCCTCCATCACGTCGTTCAGCCAGGCGGGGCGACCCTCCCGGAGGCCGCTCGTCTCGCCGATGATCATCGGTCGATGGTAACGGTCCCAGGCCAGACGGAGGAGCTCGCAGAGCGGCTTGATGCGGGGATCCTTCGGACCGAGCGCCTTGTGAGGGCCGTTCTCCTGGAACTCCATCTGGCCGAACGAGTAGCAGTTCACCCCGACGACGTCGAGCACCTCGGGCGATCCTCCGAGCTCAGGGTGCTTCTTGCCGGCGAGGATGTCCCAGGCGTAGAACGTGTCCTCGAACGTCTCGTGCCACGCCTCGTCCGCGAGATCCGGCCGGTCCTCGGGCGGCACCACCAGGACAAGCGGGTCGACGTGCATCATGCGTGCGTCGGGGATCACCTCCCGAATGGCGTTCACGCCGACGATGGCGGCTTGGCAGAGACGCTTTCGGAGCTCGAAGCGATCTTCCTTGGTGTTCCGGTACGGTGCCACCCACCCCCACTCGCCGCCAATGAAGCCGAAGAAGGTGATCTCGTTGATCGGGGTGAAGAAATGCGGCCCCTTGCCGCGCTCGGCCACGTGCTTGGCGAACGCTCCGCAGTAGGCGCCGAACGCTTCGAAGAAGTCGTCCCGAAACGGATCGAGCCGATCGGGGTAGCCGTAGTGGCACATGTCCCAGATCGGCAAGACCTTGTGCGTCCGCTGCGCCTCCAAAAACGGTTCGACCAGCGAAAAGTCGTACGAGTCGCCTTTGTCGACCATCGGCCACGGCACGCCCTCGCGCGCTACGCCGATCCCAAGATCGGCGAGGATGGCGTAGTCCTGATCTGCGCACTCGAGGTGGCGGGTCTCGGCCACCAAGTCTCGGCGCTTTCGGTCCTTCCACAAGAAGGTGGAGCACTCGAAGCCCGAGAGGAAGAAGGTTGGAAAGATCGAGTGCCGCGCGCGTTCCATCCCTTGTGAGAGGCGGACGGCACACGCATAGTTTCCGCACCTACTCCGTGTTGATGTTCGCGCGGGCGTGGAGACGCTGGTAGGCGAGTGGCGTCACTCCCTCGTGTCGTTTGAAGATCCGCCGAAAGTAGCCCCCGTCGGTGAACCCGCAGGCCCGGGCGACCTCGTCCACGTGCATGTCGCCCATCACGAGCATGCGACAAGCGTGGTACATCCGTCGGCGGTGGATCGCTTCCACGATCGTCACGCCGAAGGCGTTCCGGTAGGTGCGCCCCAGGTAGTCCGCGCTGCATCCCAGTTGCTCCGCGATTCCGATGGTGCTCAGATCGGTGTGGAACTGGGTGCAGATGATGCCCTCGGCGCGGCTCGCAAGGATCGCAGAGGCGGTGTCGGCCCGCGACGCGTCGCTCGGGCCGGCGACGACTTCCCGGAGCATCAGCATGAGCATCAGGTCGCTTCCGATCTGGTCGAGCGTGCCGGCCTCCTGCTCTTCGAGGTAGCGATGGAAGAGCGTCACCAGGCGATCCGGTCGAGCGACGGCGGATTGCTGGGGAATCGAGAGCAGCGGTTCGCCGGCGTCGGTCGGCTCGAGGGTGAAGTGGATCCAGTAGAACGTCAGATCCGGGGGATAGTCCGCCACACCGGCGTGCCGACGCCCGGGCCAGAGCACGAGCGCTTCGTTCGGCTGCACGGTGAAGTACCGCCCAGCCTCCACCATCCGGAGCGTGCCCTCGCGCACGAAGATCAGCTCGTACGAACTCAGCGTACGGGTCGGATGCCGCCCTTGCCCGCGGGAGACGAAGCGTCCGCCGAACATGCAGCGCAGCGGAAATCGAACGGGAAGGTCGAGCACGTCGGTATTCGTTCTCATGGGTCGGAATCGTCCCGTTAATCTACGCGCGGCTCCCTGGGGTGATTTAAGCCCGGGGACTTATCATGATGTTAGCCGACTTATGCGGCACCTTTTCTTGGCCAATGCTGCGTATTTCGATCGCGACACAGTTGTCGCAGGAGTCGATCATGTACCGAAATCGTCCCGTTCTTTCTGGCTCTCGGCGAGCCTTCACCCTCATCGAGCTTCTCGTCGTGATCGCGATCATCGCGATCTTGGCCGCGATTCTGTTCCCGGTCTTCGCCCAGGCGAAGAACGCGGCCAAGAAGAGCGTCGAAGTCTCGCACATCAAGCAGTTCAGCCTCGCCCACTTCATGTACTCGGGTGACTCGGACGACGTGTTCGCGCTCGCTCGAACCCACGGCGGCGACGTCGACGCGGTGCACGTGCTGAGCATCTACCCGTACGTGAAGAACTACCAGATCTTCGTTTCGCCGGCGGGCAAGCCGAATCCGGTGGACAACGCGGCTTGGAACTACATCTGGTCCTTCGGCGCGATCCCGCGGGCCGCGATCAAGAAGATCCCGTACTACACGGTGAGCGACTTCCCGATCACCCAGCAACTCGGAGTGGTGGGCGCGAGAATGGACGGCATTCTGGGCTGGGCGCAGGACGTACCCGGCACCGGTGCCTGGGGCGGCTGGTGGACGCTCTGGAACTCCGATGGAAGGATCACCGTGCCCAGCATGTCGCAGTCGCAGCTCAGCAGCCCTTCGGAGGCCGCGCTGAACTTTAGTGCGGGCGAGCCGTTCGGCGACTTCGCGACGTTCGCCGCCGGCACCGAGCTCGGCGTCTGCGTGGCGGGCCGCGAGACCTACAACCCGGGCAGCCGCTCGATCGGCGGAGCCACCCCGCGCTGGGGAGGCCCGCAGAACTGCAACGGCTGGCGCGAGGCGGGCGGCGGCGGCAGCGCCACCATCCCCGCGAGCTACGCGGCCAAGGTGAAGGAAGGCCAAGCGATCATCAGCTTCGCCGACGGCAGCGTGAAGTCGATGGCGCTCACCCGACTCTATCGCACCGAGCCGTGTCCGGCGGATCCGAGCATCCGCTGCATGATCCACTTCCGACCAGGACAGTAATGAAGACCCGAATCGCACTCGCACTGCTCGTCGTCGCGGCCGCCCTCGGCGGCTGCAGCCCCTCCGGTGAGCCGGAGGTGACCGCAACCGACAAGGAGAACATCGAGCGGCTCCACAAGGACGGCATCGGAAAGGTGATGGCCGAGGACGCCCGCAAGAAGGGCATCAAGGGCGACGTCAGCCTTGCCAACCCGACCGGCGGCCCCGGACCGGCTGCCGAGAAGCCCTGAGCGGAGGGAACCGCCAAGACGCGAGAGGGCCGGGAGCAATCTGCTCCCGGCCCTCTCGTCGTCTTACGCGAACTGAAACTCGGGCGTGGCGAAAATCAGGCGGCTGACCGACGCTGCCGTCTCGGAGGCGTTGTCGGGGGTCAGGCGGCCGCCTGTGGCCTTCTCAGCCGCGCTGAGGAGCACTTTCGTGCGCTCCGCCTTCAAGGGTGGCACGTCGAAGACGGAGGTGAGCTTCTTCACCACTCCCTGTGGCGTAGGATCGGCTTGGAGGAGGCCGTACGCCGGGTAGCGCAGAGACTGCCGCCCTTGGCGCGTGGGCGAGAAGATCCTGTCGGCCCAGCCGATGCGCTCGACCATGGTGGCCGACGTGATCCACGCCTGGCCGCTCTCCCAGCCCGCGACGTCCGGCGGATAGAGGAGCCACATGCCCATCGACTTCATCGAGTTCGCGGCGATCGCGGCCGACTGCATCGAAGCGCGAGGAGCGCCATCGGTGCCCGCGCGGCGCGCAAGATCCGAGGCCATCTCGCCGACGCCGAGCTGCCGGAGGGTCGCGACGCAAAAGTCGACGGGATTCTTCACGATCTTCCGCTCCGCCTTCGCGGAATAGAACTCGCTCGAGCGCATGATGGAGCGCAGCAGTTCCTTGATGTCGAGACCGGAGGCGCGGAAGATCCGCGCGTGTCGCTCGATGAGGGCGGGCTCAGGGTCGGCGTAGGCGAACCACTCCCAAACCTTTTGCGTGAGGTACTCCGCGGTGCGAGGGTGGTCGCACAGGAGGTCGAGGAGCTGCTCGCCCGAGAAGGCGGCCGTCTTGCCCAAAATCGTCTTCGGCCCGGCGTCGTGCCGACCCGGCCGGAAGATAAACCGTGCCTGTCCCCTCGGTTGGCCTTCCTGCGGGCGCTCTCGAACAAAGGCCCACCCGGTGAACGCCCGGGCGGCTTCTTGCACGTCCTGCTCGGTGTAATTGCCGATGCCGAGGGTGAACAGCTCCATCACCTCGCGGGCGAAGTTCTCGTTCGGCTTGCCGCGGACGTTCTCCTGGTTGTCCAGCCAGAACAGCATGGCGGGGTCCTTGCTCATCTCGGTGAGAAAGGTCTTGAACGAGCCGGTTGCGTGGCGTCGCAGCGTTTCGTTCTGCTGCAGCATGAGCGGCCCCTGCTGCACCTTGCTGGCGCTCGTCGCGAAGTGGTCGTGCCAGAAGAGGGTCATCTTCTCCTGAAGCGGGCGCCGCGTCGTGAGCATGCGCAGCGACCACCAGGAGACCAACTGAGGGAGCCGGAGCTGCCCCCGGTCGTTCACGAGGGTGCGTGCGTCCACGTCGAGGGCCTCGTCGACGGAGGAGTAGTCCAGCAGACGGTCGATCGCCCCGTTCAGCCCGTCGCGCAGATAGAAGTCGAGCTCGGCCTCACTGGCTCCAAGCCCAAAGCGCCGAAGAAGGTGGGCGCCTTTGTCGCGATCGGTCACGAGCGGCATGGTTGCGTAGACGGCACGCGGGAGCCGCCGTTCACCGTGGAGGGGTACTTCTTAAAGCAGAAGGGGCCCGGGACCTTAGCCCCAGACCCCCGGACAAATTCTTGTCGCTTCCTTACGAAGCTTCTTGGGCGCCGGACTCATTGTAGGTCGCCTCGTTGACGAACTTGAAGAGCTTGCTGCCCTGGTACTCGGCCGTGAGAGCGTATCGGGTCTGCTCGCCCGACTTCGTCTTCCGCGTCATCTTCATCTTGCGCACGTCCGATTCCGGAATCTCCACGTGAGAGCGCGTCTTCAGGTTGTAAAACTGCATTTTCCCTCCATCAGTCGGGTAGGCCAGCCACCCTGCTGTTCGGCACAAATCTTATCATAAAGCTAGGTTCAAAGAGACGTAAGAAATTTTGCCTCATGCGGAACAACATGCCTGCAACACCGTCGCTGATACAGCGAGAGTTCTCGTCGTACGCCTAAAAAGCCCGGAAAATCCAGGCAAGGTGAGGTCAAGAGCCGAAAAACGGCGTCGTACATAATATCACCATGAAAGAAAGACGTTCCCGCGAACCACAGGTCGCCCCGAGCCAGAACCTCATGGATGAGGCAAAGGCCTACGAAGAGCACGCGCTCAAGGAACTGCGCGCCGCCGGCTATCGAATCACGATGCCGCGCGTGCAGGTAATCCGGGCCCTCGCCGACACCAAGAAGGCCCTCAGCGCTTACGCAATCCACGAGAAGATCATCTCGGGCGGCGGCAAGATCGACGTTGTTAGCGTGTACCGCATCCTCTCGACGCTGCAGGAAGTCGGGCTGATCCACCACATTGGCGTGGTCGATGGCTACTTCCCGTGCCGGATGGAGAATTGCCACGGCAAGCGGTCCGAAGTGATGGTCTGCGAAGAGACCGGCGATGTGATGGAGCTTCGGCTTCCGGACTCGGTGGTCGCCGCGATCGAAGAGCAAGCGAAGGAGAGCGGATTCGACGCCTCCACGATTAAGGTGGAGATCACGGGCTGCGTTAAGAAGAAGTAACCCGACTCCGATTCGACCTCTCGCGGTGATGGGCGGCTGAGCCAGGATGGCTCGGCCGCCCATCGCATTTTGCGTGGATCGCGGGAGCGGGTCCAATGAAAGCGGCCCCTTCCGTCCTAGGACGAAAGGGGCCGCTTCGGGTGTGCTCTCTGAGGTCGCGATTACCGGAAAGTAACCGTTCGCTCGGTCGTCACAGCCGTGCCGGAGCTGAATCGCGAGTACTTAACGGACTTGCTCTCGCCCCACTTCACGCCACTCATCGCCTGCTGGAGCGACTCGCGGTCCGTGATGGACTTGCCGTCGAGCGACTGGACCACGTCGCCCGGCTGGAGGCCGAGGCGATGGGCCACGGATCCCGGCTGCACTTCGAGGATCACCGCGCCCTGGACGTCGGCAGGGATGCCGTACTTGGTCCGGAGCTCAGGGCTCGCCTTCTCCGCGTTGACGCCGAGGATCGCGCGGCCCTCTCGCAGCGGAGGAACGTCGTCCTCCTGCATGCCGGGTCCGGGCTTGAGCTGCTGGAACTCCTTCGGGAGATCCTTGAAGAACTCCTCGAACTCCTTCGGCGCGCGGAACTCGCCACGTCCGGGCTGGAGTTGCGTGGCCTCGGGCCGCTTGTACTCCGTCAGCTTGACGTTGACCGTCTTGCGGGTGCCGTTGCGAACGATCTCGACCGGAACCGAGGTACCGGGTGCGTAGACCAGCATCGCGTTGCGCAGGTCGACCTGGCTGCGGATCGGCGTGGTGCCGATCTTGGTGACCACGTCTCCCTTCTGGATACCCGCCGCTTCGGCGGAGCCGCCCGGGGAGATCTGCTCCACGAGAGCGCCGCCCTCGATCTTCATCTCGGCCTTCTGGTACTCCTTCAGGTTCGTCGGATAGAGACCGATCATCGAGCGGGTGATCTTGCCCTTCTGGATCAGCATGTCCGCGATGAAGCGGGTCTGATTCGACGGGATCGCGAAGCCGACGCCCGCGCTCGTTCCCATCGGAGAGAAGATGGCGGTGTTCACACCCACGACTCGCCCTTCGATGTCGACCAGCGGCCCACCCGAGTTGCCGACGTTGATGGCGGCGTCCGTCTGGATGAGGTCCGGGTACAGCTTGTTCTGGATCTCTCGGTCGCGGCCGATGGCCGAGACGTGACCGAAGGTCACCGTCTGCTCGAGGCCGAACGGAGCGCCCACGGCCATCGCCATCTGTCCCGGACGAACTTGGCTGCTGTCCGAGAACGCGAGCGTGGGCAAATCCTTGGCGTTGATCCGGACGACGGCGATGTCGGAGTCCTCGGCGCGGATGACCGTGCCGTCGAAGCTTCGACCGTCCTTGAGCGTGACCTTCACCTTCTCGAAGCCGCCCACGACGTGGTCGTTCGTGATGATGTAGCCGTCCGGACGGAAGATGAATCCCGATCCGCTGCCACCCATAGCGGGCATGCGGCTACCATCGGCTGCCTGCTGGCGGCCCGTGCTGGCTTCGATCGCCACCACGGCGGGTGAGACGTAGTCGACGAGGCTTCGGAAGCTCGCGTCGAGGTTTCGCAACTCTGCCATGCTCTCCGTGGAGACGCGGCCGATAGTTCGGCTCAGGGTCGGAGTTTGGGCGAACGCGGGGCGTGAGGCGGCTCCGCTGTAGAACCCGATCATGCACGCGGCGCCCAGCGCGAAGCCGGCCGCCAGGGTAACGGTAACTCCTCTCGGAGTCTTAAGCGTCTGGCTCATATTTGGTCCTTAGGAAGAGGGGACGGCCTCATCGGCCGTCCGCGTTCCCCCTCCGCACCCTTTTAGCGGAGGGGCGAGTAGACCGGGAGGCCGACGGTCACACCGTATTGGGCGAGACCGGCGAGGCCGTCTAGTTCTGCAAACGTCCAGAGGGTGGACATCAGTTCCGGGCGAGCCGGAAGTCCCGCCGTCGGAGCGGCGAGCATGCCGAACAGCTTGTAGGAGCGGGCGCTCTGATTCAGCGCCTGCGACACGAACGCCTGGAGCAGCTTCAGACGAAGCTCGGGGTTCAGGTCGGAGACGAGCAGAAGGCGAACGCCGTTGTGGTCGATCGAAGTGCTGTCCTCGACCGCCTTCACGCGCTTGCCGTTCGGCTTCCACTGGTAGACCGTCGCCCGGGTCAGGCCGTCGGTGAGGCGGATCGCCACCGACTTCCACTCCGTGTTGCCGTTGTACTGCATCTCCTGGACCTTGAAGCCCATGGGGAGACGTTGCGGCATCAGCGGCGTGAAGCCGACGATCTTGGCCGCGGCGGTGCGCGTGAGCGTGGAAGGCGGGTTGTACTTCAGCGTGTCGACGTTGGCCATCGAACGCATCTGGAACACGCGGCCGTCGATGGCGCGCGGATACTGGACGTCCTTCGTCTCGAACACGGGCACGGAACTGCCGTTGTTGATCGTCTCGGCTCGAAGCGGATAGAACGTCTCGGCGTCGATGAAGTAGCGCCGCACGTCCATGTCGTCGTAGCGGGGCGTGGCGGTCACGCAGACCGCGGGGCGGCCCGCAATGCGGTGGTTCGATTCGACTCGGAACGTGTAGTTCTGTCGAGCCAGGTTCAGTCGGAGCTCGACGTCGCCGCTCCCCTTTGCCGGGGACTGCTGGTCGATGATGATCCGCTGGTCCGGCAGGAAGACGCGCATGCGGTTCCCGTCGTCGACCGACTCGATCCCCTGCATCCGGAGGGGCTGGAGAACGGTGTGGCGTACCTTGCCATCGCGAGATCGCTCGATCTTGACGCGCTGATAGACTCCCTCGCCGCCCGGATCACGCTGCAGGATGATCGCCACCACGTTGACGGAGAACCGGCGCTGCATGCTGCGCGAGAGGAACTCGAGCGCGCGGTCGGTTTGCGTCTTCGAGCCTCCGGAGACGGTGGCCGAGGCCACGGCCACCGACGCCAGGAGCGCGGCACCGGCCAGGATGCGAAGATTCTTAGCGACCATAGTTCGTACTCGAGAACATCGGGGCGCCGCTGGTGGCGTCCCAGCCGACGGCATAAGCCTGGTCGCGCTGCACTTCGAAAGCCAGATCCTCCTGCTTCGCCCCGGCACTAACGGGAGCCGGTCGGCTGCCTGAGAGGACGAGGAAGGTGAAGGCCATCGAGCAGGCGGCGACGCCAGCGAAGGTCAGGAAACCGGCGCGGAGGCTGCGGCGACGCGGCGCTTCGGGCTGTCGGTCGCGGATGACCGCGGCGGTGAGGCGCTGCGCGAAGTCGGCCGGAGGCTCGGGAGCCTCGAGTCCGCCGAGAAGCTGCTTCAGGCTGCGGAGCTCGCGCTCTTCCGCCTCGCAGACGGCGCACTCGCTGAGGTGGGCACGGACCTCGAGGATCACGTCGCCCGAAAGCTCTCGGTCCAGATACGCCGAGAGGTGTTGTTGCACTCCCTTACAGTTCATCGCAAAGACTCCCGTAGGTCTGAGGAGCGTGCTTGAGCAGATGGGTCCGGATCTGCTTGCGCCCGCGATGGATGCGAGACCTTACGGTCCCCACGGACGTGTTCATGATCTCGGCAACTTCCTCATAAGCTAGCCCTTCTACGTCCGCGAGCAGCACCGCCGTTCGAAACTCTGCTGTCATCGACATCAAAGCTTTCTGAACGGGTTCTTCCATCGTGTTGAGCATCATCGCCCGGTCGGGCGCCGCCTCGTGATCCGGAAGGTCCCAAGCGGTGGTGCCGTCGGTGCCCGCGTTCTCGATGCTCGTGGTCTTGATCCGACCGCGCCGTCGCACCATGTCGATGTGCGCGTTGGTCATGATGCGGTAGAGCCAGCTCGTGAACGGCAGGGACTCGTCGTAGCGGTGGAAGAATCGGTAGGCCCGCAGGAACGACTCCTGCACGAGATCCTCGGCCTCCGCGGCGTTGCCGGTGAGGCGGTAGGCGAGACTGTACGCCTGTTTGTTGGTGTCGCGAATCAGTCCCTCGAAAAGTGCCGCCCGGTCGACGGTCGCTTTCGGTTTTTCTCGCACTGCGGTGAAGAACATGGCTCCTCTTAAGAAAACAAGTGAATCGGAAGGCTGTACGCGACGTTACACGCCCATTGTTCCCGGTTCCGTACCCTAATGCAAAGGTCCCGTCGAGGAACGCGCGAACGTTGCGGTCGCAACAGATCTCGCGACGCCCCCGGTTTGGGGGAAATGAGGTACCAAAGCGTGTCTCCATGTCCGCCACCGTCCACTACGAGCTCCTCGCGACCTGCCCCCACACCGGTGCCCGCCGGGGGCGGCTGCACACGCCGCACGGCACCGTCGAGACGCCGTTCTTCATGCCGGTGGGCACCGTCGGCTCGGTGAAGACGGTCGGGAGCGAGGACCTCGAGACGCTGGGATTCCAGCAGGTCCTCTCGAACACCTACCACTTGCACCTCAGGCCGGGGTCGGACCTCATCGAGCGCCTGGGCGGACTCCACTCATTCATGGGATGGAGAGGCGCCATCCTCACCGACTCCGGCGGCTATCAGGTGATGTCCCTGTCGAAGACCCGGACGATCTCCGACGAGGGCGTCGTCTTCAAGTCCCACCTCGATGGCTCTTCCCACTTCCTAAGCCCGGAGAGGTCGATCGAGATTCAGGGTGAGTTGGGAGTCGATGTCTCAATGTGCCTGGACGAATGTCCGCCTTATCCTTGCACCCGCGACGAGGCGGCGGCCGCGATGGAGCGGACGCACCGCTGGGCTCCGCGGAACCTCGCGGCGCGGCGTCCGGGGCAGGCGGTGTTCGGAATCGTCCAAGGGGGAGTTCACGAAGACCTGCGCAGGGAGTCCGCCGAGTTCATGGCGAGCTTGAACTTCGAAGGGTACGCCGTCGGAGGCGTCTCAGTCGGTGAGCCGACCGAGATGCAGTACCCGGTGGTTGCGCACACCGCGCCGCTGCTGCCTTCGGACAAGGTCCGGTACCTAATGGGGGTCGGCCATCCCAAAGACATCCTTCACGGGGTCGCGAGCGGGATCGACATGTTCGATTGCGTTCTGCCGACCCGCATGGCGCGTCACCATGCGCTTTACACGCTGGAGGGGCGCGTCAACATCCGTGCGCGCCGCTGGGCCGAGCACGCCGGCCCGGTTGACGAGGGCTCCGTGTTCCCGCAGACCGAGCGGTACAGCGCGGCTTACCTTCGGCACCTCTTCGCCGCGGACGAACCGCTCGGCCCGCGTCTGGCCACGCTTCACAATCTCGCCTTCTACGCAAGACTGATGCAGGAGATCCGGCATGCGATTGAGTCGGGCACGTGGCCGCAGCTGATCGAGCGCTACGCAAGGGCGTGAGCCGACCTCGTTTCGGTGCTCCCGCGCGAAACTGAAGGGTGAGAACGCGGGCTACTAGTATAAATACTAGGTACATCTTGCGATGCACAATCCTGGGATCTTTTTTGGTGCGTTATTTCGTCCAACTTCGCCGCGTAAATGCCTACCTTGCTTCCCTTTGGTCCTCGGAACGCGCGATAATACGAGCGCTTCATGAGGCCTCGCATGCTGAAGTCGTTCGCCAAGCCCGCACTGATCGCCGCTTTCGCCGGCACCCTTCTCGCGTCTAGCGCCCAAGCGCAGACGGTCAACTTCTGGTTCTCGCTCAAGTCCGACGCGACCGGAGCCCCCATCACCGCCGCCGACATCGCGACCAACGGCGGTACGAAGGACTTCTCGGTCTGGGTTCAGACCTCCGGAAGCTACTCCTTCTCCGGTGGCGGTGCGTTCCTGGCGTTCGATCGCACAAATGCCGCGCAGGGGACCACCAACCCGTCCTTGCTCGACAACAAGTTGGGTCTCAACGGCACCCTCGCCACGGCGATGACCCTCAATGGCACGTCGTTCCCCGACGAGCTGTACAAGGATTTCGCGATCGGCAACGGCTCCGCGCCCCGGCACTACGGCGTGGACCTGAACTTCGGCACCGGCGCGGGCAAGACCGTGAACGGCCAGACGAAGATCCGCGTGTTCGACTTCTCGATCAAGAACCTCAACCTCGCACTGGGTGAGAGCTACACGATTCGACTGGTGGACTTTGGCCAGGGCGAGACGGAGACCACGTACATCACCGACGGCAGCACGATCCTGCGCCCGGGCGAGAAGTCGCTGCGGCTCACCGCCGTTCCCGAGCCGGCGAGCCTCGCCGCGGTCGGCATCGGCATGGTCGCCCTGCTTCGCCGCCGCCGCAAGTAAGCCCTCGGAAGCATCAGCTAGAAGGCCCGGGTCCTCAAGGAAGGACCCGGGCCTTCGTTCGTGTCGGGTCGGGCGCGCTGTCGGAACACCGCCCTAACGGTTCCGTCACACAGAAGCGGAACCGCCGCCCTCTCGAGTAGGGCGCCGCTGGATGACAGGAGCCCGAGATGAAGAACCTCAACGATCTATTTCAAGACACTATCCGCGACATCTACAGCTCGGAGAAGCTGCTGCTCAAGGCGATGCCGGACATGATGAGCGCGGCTCAGAACCCGCGCCTGAAGGAAGCAATTCGGCTCCACATCTCGCAGACCGAGGAGCAAGTCCGCCGAATCGAGCAGGTCGCGCAGCAGCTCGGCTTCAGCCCCGAGGGCGTGACGTGCCAGGGCACGGTCGGCCTGATCAAGGAGTCGCAGGAGCACATTCAAGAGTTCGGCGGCAGTCCGGCCGGCGACGCGGCGATCATCGCCTGCGCTCAGAAGAACGAGCACTACGAGATCGCCAACTACGGCACCGTCATCACCTATGCCGAGCTCCTCGGCCACGAGCAGGTGATCTCGCTCCTGGAACAGACGCTGCAGGAAGAGGAGGAGACCGACGACATCCTCACGCAGATCGCCGAGAGCGAAGTGAACCAGCAGGCGCTCGCAGGCGGCAACGGCCGCGCCCAGATGATGTAGGCGCCCCTTCGACGTCAATCGGCCGAGCCGTGAGGCTCGGCGACCGACCGACCGCACGCGGCGTCGGCAGCCACATGGCTGCCGACGCCATCCCAATGGAGGGAGACCCAAAAATGAACTCGATGCAGGAACTGATCGAAGAGTGCGTGAAGGACATCTACAGCGCCGAGAAGCAGCTGAGCAAGGCACTTCCCAAGCTGGCTAAGGCGGCCCAGCACCCGCGACTCAAGGAAGCCTTGACGACCCACATCGAAGAGACCAACGAGCAGATCAGGCGGCTCGAGGCCGTCTGCAAGCAGATGGGCATCAAGCCGGCCGGCATGGTTTGCAAGGGGATGCAGGGCATCGTCGAAGAGTGCAACGAGCATCTGAAAGGCGCGAAGCCGTCGCCCGTCACCGATGCGATGATCATCGGACTGGCCCAGAAGAACGAGCACTACGAGATCTGTGGTTACGGCACCGTCCTCGAATACATGAAGGCCGCCGGCATGACCGAGGCGATCGAGCCTCTGAAGGCGAACATGGCCGAAGAGGAGAAGACGGACAAGCTCCTGAGCGAGCTCGCCGAGAGCGAGATCAACCGCCTCGCCGCCGAGATGCCCGCGCCGGCTCCGAAAAAGACGACCGCTCGCGCCTCGTCCGCCAGCAATGGCAAGGCGAGCGACGGCAAGACGGCGACGAAGAGCAGCTCGCCCCGCGGAAAAGTCAGCGTCCGCTGACCGAAAGATAAGAGAACTGGCGAGGGGTGAGTTCCGATCCATCCCTCGCTGTCAAGCCGACTCAGAAGGAAGCACTCATGGCTGCGGCATTCCTGCTGCGGATTGAGCGCGAGCTGGATAGAGGGCACCCATGCCGTAGCGCTCCTGTAGTCGTGGGCTTCATACCGCGGAGAGCCTTGGGTGCGCCGGTCGCTTGTAATACGAGGAAGTCTGCCCGTGGTCTGAAGCTTGCGACTACAGGAGCGCTAAAGTTCGGTGGCTTGCAGGGAGGCTTTCGCACGGCACGCCGTACCGCTACAAGACGCTGTCATCCCGAGCGAAGCCGAGGGATCTAACTGGAGACCTTGACGACTGATGGTCAAGCCAGATTCGAGACGACGCGGGCGTTATAGAGATTCCGCATGGCACTCTGGACGGCCACCTCTCCCATCTTTTTAGAAGGAACGCTCCGTTGCATCATTCCATCGCGCTGGAACAACGCGAGAGGGCGCGCGACCGATAGAATAGCCCTATGCCAGTCGGACGCTTTCTGCTCTGCCTCCACTCGCACATGCCGTACGTGCTCAGCCACGGCGTGAGCCCCCACGGAACCGACTGGATCAACGAGTCCACGGCGGAGTGCTACCTTCCGCTCCTCCATGCCCTCGACCGCCTCTTAAACGAGGGAATCCGTCCTCGGTGGACCGTCAACATGACGCCGATCCTCGCGGAACAGCTCGAGGATCCGGCGTTCAAGGACGGCTTCGAGGCTTACTGCCAGGAGAAGATCGACGTCGCCGTCTCGGACCAGCGACGATGGGAGAAAGAGGGCGAGCTCTGGATGCAGGGCGTCGCGCGATACTGGCAGCAGGTCTACACTCGGGCTCTCGTCCAGTTCAAGCACCAGTGGGGACGAAGCGTGATCGAGGGATTCCGCTACTTCCAGGAGCAGGGAAGCATCGAGATCATCACCGCGGGCGCGACCCACGGCTATCAGCCGCTCCTCGGAACCGAGGAGGCGTGCCGCGCCCAGGTCCGTCTCGGCGTCCAGACGTACGAGAAGCACTTCGGGCGCAAGCCTCGCGGCATCTGGCTCCCCGAATGCGCCTATCGCCCCCGGTACGACTGGAAGTCGCCCGTCGAGCCGAATGCGGTGCCGTGGCAGCGAGCCGGCACGGACGAGTTCCTGAAGGAAGAGGGGCTCGAGTACTTCTTCGTCGACTCACACATGATTCGCGGCGGCCAGCCGCTCGGCACCTACGCGGCGAATTTCCCGCAGCTCGCCGAGATGTTCGCTCGCTCTTCCCGGTACTTCACGCCGCCGGAGGAGTTCCGGAGCGAGTACGAGCACTACCTCCTCCCGTCGGGGGTCACGTGCTTCGCCCGAGACCCTGAGACAACGGTCAAGGTCTGGTCCGGAGAAGCGGGCTACCCTGGCGACGCTCACTACCTCGAGTTCCACAAGCAGCTCTACCCAGGCCGTCTGCGGTACTGGCGCATCTCGGAGGACAAGGCGGATCTCGGCAAGAAGCAGCCATACGATCCATACGCCGCCTTCGAGAAGATCCAAGACCACGCCGCCGATCTCGTGAACGTGCTGAAGGCGACGCTCGCCCGGTACAAGGGACAGGCGGATCGCGAGGGGACGCTCGTCGCGATGTACGACACGGAGCTCTTCGGGCACTGGTGGTGGGAGGGGCCCGAGTTCCTGTACGAGCTTGGACGACGCCTCCACGCCGACGGCGAGATCGAGATGGTCAGCGGTGGCGACGTGCTCGATCGCGAACCGGCACGGCACCTCATCAACCTTCCCGAAGGCTCGTGGGGAGAGGGCGGCTACCACTACATTTGGATCAACGAGGACAACGCTTGGACCTGGGAGAAGCTGTACGGAGCGGAGCGACGACTTCGCCAACTGTGCCGCGACTACGCGGGCGGTCCGGCGCACGAGATCGTGACGCAAGCCGCGCGCGAAGTCCTGCTCGCCGAGGCGTCCGACTGGCAGTTCCTCATCTCCACGTTCTCCGCTCGCGACTACTCCGAGGTGCGGTTCGCCGACCACATCGCTCGCTTCGACCGGCTCGCCGACATCGCGGACCGGGTTCACACCGGCGGCAAGATGTCTGCGGACGAGGAGACTTTCCTGCGCGAGTGCCAAGTCAAGGACGCCCCCTTCCAAGAGCTCGACCTGTCGCTATGGCTGCCGGAACCGCAGACAACTGTCCGGTAGTACACTTCCTTTCGTGAGACCGATCCTCGCGCTGGCCGCCCTCGTGGCCGCCAGCGTCGCTCCTTCGTTGGTGAACGGCCAAAAACCGCCCGCCGACCCTTACGTCTGGCGGAAGTCGAAGACCAAGGCGATCGACATCGCCCGCGCGACCGACGCCCGGATGCGTGCCCTGCGAAACGTCGAAGGGAAGTACGACTTCCGGATGATCATGAAGAAGGGCCCGGGGCGAAGCGAGGGGACCATCCAGTACGCCGACCCGCGATCGTTCGTGATCGAGTACCCGAACGTCTCCTACACCCGCTACCGCGAGCTGGACAAGGTCATTCTCCGGGCGAACGGACGCGGCGAGGCCGCCAAGTTCTCCTTGCAGGGTGGCTGGGGGAAGAAGCAGCCGGTGGCCAATGTTCGGCTCGGCAATCCGACTTCCGTCGCGGACTGGGGACTCGGGGGGCCGCGTTTCATCCTCTCAGGCTTCACCGGAGGAGCGCCGCTGACCGACCTCGTGACGCGCGCATCCCGCCCAGGAAGCGGCTACATCGTGGGAGTTCGCGAGCGGACCCGGCAGGTTCGTAACCGTCCCGTGCCGCAGTGGGAGGTGACGATCAACCGAAATCCGCCGGCGACAAAGAAGCTCGGGCCGTTCCGGCTCGTGCTCATCGTGGACCAGCGCCAGAAGCTCCCGGTGACCCTTTCGGCCTTGAGTAAGGTGCCGCAGTACACCGCCACGGCGATCCAGTTCAGCCTCGCCTGGAGGTCGGTGAAGCTCTCGCCGGCCACGTTCCAGTTCCCGTTCGAAACCGCCTCTAAGAATTAATCGGTCCTAACGGTTCTCAGGGAAAGTATCGGGCACTGGCCGCGGTGCGGACCACCGCGGCCAGTGCCCGATAACGTTGATCGAGCGTCTATCTCCGGACGATAGCGGGCCGTCCCAGCTCCAGCGACTCGACGATCGCTCGCATGATCCCCACGGTCTCAAGTCCTTCCTCCAAATCGGGAGAGTTGGGCTCGCCGCTGAGCAGCTTGGCGGCGAAGTAGTCGGCGTAGTTGCAGAACTCGCCGTAGTGCATTCCTTTAAGCTCGTGGCGGTAGTAGTAACCCGCCATCGCGTGCTCGTAGTCCTCTTCGATCTCCTGTCCCTGCGCCCCGGTGTAGGTGAAGCGTAGGTCTGGGTAGCGCGCGAGGGAAGTCCCCTCCGAGCCCATCAGGAGGCACTCGATGAGGGAGCGCGCTCTCGGGAGCTCGTGGAATCCGTAGTTGCCGAGTACGCGCCCGATGCGGCCGCTCTCGGCGATGAGACTCACGGTGATGGCGTCGGGCGACTTCATGCCGAATCCGGCGGCAAGATTCGTCGTGGTCCCGTATGCTTGAACCTCGCGAATCGGCCCGAGGTACCAGCGCACGAGATCCACCGGATGGGAGAGCCCGAGATACGCCCAGTGCGTCTGGTCGACCGTCCACGGAGACTTGGTGTAGTACCAGTCCATCCGGTGGTTGTAGTGCGCGTCCACGACTTCGACCTCTCCGATCTGTCCCGCTTCGAACAGTTCGCGCTGCCGCTGGAACGGCTCGCCGAAGCGCGTGGACTGTCCCACCATGAGCCGCATCCCGGTCTCGGCGGCGGCGCGGCGAATCCGGTCCGCGTCGGCGGGATCGTTGATCAAAGGCTTCGTGCAGAGCACGTGCTTGCCCGCCCGAAAGGCCGCCTCGATGTGGTCCGCGTGGAACGGATCCGGGGTGTAGATCGCGACGATCTTGACGTCTTCGCGGGCGAGCATCGCCGAGTAGTCGTCGGTCACGAAGATCCCAGGCGCCGAGTCGAGAGCCGCCGTCCGCTTTTCCGCGCTCAGGTCGCAGCCCGCGACGGCGCGGCAGAGGCCGGAGGCACGCAGGGCAACGAGCAGCGTGTGCCCTTCGTGTAGGCCGATCACGCCGACGCCGAGCCGCTCGGTCGGCGGAAGCTCGCCGAAGGATCGCTTTCGGCCGACCGTCGGGTTGCCGGTGGGAAGGAAGTCAGGGTGCGTCATTCTGGGATGGCTAGCCGGGAGGCCAGCTGAGACTGCGGCCGCCGAGGAGATGGGCATGGAGGTGGGGTACGGACTGCCCGGCCGCCTCCCCCTGGTTGATCACGAGCCGGTAGCCGTCGGTAAGCCCCTGCTGCTCGGCGATCGTCTTCGCTGCGTTCAACAGATAGAGGTGGTCGCCGGTCTCAGGGAGCGTGGCAAGGCCGGAAATCTCCTCCCGAGGGATGATCAGGATGTGCACCGGAGCCTTTGGATCGATGTCGCGAAAGGCGATCACGTGCTCGTCCTCGTACACGATGTCCGCGGGGATCTCGCGGTTGATGATCTTCGTGAACAGCGTCGGCATGCCCCGCAGTGTAACCAATCACTGGGCGAAACGAGGAGGCTGGTGTAACATCCCGAACGTGCAGCCGGATGCCGATGCGGTGTGGGCGGAAACGACGGATGGCCCGTTGTTGCGCCAACTGTTCGGGCACTATCCCACCCTCAAGGATGCCGTCATCCAATCGCTGTGCCTGAAGCAGGAGAGCCGCCTTCTCGAGATGATCCTCGACTACGACGAGTGGGACGAGGAGCACCATGCGGACACCCTTACTGCCCGTATCCGACTTCGCTGGACCGGAGTGCACGCCCTGGACTTCCCCTTGGGCGACCAAGACCTTCTCGGGATCCGATTCACTTCGGAGGGGGAACTCCTCATCACTTACCTGGAGACCTGGCCTGGGGTCGAGGGACGCGTGGTGAGCGAAGGATTCGAGGCAATCCTCATGCAGGTCGACCCTGCCGAAGATGAAGAGCGGGCCTGGCTGCGGTTTGAGTGAGCAGGCAATCTTGTTTGGCAAATCGACGGCTCGCCCCTCCTTCAGGAGGGGCGAGCCGCTACGAACGAACGACGTTCGCTAGCGGACGGTCACGGCCCGAGTTGCCGTGCCGCCGAGACTGCTCCGGACGGTGACGCTACCGGGGTTGGTGGCCGCGCCGAAGGAACCTGAGTAGCGTCCGGCGAAGCCGGACAGCTGCCCGATGTAGGCTCCGGTCGAGGTGACGTAGACCTTGAGGACCGCTTTTGCGTTCGTGCTGGTGGCGTCGATCCGCAGCGTGCGGCGCGAGTAGTCCGCGCGGCTGATCCGCACCGTGTCTGTGACCGGCGTGGGCGCTTGGTCGATCATCAGATTCGCGCTCTTGGTCACGCCACTGTAGGTCGCGTGGATCATCGCCCCTTGCGAGAACTGGATCGGGCTCGTGGTCGTGATCGGGAAGGTCGCCGAGGTGGCACCCGCCGGAATCGTGACGCTCGCCGGCACCTTCGCCACCGCATTGTCCGATCGGAGGGTGACCACCACACCGCCTGCGGGCGCCGGAAGCGTGATCGAGGCCCTGCCTACCGACGACTGACCGGCGGTGACCCGCGCCGGGTTCAAGGTCAGGTTCGCCATCGCCGCGCTCACCTGAGTGTCGTTGACCCGGAAGGCGTACACGTACGAGTACGAGTTCGTCGCGCTCTGACCGGGAATGTCCGTGCCGTAGTACACCGTGTTGCCGTCGTTGGAGAACTCGCCACCCTGGGTGAGAACCATGGCTCCGCCGTTCTCGAACGGAAGCAACTCGCGCCATAGGAATTGGCCGCTGGTGCTCAGGCCCATGAGGAACCCGTTCTGTGCGAACCCGGTCTGGCCCGCGGAGACGAGGAATC
>Ga0164290_1001488_pt1 | contig 32623 bp, 30 predicted proteins | sample Micstemetagenome_FD_108782 | JGI IMG/M metagenome (GOLD analysis project Ga0164290, IMG submission 108782) | Contaminated culture microbial community from soil near Moab, Utah, USA - Microcoleus steenstrupii SON62 (Illumina Assembly) | ecosystem: Environmental > Terrestrial > Soil > Soil crust...
CCGCCGCCGGTGCCCGCGCGCCCGTCGACCTCGTGCACGCGCACCACTTGCGGCCCCTTCTTGCCGGGACCCACTTCGCACTTGATTTTGGCGCCTTCGCCGGGCGGCGGCAGGCCCGCTTGCTCAAGCGCTGCGGCGTGCAAAAACACGTCGGGCGAGCCGTCGGTGGGGGCGATAAAGCCAAAGCCTTTTGTGGTGTTGAACCATTTGACGACCGCTTCGATGGTCTTAGTGGGGCCGGGATTGAACGGGGGCATGTCTGGTGGGGTACTCCTTGGAAACGCACGATCGCGCGGCGGTAACCTAATGAAATTTCGCGCCCCGCGCCACGGGGGAATTTGAGGAAAACGGCCGATCCGTGCCAAAATCGCGCGATGCCAAGCCAAACAAAGTCTCCGCCCCCAGGGGCTGCCGCCGATTGGACCGTCCCGCAGGCGTGGGAGACCTATACGGCCAGCGAGCATGCGACCTGGGACACGCTGTTCCGGCGCCAAAGCGCGCAATTGCAGACGCGCGCGGCGCCCGAATTTCTGGCCGGCATCGATTTCCTGAAACTCTCGAAACCCGGCATCCCGGATTTCGACGAGCTCAATGCGCGCCTTGGCGCGGCGACGGGCTGGCGCGTGGTGGCGGTGCCGGGCCTGGTGCCCGATACGGTCTTTTTCGACCATCTGGCGAACCGCCGATTCGTGGCGGGCCGGTTCATCCGCACGCCCGACCAGCTCGACTATCTGGAAGAGCCCGACATTTTCCACGACGTGTTCGGCCATGTGCCGCTGCTGGCGAACCCGCTTTTTGCCGACTACATGGAAGCCTACGGCAAAGGCGGATTGCGCGCCATGCAGCGCGGCATGGTCGACAAATTCGCCAGGCTCTATTGGTACACGGTCGAATTCGGCCTGATCGATGCGGGCGACGGGCTCAAGATTTACGGGGCCGGCATCGTGTCGTCCTATGGCGAGAGCGCGTTTTCGCTTGGCGATCCCTCGCCCCACCGCATCGCGTTCGACACGCTGCGCACGATGCGCACGCCCTACCGCATCGACGACTACCAGCAGAACTATTTCGTGATCGAGAGTTTCGCGGACCTGTTGCGCCGCACGCGCGACGTGGATTTTGCCCAGTTCTACGACGCGCTCGAAACCCTGCCCGACCTCGCGATCGGCGACCTCGTCGCGGGCGAACGCGTGTTCGCGCAAGGGTCGCAGGAATATGCGCGCCATGCGGCAAGGCGCGCGCTCGCCCCGCAGGCGCCAGCCACGGGTTGAGCACGCCGACGCCCATCGGTTCGAAGTCGACGACGTTGCGCGTCGCGACAATCAATCCGTTCACGAGACCCGTTGCAGCGATCAGGGCGTCGCGCTCCGGCTGCGGATCGGGAACTTGCAAACCGGCACAGCGCTGGGCGACAGCGCGGTCGATCGGCAAGATGCGCGCGGCAAATGGCACGAGAATTTCGCGCTCCAGCCACCGACGCAGAACCGCACCTTGTTTTGGGTTGCGTCGTTCGACAAGCAGGACGCCCCGCTCGAGTTCCAAAACCGTTACGACCGAGATCGAATGGAATGCCGCAGGCGTGGCGGACGCCCGCGCGCGCACATTGGCGTTGCCACGTTCGAATCGACGGAGTTCCGAGACGACATCTGTGTCCAACAGAAACATCAATCGCGATCGACGGCCGACGAAACGCCCTCGCCGAGGCGCGGCGGAGCCAAATCGAAATCGCCGTCTTCTTTTTGCGCAAGCGCGTCCAGAAGGCTCGGGCCGACGCCCATCAGCTTCTGGAAATCGTCGAAACGCAGCAGGACATGCGTCGGCCGACCTCGATCCGTTATCACGACCGGGCCCTTTTCGGCCGCCTTCTTGGCGCCGCCAGCATCCTGATTGAATTCCCGACTCGACATGGTCGTGACGCTCATCTGCGACCTCCAGGCGCTGTATCTACCATTGCAAGTGCGATGGAGCTACAAAATAGCAACATTGCTACATTTGGTGCGATCGACGTGCAGGGCCCAACCCTAAACGCCAGCCCTGCTCACTCTCACTCGACCATTTGCAAAAACTTTGAAAGCCCGCATATGAAGCAATTTTTCCTGGTGCGAAACATGATAACTAGAGCTTAGTTGCCATGCTACTGATATAGAAAACATAGCTGAGTAACATCTGTAAAAAGGCCCAAGAATGCCGAAAGCAATAAACCATTCAATCGAACACGACTTCGAAACGGCATTGGCCAAAAAACGTTTCGGAACAGTTCTCGCGGACCCGCCGTGGAGATTTACAAATCGTACCGGAAAGGTAGCACCGGAGCACCGAAGACTATCCAGATATGAAACGATGGGACTCCCAGAAATCTGCAAGCTTCCTGTCCGCAGTGTCCTAAAGGACACCGCACATCTTTATCTTTGGGTTCCAAATGCGCTTCTCCCTGAAGGGTTAACGGTATTGGATGCATGGGGTTTCAAATATAAGTCTAACATAATATGGCACAAACTACGAAAAGATGGTGGCAGTGATGGCCGCGGCGTCGGATTCTATTTCCGAAACGTAACGGAGATCCTTTTGTTTGGGATTCGCGGCCCAAATGCGCGCACCTTGCGCCCGGGTAGAACCCAAGTGAACTATATCGGCGCACGCAAACGCGAACACTCGCGGAAACCCGACGAACAGTACAAACTTATCGAAAGCTGTAGTTCTGGTCCATATTTGGAGCTATTCTCTCGAGGTACACGGCGTGGGTGGTCGACATGGGGCAATCAAGCTGACGACGGGTACAAACCGACTTGGGACACCTACGCCCACAACTCTTCCAACCAAGCCCAAATTGGCATAGCCGAATAAAATTGAGGAGGAAATCCTGGTGAGTTTTGCCGACGACACGTGGAGGCCGGGAAGTTTCACCAAAAATTTTTCGTGGGGAGCAGATGTTGGGCTTCTTCGACTATACGAAAACATTCGAATTGGTTTCGCCGAAAAACTCGAACCTGTCTCCCGGGCCGACTACCGCAAACGTGTCGCCCACCTAGGCCGTTCCGACCTTATCCCCATCAATTTTTTTCTCTTTAATCGACCGAAAGATGGGGTCGATCATCTGATCGTCGATGAACTTGTATTTCAAGCCATCTCCGACAAACATTCGCCGCGATTCGACTGCCTTGCGTTGTTTGCGTTCAATTTCAGTTCGGTCGGAAAGTGGCGTGGTGCGCGCCCGTGGGAGCGTAGGCCGACCCTATGGGCGCAGAATTACATTTCCGAACGTGTCGCGAAAAATTTTGCATGGGATACTTCTCGCATAAGCGCGAAAGACATCGAATATTTTCTGCAAAGTTCGAGAAAGTTCGAAGCCAAAACTACAGAAAAAGTATCTACAAATTTGAATTTTCTATATCAAATTGGGGGAATTTATAAATTTAAATCCCCTCGAATTGCTCGTTGGTGGGTTGACGCGCTATTTCTTGCGCTGGACCGAATCTCGGCCGACACTGAAATCGATCGAAACCTGTCGAATCAAGACCAGTTAACATCGTTCCTGCAAAGGTCAAAGTTTCTTGAGCTAACGGGCCCAATTACACCCGAAAAACATTTTGCGTTAGCACACCTACTAAAGCTCTACAATGTTTGCGGTGGCGAAGATCGTTTCAAACCCGCACGTGTAAGAGACCTCACTGCGGCGCTACTGCCAGCCTATAGCTGGCAAGAACCAAATGACGACTCCGCCTCAGGTGCTGTGCACCCGACTAACCCGCGAATTTTGAAGCTGATCCCCAGATCATGTGCAAAATTAGCGGAGCAAATTGGTTTCAAAGTCATTTATGGCGACGACATCGAATCGTTTGACCCTGATACTTTTATAAAACAACAAACCCGTGAAGCGCTGGAGGCACTGAAACGACGCGGCGTAGCTCCGAAAATGTCGGCCGACGAACTTCACAAACTGATGAGGGGGAAATGACTACACTTTTTGATACAAGCGCGGTGATCGCCCTTGTTGACTCAAAAAATGACCATCATAAATGGTCATATAAAGAGTACAACTCTCGCAAGATGATCGGTCCAATCGTTATTAGCGATATCGTATATTCCGAGATCTCCGCAGGGATGAAGGACAAAAATGCTGTAGATTTAATTATATCCCAATTCGGGTTTCAAAGGGGTAGTCTGGATGACTCGGCTCTCTATGCTGCGGGGCAGCGTTACGCACTTTACAGGAAAACCAAAGGCACTAAGACTAACGTTCTGCCTGATTTCTTTATTGGGGCGTATGCAAGCACACAAAAAATCCCCCTTGTCACTGCAAACCCGAAAGATTTTCGCAATTTTTTCAGCGGTTTAACAATCGTTCATCCGAAGGGTGAAGAAACGGTGCCGTAAAACGATTCGTCGATTTCAGAAAATCGACTATTGACGGAACTTTGTAATATTTTTCTGCGAGTCCTACCCCCGTCACTCCCACTCGATCGTGCCCGGCGGTTTGGAGGTCACGTCGTAGACCACGCGGTTGATGCCGCGCACCTCGTTGATCATGCGCGTCGCCACGCGCGCCAAAAACGCGTGTTCGAACGGGTAGGATTCCGCCGTCATGCCGTCGGTCGAGGTCACGGCGCGCAGCGCGCACACATAGTCGTACGAGCGCGAATCGCCCATCACGCCGACGGTTTTCACCGGCAACAGAACGGCAAAAGCCTGCCAGATCTTGTCGTAGAGACCCGCCTTGCGGATCTCGTCGAGATAGACCGCGTCGGCCTTGCGCAGGATGTCGAGTTTTTCGCCGGTGATCTCGCCCGGAATGCGGATCGCCAAGCCCGGGCCCGGAAACGGGTGGCGGCCCACCAGGCTTTCGGGCAGGCCCAATTCGCGGCCCAGATCGCGCACCTCGTCCTTGAACAGTTCGCGCAAAGGTTCGACCAGCTTCATACGCATGCGCGCGGGCAAGCCGCCGACATTGTGGTGCGATTTGATCGTCACCGACGGGCCGCCGTCGAACGACACGCTCTCGATCACGTCGGGATAGAGCGTGCCTTGCGCGAGGAAATCGGCGCCGCCGACTTTTTTGGCCTCTTCCTCGAACACGTCGATGAAAGTGGCGCCGATGATTTTTCGTTTGCGCTCGGGGTCGCTCACGCCGTCGAGCTTGTCGAGGAAATCGCGCTGCGCCTGGCGATGGACAAGCGGGATATTGTAGTGGCCGCGGAACAGTTCCACGACCTGGTCGGCCTCGCCCAGGCGCATCAGGCCGTGATCGACCAGGATGCAAACGAGCTGGTCGCCGATCGCCTCGTGCAGCAGCACGGCCGCGACGGACGAGTCCACGCCGCCCGACAGGCCGCAAATCACGCGTCCCTTGCCGACCTGCGCGCGGATTTTTTCGACAGCCTGCTGGCGGAAAGCCGCCATCGTCCAGTCGCCTCTGAGGCCCGCCACGCGGTGCGCGAAGTTCTTGAGCAATGCGGCGCCATGCGGCGTATGCACGACTTCCGGGTGGAACTGCACGGCGTAGAAACGGCGCGCATCGTCGGCGATGGCGGCGAACGGCGCGCCCTCGCTGGTCGCAACCGCCCGGAAACCCGGCGGCAATGCGACCACGCGGTCGCCGTGGCTCATCCACACCTGTTCCCGGCCGCCTTTGGGCCACACGCCCTCGAACAGGCCGCAGGTGTCGTCGACCGACAGCATGGCGCGGCCGAATTCGCGGTGGTGGCCCGCTTCCACCTTGCCGCCCAATTGCGCGCACATGGTCTGCTGGCCGTAGCAAATGCCGAGCACGGGCACGCCCGCCTCGAACACCCATTGCGGCGCGCGCGGCGTGTGGCTTTCGGTGACGGACGCAGGGCCGCCCGACAGCACGATCGCCTTGGCGGCGAAGCCGCGCAGTTTTTCTTCGGGCGCGTTGAAGGGCATGATCTCGCAATAGACGCCGCTTTCGCGCACGCGCCGGGCGATCAGCTGCGTGACCTGGCTGCCGAAATCGAGAATGAGAAGGCGGTCGGTCGAAACGGTTTTGCTTTCCATCGCGCGCGTCCTTGGTTCAGCCGAATCGGGTTCTGCGCGGGCGCTTGATCGCCGCCAGATCGGCCCACCCGTAGGCCGACTGGCAGACGCGCACGCCCCACAATTCTTCCTCGCGGTCGGCGACGTACTGGCCGCCGAGATTCTCGTAAAAATAGCGCGCGGGATTGTCGTGCAGCACCCACACGAAGGCCTGCACCATGCCGCGTTCGGCCAGGCCCGCAAACGCGCCCTCCAGCAGCAGCCGGCCGATGCCGCGATCCTGGCTGTCGGGATGCACGTAGAGCGTGAAAACCTCGCCCGCCCCGACGCCGCTCGCGGCCTTGAGGAAGGGCGCCGCCGGCGGCCGGTCTTCGATGCGCGCGCGCCCGAAACTCGTCATGCCCACGACCGCGCCGCGTTCGTCGAGCGCGACCAGGATCGGGCAGTGCAGGCCTTTGTGGCGGATCTGGTAGGCCCATTCGGCGGTCTGCTTGTCGTACGACATGCCGGTCAAAGCGCGCGCGGGCAGCAGGCTCGCATAGGTCGAGCGCCACGCATCGACATAGACGCGTGCCAGCCCGCGCGCATGGCCCAAGGTCGCGCGATGCAGCGTGGCGCTCATCCGCCCGCCTTGGCGAAGGCCGCAACGAAGAAACCGTCGGTGCCGTCGCGCGCGGGATCGAGTTTCAGATAGTCCGCGTCCGTCGGGCATTGCGTTGCGACGGTTTCGGCCCAGACGCCGGGGATCGGCAGTTTGGCGAAATCGGCGTGTGCGGCCAGAAACGCGTCGGCCTGCGCTTCGTTTTCTTCCGCCAGCAGCGAGCAGGTCGCGTAGAACAGCCGCCCGCCCGGCTTGACGAGGCGCGCGGCACTTTCGAGGATGCGCGCTTGCTTGGCCGCGAGTTCGGCAATTTCGGGCTCGCGCAGAGTCCAGCGCGCGTCGGGATTGCGCCGCCAGGTGCCGGTGCCGGTGCAGGGCGCATCGACCAGCACGCGCTCGAACGACGCTTTGTGGCGCTTGACCCACGGGTCGCGCTCGTCTTCGAGCGAGATGCGCTCCACATTGAACGCCCCTGCCCGTTTCAAGCGCGTCGTGGCGCCCGCCAAGCGTTTGTCGGAAACGTCGCACGCCGCGATATGGCCTTTGTTGGCCATGGTCGCCGCGATGGCGAGCGTCTTGCCGCCGGCACCGGCGCAAAAATCGCACACGCGCATGCCCGGTTTGGCGCCCAGCAACGCCGCCACCAGCTGCGAGCCTTCGTCCTGCACCTCGACAAGGCCGTTTTTGTAGGCGTCCGTCGCCATCAGCGCCGCCCGCGTTTTGGCGCGCAACGCCCAGGGCGAAAGCCGTCCCGGAACCGTCTCGATGCCCGCTTTGGCCAGCGCCTCGCGCGCGGCTTTGCGATCGCTTTTCAGCAGATTGACGCGCAGATCGAGCGGCGCCTCGTCGGCCAGCGCTGCCAGTTCGCGGCGCAGATTGTCGCCAAAACGCTGCGCCAGACGCGCCATTATCCAGGCCGGCACATTGGCGCGCACGGATTCGGGCTGTTCGGGATGTTCGATCGAACGGCCCGCCAGCGCTTCCACCGCCGCCAACTCGCCGCGCGACAAGGGCGGCGGATCGTAGCCGAGGCCCGAAAACATGTTGATCATGGCCGCGCGCGACAGCCCGCCCAGGATCGCAAGATAGGCGATGGTCCATGCGCGGCCGTTTGGCGAAAACAGATCGCGCGCCGACCCGTCGCGCGCGCGCGCCAGCCACCATTCGAGCTGGGCGCGATGGCGCAAGCACCCGTAGACGATGGCGGCCACCGCCGCGCGGTCTTTGGCGCCGATATAGCGCCTGGAGCGGAAATACTCGTTGGCCAAGCGATCGGCCGGGCTGCGCGTGGCGCCGATCTGGTCCAGAATGTCGATCGCCGCGGCCGCCCGCCCGCCCGGCGTCATGCGCCCGAACCGCTGCCGTAATTGGGCGCTTCGCGCATCAAGGCCACGTCGTGCACATGGCTTTCGCGCAAGCCCGCGTTGGTGATGCGCACGAAGCGCGCATTCTCGCGAAGCTCGGCCAGCGAGCGGCTGCCGGTATAGCCCATGGCCGCGCGCAAGCCGCCGACCAGCTGGTGGATCACGGCGCCCACCGGCCCCTTGTAGGGCACGCGGCCTTCGACGCCTTCGGGTACCAACTTCAGGCTGTCTTTGATTTCCTGCTGGAAATAGCGGTCGGCGGAGCCGCGCGCCATGGCGCCCACCGACCCCATGCCGCGATAGGATTTGTACGAGCGGCCCTGGTAGAGAAACACTTCGCCCGGCGCCTCGTCGGTGCCCGCGAACAGCGAGCCGATCATCGCGCACGAAGCGCCCGCCGCCAGCGCCTTGGCCAAATCGCCGGAAAATTTGATGCCGCCGTCGGCGATCACGGGCACGCCCGCGGCCTTGGCGGCGGCCACGCAATCCATCACGGCCGTCAGTTGCGGCACGCCGACGCCCGCCACGATGCGCGTGGTGCAGATCGAGCCCGGCCCGATGCCGACCTTGATCGCGTCGGCGCCCGCATCGATCAGCGCCTTGGCGCCGTCGCCGGTGGCAACGTTGCCCGCGACGATCTGGGTGTAGTTGCGAAGCTGGCGAATGCGTTTTACGGCTTCGATCACGCCCTGGCTGTGGCCGTGGGCCGTGTCGACCACCACGATGTCCACTTGCGCGTCGAACAGGGCTTCGGCGCGCGCATAGCCGTCGGGGCCCACGCCCGTGGCGGCGGCCACGCGCAGGCGGCCTTTTTCGTCCTTCGAGGCGTTGGGAAAACGCTGCGCCTTTTCGATGTCCTTGACGGTGATGAGGCCGATGCAGCGATACGCCGCATCCACCACCAGAAGTTTTTCGATGCGGTGCTGGTGCAAAAGCCGCTTGGCCTCTTCCTTCGACACGCCCTCGGCGACCGTGACCAGACGCTCGCGCGTCATCAGTTCGCGCACGGGCTGCTGCACGTTGGACGCGAAGCGCACGTCGCGGTTGGTCAGCACGCCGACGAGCTTGCGCGTGCCGGGCTCGACCACCGGCAGGCCGGTGATGTGGTTGGCGGCCATCAGGTCGAGCGCGTCGGCCAGCGTCTGGTCGGGGCCGATCGTCAGCGGATTGACGACCATGCCGGACTCGAATTTCTTGACGCGCCGCACCTGCTGGGCCTGGGCGTCGATATCCATGTTCTTGTGGATCACGCCAAGCCCGCCGGCCTGGGCCATGGCGATGGCAAGCGAACTTTCGGTCACGGTGTCCATGGCCGAGGAAACCAGCGGAATGCCAAGCTCGATGCCGCGCGTGAGGCGGGTTTTGACCTCGACCTCGCCCGGCAGCACGCTCGATGCGGCCGGTTCGAGCAGAACGTCGTCAAATGTCAGGGCTTCGCGAATCATTTGGCCGCCTCCGGTCGAGGGGAAGTGGCGCGCATCTATACACTGCCTGCGCGCCTGCGCAAAGCTTCTGCAAAGCCCCGGAAATTGCAGGCCGATTCAGCCCTTGAAGCCGGTCGCGACGAGGAACAGTTCGGACGACTCCGAGCGGCTCGACGGCGGTTTGATGCGCACGACCTTGGCAAAATGGCGCTGGGCGAGTTTGATCAGCATCTGCTCCTCCTGGCCCTGGCGAAATTTGCTGACGAAATTTCCGCCCCGGCGCAAGGTTTGGATCGCAAATTCGATCGCCGCCTCGACCAAGGCCGCAATGCGCAGATGGTCGGTCTCGCGATGCCCGGTGGTTGCGGGCGCCATGTCCGAGAGCACCAGATCGACCTTGCCGTCGAGCAGCGCTTCGAGTTTGGCGGGCGCGGCAGGATCGAGGAAATCGGCCTGCATCACGATAGCACCCGCGATCGGCGCCATCTCCAGAATGTCGAGCGCCACCACGCGCGCGCAGCCGCGCTCGACGGCAACTTGCGTCCAGCCGCCGGGGGCGGCGCCCAGATCGACGACCTTGGCGCCTTGTTTCAAAAATTTGTACTTGGCGTCGATTTCGATCAGCTTGAACGCCGCGCGGCTGCGATAGCCCTGGTCGATCGCCATGCCGACATAGGGATCGTTGAGCTGGCGCGAAATCCATTGCTGCTGGGCCGTGGTGCGGCCCTTGGCGGTCTTGAGCTTCACGTACAAGCGCCGCTCGGTCATGGCGCGCCCTCGCCCATCAGCCCCAGCAAAATGCCCTCGCGCAGGCCGCGATCGGCGACGCGAATGGCGGGTACCGGCCAAAGCCCGCAAATTGCCTCGACGATGGCGCAGCCCGCCACGACCAGATCGGCGCGCTCGCGCCCGATGCAGGGATGGCGCGCGCGTTCCTCGAAATCGCAGGCGGCCAGCGTGCGCGCGAGGCGGCTGATATCGGCGCTAGCAAGGGCGGAACCGTCCACGCGGTCGCGCACGTAGCGCTGCAAGCCCATGGCCATCGCCGACAGCGTGGTAACGGTGCCCGAGGTTCCAAGCATGTCGACCTGCCCGGCCGCGACGCACGCCGCAATGCCGCAGCGCCGGTCGAGATCGGCCAGCGCGCCCGCAATGTCGGCGACGGCCGCATCGTACGAGGCGGGGGCGACAAACGCCGAACCCAGCCGCTCGCCGACCGCAATCACGCCGAACGGCAGCGAGACAAAATCGACGAGAATCCAGCCGCCCGTCGCGGGCGTTTGCGCCAGCCACATCACCTCGGTGCTGCCGCCGCCGATATCGAACATCACGGCATAGGGGGTGCGCGGGTTCAAAAGCGGCGCGCAGCCCGCGAGCGCAAGCGCCGCTTCTTCGCTGGGTTCGATCGCGGCGAGTTCGAGCCCGGTTTCGCGCGCGACCCGGGCCAGAAACGCCTTGCCGTTGGCCGCGCGCCGCGAGGCCTCGGTTGCCACCCCGCGATACGAAACGCAGCCGCGTCGCGCGAGCTTGTCGGCGCAGACATGGAGCGCTTCGATGGCGCGCGCCATGGCCGCCTCGCCCAGAAGATTGGCGCGCGACAGGCCTTCGCCCAGCCGCACGATGCGCGAGAACGCGTCGACTACGCGAAATCCGCCCGGCAGTTCCGGCGCGCGTTTGGCGACGAGCAAACGGCAATTGTTGGTGCCAAGATCGAGCGCGCCGAAAATTTCGTCGGCGTTTGCCCCGCTCTGCCGACGCGCCTGCGCTTCCGCCACCCCGACCACGTCCTGCTCCCGCCCTGCAAACGACACGAGCGCCAACCTATCCGCTCTGCGGTTTTTGCGCAATTGACCGGCTGCCCGAACGGCGATATACAGCGCGCCGGTTCGTCGTGTCCCTGGTGGGGGATCGTCTAACGGTAGGACCGCTGACTCTGACTCAGCTAGTCTAGGTTCGAATCCTAGTCCCCCAACCAAATATCGTTTCGCGGTCGGTTGGTTCAGCCGCCGCATGACACGCCGGATCTGGCGTCCTTCAACCGGCAGCGGCTCCACTTGTAAATCCCGGAAAACTGTTCAAACAAACCGGGCCAGTTCTAGCAGCAGATCAAGCCGAATCGTGCCGCGTTGCTTGATCGCAAATCCAGTCGTGAAACCGCTCCGCAGCACCGCTCAACTTTCGACCCTTCGGCCGGACAAGGTAGTACGCATAGTCGGTCGGAATCTCCAGCGACAGCGGAGATACGAGCGTGCCTTGGCGCAACTCCTCCCGAATGAAAGATCGGATGAACAGCGAGACGCCGACCGCATTCAGCGTCGCGCTGAGCTGGAAATGCCGGTCGCTCATCATCAATCCGCGTCGCCCCACGTTTTCTGCCTCGCTTAACCCTGCGGCCGCGAGCCACTGCCGCCACATATTGTGGTCGTCGACATGCAGCAGCGTGTGGCGTTTGAGGTCGCCAACCTCGCGCAACGGGATCTTCCTGAAAAGCTTGGGGCTGCACGCAGCGATCAGCGGCGCTTCGAGCAAGCGCCGACATTCGACGCGCGGCCATCCGCCCGTGCCCCACTGCACGGCAATGTCGGCAACTTCGCCGCCTTCCGACGTCGGCGAATAGGTATCGTTGTCGTGGCTGAAGGACAGTTCGATTTTCGGATGCTTCGTCCAAAAATCGACAAGACGCGGGGCGAGCCAGCGACTGGCAAACATCGGCAGCACGGCGACGCGCACGACCGGCCGCGTGGGCGCAGGCGTCACCAATGCCAGCCCCGTTTCGATCGCGCGCAGTCCCTCGCGCACGAACGGCACCAGCTTCTCGCCGGCGTCGGTCAATTTGACGCCGCGGGAAGTTCGCTCGAACAGTTTCGTGCCGATCTTCGTCTCGAGTATCTGCAGGTGATAGCTGATTGCGCTTTGCGTAATCGCAAGCGACGCGGCCGCCTGCGTGAGGTTTCCCGCCCGCGCCACAACATCGAAAACTTGAATGGCTTTAAGAAACGCGATTTGCGCCACTATCCGCTCCTGCAAACAACATCATAAGGGGCTCGACGGGTCTGTCATCAATTTTTTCGATGCCTCGGAAAAAGAATGAATTTGAGACGCAGGCATCTGCGGCACTAAGGTCGGGAAGATGGCGGCCGTCCAGCCCTGGCTGGAAAGAGATCGCGTTTGATGGGGGATGGAAACAGGTGATTTTTCTTCGCCGATCGTTCCGGAACTGCGTCGGCCATGGCTGACGGCGCGAAGACCGATGCTCTTCGGCTCGACGGCGTATCGAAACATTTCGGCGGCGTGCGAGCCGTCGACAACCTATCGTTTGCCCTGTCGGGCAATGAAATCCTCGGTCTGATCGGCCCCAACGGCTCGGGCAAATCGACGACCGTCAATCTGATTGCGGGCGTCTTCCCGGTAACAGCGGGCGCAATCCGCCTCGACGGACAAGCGGTCGAAACCGTTCCCGAACATGGCCGTCCGCCGCTCGGACTTGCGCGCACCTTCCAGACCGCGTCGCTTTTCCCCGGTTTCACGGCTCTCGAACAGATGCTTGTGGGCGGCCATGTCCGTACGCGCGTGCGCGGCATCGGCGCCCTGCTCGGCAGCCGCGCGGCGAGAGTCGAGGAAGCCGCCCGGATCGACGAAGCCACGGAGCTGCTTGCATTCGTGGGACTTGGCGGACTAGCGACGACGCCGATCGAGAACCTGTCGTCGGCGCAGCAACGGCTGCTGATGATCGGCTCCGCGCTGGCCTCCCGCCCGCGGGTGCTTCTGCTCGACGAGCCGGCGGCCGGCATGGTCGCGGCGGAACGTCGCGCGCTTTGCGACCTCATCCTCGCTATCAAAGGGCGCGGGGTCTCGGTGATGGTTATCGAGCACCACATGGCGCTGATCATGAGGGTCTGCGACCGGATCGTTGTGCTGAATTTCGGGCAGAAAATCGCCGAGGGCACGCCCGAGGCGGTGCGCAACGATCCCAAAGTGATCGATGCCTATCTGGGGGCTTCGCACTGATGCTCGAGATCAAGGATCTGCGCGCGGGCTACGGCACCATCGAGGTGCTGCACGGCGTGTCGTTCGAGGTGAAAAAGGGCGAATGCGTCGCGCTGATCGGTGCGAACGGTTCGGGCAAGACATCGACCCTCAAGGCGATCTGCGGATTGCTTCCGGTGCGCGCGGGCAGCGTGACGTTCGACGGCAAACGCATAGACGCGCTGCCGGGTCACGCGATCGTCGAAAGCGGCATCGCGATGTGTCCGGAAGGCCGCCAAGTGTTTCCCGAGATGACGGTTGTGGAGAATTTGCGCATCGGCGCCTACGCGCGCAAGGACGCCGAGCAGGAATCCGACATTGCCGCGATGCAGGAGCTGTTCCCCATCCTGCGCGAGCGCGCGCAGCAGGATGCCGGCAAACTGTCGGGCGGCGAACAGGAAATGCTCGCGATCGCGCGCGCGCTGATGGCGCGGCCAAAACTGTGCATCTTCGACGAGCCGTCGCTGGGCCTCGCGCCCAAAATCGTCGCCGAGGTCGAAGCGACCCTCGCGCGGATCAAGACGCGCGGAATCACGACCCTTCTCGTCGAACAGAACTCCGCCATGGCGCTGCGCCTGGCCGACCGCGTGTACCTCTACGAATCGGGCGAAATCGTTCTGGCCGGCTCCAGCGCCGAGCTGCGCGACGACCCCGCCATCGCCAAAGCGTATCTGGGCGAATGAAAAACAAACGGGCGGCCCGGCCCCAACCTCAGGAGGAGACCAGCCATGAAAACGCTTCGGATGCTGTTTAAATCGTCGCTTGCCGCGCTCGCGGTCGGCGGTATTCTCGCGGCGGCCGGTCCTGCGGTCGCCCAACGCGAAATCGTCATCGGCGTCAACGACGCCCTGACGGGTCCGGGCGCGGTCTACGGTCTGCCGCAGGCAAACTCGGTGCAGATGGCCGCCCGCGAAATCAATGCGGCTGGCGGGATCAAGGTCGGCACGACCGCCTACACCTTGCGCGTGGTGCAGTACGACGACAAAGCGAATCCGACCGAAGCGACCAACGCCGTGCGCCGCCTGCTCGACCGGGACGGCGTGAAGTTTCTGCTCGGATTCTGCTGCTCCGGCCCGACGAGCGCCGTCGCTTCGTTCATCGGGCGCGAAGATGCGGTGATGCTGGTCGGCAACGCGGCCGAGCGCGCGATCACGACCCAAGGAATACCCAACCTGTTTCGCACCCGTCCGCCGGCCGACTATACCGGCCAAGCGGCCGGCCGCTTCGTCGCCGCCCAAGGGCCCCGTCGGATTGCGGTGATCGGCTCCCTCGAAGTCGGATTCTACGTCCAGTATCTCGACGCCTTCGAGAAGGAATTCGCCAAGAGCGGCGGCGCCATCGTCGCCAAGGAGAGCTTCGGGTTGCGCGATCGCGACATGACCCCGCAGCTGACGAAAATCCGCGCGCTCCAGCCCGACGCGATTCTGGTGATCGGTTACGTCGAACCGGCGGCTTTCGTCTATCGCCAGTCGGTCGAACTGGGCTTGAACGTGCGGCGCTACGGCTTCACTAGCGGTAGCGAGGACCAGTTCCTGCGCGTGGCGACGTCGCAGCAGATGGAAGGCGTTTGGGATCTTCGTCCGACCGAACTGACCATGGAGTCGGCGAGCCCGGCGGGCGTCCGATACGAAGCGAACTACAAGTCCGCATTCGGCGCCACGCCGGCACCGAGCTCGCCCTACGCGTACGACCAGGTCTACGTGCTCAAGCACGCGCTCGAGCGCGCGGGGACCGTGACCGACACCAAGCAGGTCGCCCAAGCGATCCGCACGGCGACGATCCCGCCGGAAGCAGTGATGCGTTACCTGCCGGTCGGCGGACGCATGTTCGACGAGAACGGCCAAGCCTATACGACCAACGCCGCGTTCCAGTGGCGCAACGGTCGGTGGGTTTTCGTGGAAGATCTGCCCTCGGATCCGGCCGACTACTCGAAGTTTCTTCGCGGCTTGCGGCAATAGGCGCGCCCGGCGCGGCGGCGTTCGTCGTCGTCGCGCCGAGCGGGAGCGGGATATGGTCGAAATCCTCCAGCAGATTCTCAACGGCCTGACGATCGGCGGGGTCTACGTGCTCATCGCGCTCGGCCTCACGACCGTTTTCGGAATCCTTGGCATCTCCCATTTCGCCCATGGTTCGATCTCGATGTTCGGCGGGTACGTCGTGTTTTTCCTGACAACCGAATCGGGCATGCCGCTGTCGCTGGCTTGTCTTGCCGCGCTTGCGGTCGGCTTCGTGCTGGGGATCGCGGTGGAGCGGTTCGCCTATCGTCCCGTCCGCGACGCCAGTCCGATCAACGCATTCATCGTTGCCCTCGGTCTCACCATGATTGCCGAGGGCGCCAACTTGCGTCTCTTCGGCGCCGACCAGATCGTGATTCCGACCGACCTGCAGTCCGTCTTCCGCATCGGCGCGCTGACGCTGACGGAACTGCGCCTCTACATCATCGTGCTGACCGTCTCGCTGATCCTCGCGATGACGCTCTACATTCGGCGCAGCAAAACGGGCTACGCGATCCGTGCCCTCGCGCAGAATCGCAATGCCGCGATTCTCATGGGCGTCGACGTCTCGCGCATCACAATGCTGGTTTTTGCCATTTCGTCGATGCTGGGCGTCGCCGCAGCGATCATGATCGGCGCGCTTTTTGCGATCGCTCCGGGCGTCGGCGAAGGTCTGGCCATCAAAGGTTTCTCGGTGCTTATTCTCGGCGGGTTGGGTTCGATCCCCGGCGCGATCGTCGGCGGCCTCATCTTGGGCGTAACCGAGGCGTTGGCCGCCGGTTTCATATCTTCGGCCTACAAGGACGTCATCGCTTTCCTGGTGATGATCGTGGTGCTGCTTGTGCGCCCGCAAGGGCTGCTGGGAAAACACCCATGAGACGCGCTCTGGCTCCCCTTGCGATTCTGGCAATGCTCGCCGTCGCGATCGCCGCCCCGCAATACATCACGATCAAATACTACGTGCAGCTCATCCTGCTGGCACTCATCTGGACGATCATGGCGCACGGCCAGAACATCATCCAAGGGATGGCCGGCTACGTGTCGATCACCCAAGCCGGCTTGATGGGCGTGGGCGCCTATGCGTCGACCTTGCTCAGCATCCGCCTCGACTGGCCGGTCTGGGCCAGCATGGCCGTCGCGCCCTTCGTTACCGCGCTGTTCTCCGTGTTCGTCGGCTATCCAAGCCTTCGGGTCAAAGGACATTACTTCGCGATCGTCACGCTTGCCTTCAACATGGTGATCTTCACGGTGCTCGTGAATTTCACGACGCTCACGCGCGGCGAGGCGGGCATCCCCAACATCAAGCGCCCCGAGCCGCCTTTCGGTCTCGTCGATTTCGACGATCGGGTCGCCTACTACTATCTCGTCCTCGCCGTCACCGTCGCCATGACGGTCTTGATGTGGCTGCTGATGCGCTCGTCGATCGGCCGCATCCTGCGCGCGATCCGACAGAACGAGAATCTCGCCGCAGCCTGCGGAATCGCTGTCTGGAAGTACAAACTGTTCGCGTTCGTCGCCAGCGCCTTTTATGCGGGCGCCGCCGGCGCGCTCTACGCGCACTATATCGGCTTCATCAATCCCGAAACTTTCGGCGTCGCCCAGTCGCTCGACGCCATCCTTGCGGTCATCCTTGGCGGTACCGGCACGCTGTTCGGACCGATGCTGGGCGCCTTCGCAGTGGTGTTTTTGCCGGAGTATCTGCGCATCGTCGATGGATTCCGCTTGATCGTCTACGGGATGCTGCTGGTCGTAGCGACGATCTTCATGCCGCGTGGCGCCTTGCACGCGCTGGGCCAAGCATGGAACTTCGTGGCACGACGCTTGGGAGCGGCGAAATGACCGCCGACGATATCGTCGCCGCTGCCAAGGACTTTGCAGAAAGCTACATCGCGCCCCACGCCGAGGCGTGGGAGGCGCAAAGCAGGCTGCCCGACGCCTTTTTCGCGCGCGCCGCCGAAGTCGGCTTGCTCGGCATCGAAGTTCCGGCGTCCTTCGGCGGTTCGGGGCTCGGCTTCGCGGCCAAAGCCAGGATATGCGGGATTCTGGCGGGTGCGGATTTCGGCGCGGCCATGGCGCTCGTCAACTCCCAGAACGTGGCGAAAAAAATTGCCCAAGCCGCTCACGCTTCGATTGCTGCCGAGTACGTGCCCGATCTGCTCGCGGGCGCGCGTATCGGCTGCACGGCCTTGACGGAACCGCAATCGGGCTCCGATTTTGCGGCGATCGGCATGCGCGCTCGGCCGGCGGAAGGCGGCTGGCGACTGACGGGCGAAAAAGCGTGGATCACAAACGCGGTTTGCGCGGACACGATCGTCGTCTACGCCCAAACGAAAGCGCAAGGCGACGCCTCCGGTATCGGCGCATTCCTTGTGGACGCGCGACGCGACGGGTTCACGCGTGGCCAAAACGCAGGCGCCTTTGGGCTGCATTCGTGCGGGGCAGGCGCTTTTCGACTCGACGACTGCTTCGTTCCCGCACATGCGGTTCTGGACGCGCCCGGCGCTGCCTTCAAGGCGATCCTGGCCGAGATAAACGGTGCGCGGCTCTACGTCGCTGCGATGTGCTGCGGGATGGTCGATTCCGCAATCCGCGCCGCGCACGCGTGGGGCCGCCAGCGCACGAGTTTTGGCCGGACGCTGACCGAGCACCAAAGCTGGCGTTTTACGCTGGCCGAAGCGGCGACCGATGTCGCAGGCGTACGCGCGCTCGTCGAAGCTGCGGCCGCTTCCCTCGACGCGGGCGCCGACGTTCAGTTGGAAGCTGCCCAATCGAAGATCCTCGCCGCAAGGATTGCGCGCACGCGCATCCCCGAACTCATCCATGCGATGGGCGCCGAAGGGCTCAAGACGCGCTACCCGCTGGGCCGCCACCTCGTCGGCGCGCAATTTGCCGGCCTGGTCGACGGTTCGACCGAAATGCTGCTCGAACGGGTGGCCAAACTCACCGCAAAGGGCATGAATTGATGGACGATATGCGGGTTTTCCAGATTCAAGGCGACTGGGGCTTCGACCATCTGAAGCTTGCGCGCCGACCGATACCCGTGCCGGGACGGGGCGAGGTTCTGGTGCGGATGAAGGCAGCTACTCTGAATTTCCGCGATCTCGTCGTGCTCGATCGCGGCTACGGTCGCGCGACCGGCGAATTGCCGCTCGTTCCCGTTTCCGACGGTGCGGGCGAGATCGCCGCGATCGGTCCGGGCGTCGTGCGCGTGAAAGTTGGCGACCGTGTTTGCCCGACCTTCTTCCAGTCTTGGATTGGCGGCGACGCGCGGCCCGAGAGCTTCGCAAAGTCCTTGGGCGCGCCGCTTGACGGGGCTATGGCCGACTATATGTGTCTTTCCGAGGAAGGCGTCGTGCGCATACCGGCGACGTTGAGCGATGCCGAAGCCGCCGCGCTCCCGTGCGCCGCACTCACGGCGTGGAGCGCTTTGGTGACGCTCGGCCGCATCAAAGCGGGCGACAAGATACTCGTCCAAGGGACCGGCGGCGTTGCGCAGTTCGCCCTGGCCTTTGCCAAGATCCACGGCGCACACGTCACGGTCATCTCCTCGTCTGACGAAAAGCTCGTCCGAATGCGCGGTGCCGGGGCGGATGCGACGATAAACTATACGGTCGATCAGGATTGGGCGAAGGCCGCGCGCGACATCGCCGCCGATCGCGGCGGCTTCGACAACATCGTCGAGTTGGGCGGCGAGAAGACTCTGCCGCTGTCTTTGCGCTGCGTGCGGCCGGGCGGAACGATCTCCGTGATCGGCGTTCTGACCGGATTGGCACTGAACGCCTCGCTGGGACCGATCGTAGCGCGGCAGATCAGGCTGCAAGGCGTCACTGTCGGCAACCGCGATTCGTTCGAGCGCATGCTTGCCGCGATCGCGCAGCACGGCATCAAACCGGTTCTCGACCGCCGCTTCGCGTTTTGCGACCTGAAGGAGGCTCTGCTCCATCTCAAATCCGGACGGCAATTCGGCAAGATCTGGATCGAACATTGAGCATGCTGTATCCGACCCAATTCTCGACGCCGGAACCCGACAAGATCGCGTTCCGCCTTGTGCGGAGCGGCGAGTCCGTCACGTTCCGGGAACTCGACGAGCGTTCGAACCGCGCCGCACACTTGTTCCGCAGCTGCGGCGTCGGGCGCGGGGACCACATTCTCGTGCTGATGGAAAACAACCGCCAATTTCTTGAAGTCTGCTTCGGCGCCGATCGCGCGGGTCTCTACTACACGGCCGTCAGCACCCACCTGGTCGTCGACGAGATCGAGTACATCCTGCGCGACTGCGGCGCAAAGCTTGTTGTCACTTCGCAAGCGCAGGGTGCGGTCATGGAAGCGCTGCGCACCCGCTTGCCGGACATCGTCCATTGGTACATGATCGATGCCGATCGTCCGGGCTTTGTCGATTGGGACGCCGCCGTCGATCGCCATCCCGCCGTGCCGATTGCCGACGAATGGCAAGGCCTCGACATGCTGTATTCGTCGGGCACGACCGGCAGGCCGAAGGGGATCAAATGGTCTCTCCCGGGAAGGCCGCCGGGCGGGCGTACGATGCTGGTAGATCTGTTGGCGCGGCTTTTCGGGTACCAGGCCGATACGCGCTATCTTTCGCCTGCCCCGCTCTACCACGCGGCGCCGATGCGCCATTCGATGACGGTGATCAAACAAGGCGGCACCGTGTTCGTCATGGAGAAGTTCGACGCCGAGGAGGCTCTGGCCACGATCGAGCGCGAGCGGATCACCCACAGCCAGTGGGTGCCGACCATGTTCGTGCGCATGCTGAAACTTCCGCCCGAAATGCGCGCGCGCTACGACATGGTTTCGATGCGCATGGCCATCCATGCGGCCGCACCGTGTCCAGTGGACGTCAAAGAGCGGATGATCGCCTGGTGGGGGCCGATTCTGCGCGAATACTATGCTGGCACCGAAAACAACGGGTTCTGCACCCTCGATACGCCGGAATGGCTCGCCCACAAGGGATCGGTCGGGCGGGCCGTGCAAGGAAAACTGCGAATCTGCGACGAACGCGGCGAAGAGCTGCCCGTCGGCGAAGAAGGCGAAGTCTATTTCGCCGACGGGCCGCAGTTTTCCTATCACAACGATCCTGCAAAAACCGCGTCTTGCCGAAACTTGCAAGGCTGGACGACGCTTGGCGACATCGGTCGGCTCGATGCCGACGGCTATCTCTACTTGGTCGATCGAAAATCTTTTTTGATCATCTCGGGCGGCGTCAACATCTATCCGCAGGAGATCGAGGATGCGATCTTGTCGCACCCAAAGGTCGCCGACGTTGCCGTCATCGGCGTGCCGAACGAGGATTTCGGCGAAGAGGTCAAAGCGATCGTTCAGCCGCTTGAAACAGCCCAAGCGGGTCCCGAACTGGCAGACGAGATCATGGCACTCTGCAAGACTCGCATTGCCGCCTACAAGTGCCCGCGCTCGGTGGAGTTTCGAACCGCGCTGCCGCGTCATCCGACAGGGAAGCTCTTCAAACGACTGCTAAAACAGCAATACTGGACAAAAGACGCCAACAAGGTGGGGTCATGATCCGCAAGACCGTCGGCGCCATACCATCAGCACTTTAGCGTGCCGCAACAGGTGCAGGCGAAACGGAACATAGAACTCGGCTTAAATTGTATTTGGATTCGATCATTACTGGCCGGTATCTCCTCGAAGCAACGCATCCCCGATCGTCCGGTCGATCCGGGAACGGGCCTTACGCTGGACGCAGGAGTATCTTCGGCGCGGCGGCGCGGCCGGAAACGAGGTCGTCGAAAGCGGCGGCACCGTCGTCGAGGCTGCGTTCCTCGACCCAGTCGAGCGATCCGAAGCCGCCCGCGCCTAGCGCATCGAGCGCCACGCGCAAATCGGCGGTCGAATAGGTGTAGCAGCCGATCAGCGCGATCTCGCGCAATGTGAGGTCGCGCCAATCGAGCGGCGTGGTCCAGTCGCCGAGCCCGGCATGCACGACCGTGCCGCCTGCCGCAGCGGCCTTGATCGACAGATTTCGCGTGACTTCGATGCCCACCGCGTCGAACACCAGATCGAAATGCCCGGCCATTTCCGCGGCTACGCGTTCGGGCGACGCGGCGACGTCGCCGAGCGTTTTGGTCAGCGTGATGCGGCGCAACGCATTGGTCTCGACGACGGCCGGCGGGCGCACGCAGCGCCGCGCGAGTGCGAGCGCAGCCAGCAAACCGATCGCACCGGCACCGATCACCAGAGTCCGCGCCTCGGCCAAGGGCCGCACCAGCGCGCGCTCCGCCAATGCGAGCGCGTGGATCACGGTCGCCGCGGGTTCGGTCAGGGCGGCGGCGCGGTCGGACACCTGGTCCGGAACTGCGATCAAGCATTGGCGCGGCACTGCCAGACGCTGGGCGAAGGCGCCTGGACGGCTCATGCCAATCATCGTGCGGTTCGAGCACAAATTGGTGCGGCCTTCGACGCAGTAACGGCACTCGCCGCAGACCACAAGCGGATTGGCGGTGACGCGCTGCCCGACCATCGGCCCGGCCAGCACGGTGCCGACGAATTCATGGCCCAAGATCATCGGCGGCACGCGGCGCGGATCGTGGCCTTTATAGGCATGCAGGTCCGAGCCGCAAATGCCGACCGCATCGACGCGCACCAGCGCGTCGTCGCCGGAGATCTCGGGGGAAGCGACGTCGCGCATCTCCATCTTGTTGGCGCCGCCAAAAACGAGTCCGCGCATGTCTGCCTCACTTGGCGGAGAAACCGCCATCGACGTAAAGAATCTGGCCTGTGATGTAGTCGCTCGCCGGGCTCGAAAGAAAGATCGCCGCGCCGTGCAGATCGCGCGCTTCGCCCAGGCGGCCGATCGCCGTGCGCTGGGCGAGGCCCGCAGCCCGCGCGGGATCGGCGAACAGCGGGGCCGTCAGATCCGTGGGGAAGAAGCCCGGAGCAATCGCATTCACGCCGATCCCGTCTTTCGACCACGCTTCGGCCATCGCGCGCGTCATCTGCGCGATGCCGCCTTTCGCGGCTCCGTAGGGAATGCTGTCCGGAAAGGCGCGGCTCGATTGCAGCGAGGCGATCGTCACGATTTTGCCCCAGCCGCGTGCCGCCATCGCGGGCACCAGATATCGGCTCAGAAAGAACGGGGCCGCGAGCATCGTCTCGATCTGCGCATCCCAATCCGCGTCGCCGATTCCGGCGGCGGACTTGCGCGCGTTGAGACCGGCCGCGTGCACGACAATGTCGGGCGGACCAAAGGCCCGGGCCGACTCGCGCGCGAATTGCGCCAGCGACGCGCGATCGGCGAGATCCGCGCGGACGAACGCGGCGCGCGATCCCAAGCGCGCGCGCGAATCGGCCAGCGGCGCCTCGCGGCGGCCGGCGAGCACCACCGACGCACCTGCCCCATGCAGCGCTTCGGCGATCGCAAAACCGATCCCAGTGCCGCCGCCGGTCACCAGCGCGGTCTTGCCGGCCAAGGAGAACAGGCCGGCGATCACGGCGCGTCCGCCACTTCCGCCAGGGCCGCGTGCACGACCGACGCGATGGCCCGGCAATCGTCGCGCGACAGCGCCAGCGGCAGGCGGATGTCGAACAGCCCGCCGAGCACGCGCTCGGCGTTGGGCAGATCCTGTGCCGCGCCGAAATAGCGCCAATGCGACCAAACGGAGGTGAATCCAACCGGCTCCTCCGCACCGAACCACTTCACGTGCAGCCCGCGCGCCGCGCAGGCCGCGACGAATTTCGCCATCGTCGCGCGCGACAGACCGACCAGCGAGAATTGCAGCGAGCTCATGACGAAGTCCTCGCCGGCGGGGCGATGCGGCAAACGGATATGCCGGGCGTTGGACAGATCTTCGACGAGCCAGGCGTAGCGCTCGTTCCACCGCCGACAGCGATCTGCCAGACGCGCGCCGAGTTGCGGGCGCGCCACGGCGGCGGCGAGGTTGGACATGCGCAGGCTGAAATTTGGCGTCAGGTACTTCCACCGCTCGAATGCTTGGTCGTCGGGCCGCGCAAGATGCGAGCCGTAGAGCATGTAGCTGCCCGACATCAGAATCGCGCGCGCGGCCAGATCGGGATCGGACGTGACGAGCAAACCGCCTTCGCCGGCGTTGGCGTGCTTGTAGCTTTGCAGGCTGAAACAGCCCGCAAGCCCCCATGTGCCGGTCGGCTTGCCCTTCCAGCCGGCCCCCATCGTGTGCGCGCAATCCTCGATCACGCGCACGCCGCGTGGCGCGCAGGTCCGCATCAGAGCGTCCATGTCGCAGATATGCCCCCGCATATGCGACAGCAGCAGCGTCTTTGCGCCGCTTGCGTCGGCCTTGCGCGCCAGATCGTCGAGATCGATCGTATAGTCGTCGGTCACGTCGATCAGCACGGGCGCAGCGCCGGCATGGGCGATGGCGCCCGGCACGGGCGCCAGCGTGAAGCAGTTCGACATCACTTTGTCGCCCGGCATCACGCCCGAGGCCCTCAGAGCCGCGAACATCGTCGATCCGCACGAGTTCATCGCAACGCAATAGGCGGCGCCGATCTCGCGCGCGAACTCGAGTTCGAGCGAGGACGTTTCCGAAGGCTTGGCGCCGACCTCGCCGTAGCGATGGAGCTTGCCGTTGGCCAGCAGCGCGGTTGCCGCCTCGATCCCTTCGATCGGGATTGCTTCTTGCCTGGTAAGATCGAGATCGAGCCGCCTGGTTGCGCTCATCGATTGCCGCCCAACGTGCCCAGTTCGAATTTCTCGTCGGGGTAGTATTTCTTGAGCCGCACGTCGCCGGTGCGCGCGTGGCCTTCCATACCTTCCAGGCGCGAGATGCGTGCGGCGATCTGGCCGACCGTACGCGACGCTTCGCGGGTCAGCCGCTGATAGGTCACCGTCTTGATGAACTTGCCCACCGACAGGCCACCCGTGTAGCGGGACGCGCCGCGTGTGGGCAGGATGTGGTTCGGTCCCGAGCACTTGTCGCCGTAGGCGACGGTTGTCTCCTCGCCCAAGAACAGCGATCCGTAATTGGTGAGCTTGCCCAGCCACCAATCCAGATCCGACGCGAGCACCTGCAGATGTTCGCTGGCGTAGCGGTCGCTGACTTCGACGGCTTCTTCGCGCGTGTCGCACAGCACGATTTCGCCGTAGTCGCGCCACGCCGCAGTCGCGGCATTGCGCGCGATGTCGGGCAGGGCGGCGATCGTGCCGGGAATGCGCGCGAGCACCGCTTCGCCGACGCGACGCGAGGTCGTGATCAGCCACACCGGGGAGTCGGGCCCGTGTTCGGCCTGGCCGATCAGATCGGCGGCGACGATTTCGGGATCCGCGGTGTCGTCGGCGATGACGGCCGACTCCGTCGGGCCGGCGACCACGTCGATGCCCACGCGGCCGAACAGGCGGCGCTTGGCTTCGGCGACGAAACGATTGCCCGGGCCCACGATGATGTCGGCCTCCTTGCCGGTAAACAGGCCGTAGGCCAGGGCCGCAACCGCTTGCACGCCGCCCAGCGCCAGCACGGTGCCCGCGCCGCAAACCTTCGCCGCATAGAGGATCGCGGGGTTGATCCCGTGTTCCCTGTGTGCGGGCGACGTGGCCACGATGTTGGGTACGCGCGCGACAGCGGCGGTTCCCACGCTCATGATGGCGCTGGCAGCGTGCGCGTAGCGCCCGCCGGGCACGTAGCATCCGGCTGTATTGCAAGGAATGAGTTTTTGGCCCGCGATCAAGCCGGGGATCAGCTCCGCTTCGAACTCGTGCAGCGAGTCGCGCTGGCGCTTGGCGAAGTCCTGAACGCGGTCGCGCGCGAAGCGGATGTCGTCGCGCGTCAGCGAGCTCAAGGACTTCTCCGCTTCGGCGAAGGTCGCTTCGCCGACCACGATCTCGCCCTTCCAGCCGTCGAGATCGCGCGCGTAGCGGCGCGCGGCTTCCTCGCCGCCGGTACGGATTTCCTCGAGCATCCGGGCAACGGTCTCGTCGGTCTCTTTGTCCATCGCTTGGCGCGGCGGATCGGATTTCTTCAGGTATTGGACGGCCATGTTCGGCTCCACAAAACGAGGCCGGCCGGACCGCGTCCCGATCGGACGCAATCCGGCCGGAAAACGTGCTCAATTGCCGTTGGCAAATGCCTTCAGGCGCGGATCGGCGTCGACCCGACGCAAAGCGGCATCGGTCACGTAGACGTTCGAACTCGGGACCGCTTCGTCCGCTCGCAGCGAGCCTACTTCCTTCATGAAGGCGGCAATCGCGTCCATCGTCTTGCCGGCCGGGGACGGCTGATTGCCGGCGCGGCCGAACAATTCGAGATGTTGGGCCAGCGTATACATCGGCCGCAAATCGAACTCGCGGTTCATGGCCGCGGTCGAAATGTTCACGCCGCCCGCCTCGTAGTGGCGCCGCATCGCCGCGATGGCGCGCGGGCGATCGGCCGCCAGCCAACGCTGGGCGCGCAAGTAGACCGCCGTGAACCGCGCCAGCAATTCCGGATTGTCGCGCGCCCAGTCGGCGCGGACGACCATGTTGCCCGGGATGACCACGTTGACGTCGCGGCCCGAGCACAAGGCGCGCGCGCCGGCGTTCTCCTCGACCGTGTAGATATTCGGCGCCCACAGGCCGCCCAGATGGGCGTTGCCCGAGCTCATCGCGGCGATGATCTCCGACTGTCCCATCGAGCGCAACGTCACGTCGGCGCGTCCGAGGCCGAATTTCTGCACGCACGCGCGCACGGCGAGATCGACGGTCGAATTGCCGGTCAGGAAGATCGTCTGCCCCTTCAACGAAGCCGGGTTGGCGACGATGGCGGCCGCTTGCGGCCCGTTGACCCAAATCCCGTTCGTCGCCGATTGGTCGTCGGAGAACGCAAAGGTGTGCAAGTCGAAGCGCGCGGCGCCGAGCACCGCGGGCACGGCGCCCGTATAGCCCAAATCCCACGAGCGACTGGCGGCGATTTGCGGCGCGCCGGCGGGGAAGTTGGTGATGGTCACGCGCAAGCCCATCTCGCGCCACATGTTCTGCTCCTCGGCGACAGTGAACGGCGTCGAACCGAGCAGCGCCGGTTGGGACGAGATGCGGATTTCCCGCAGTTCCTGGGCGGCGGCGGGCGCCGTCCACAACGCGACCGCAGCGAACGCGGCCGCGACGTAGCTCATCGGATTGGTCTTCATCGGGATCTCCCTGTAAGAGGCTGGGTTGTCGGGTTTTCAGTGCGTCTTGTCGTGCTGCTCGCGCAGCAAACGCCAGATTCGGGTGCGCAGATGGACGAATGATTCGAGATCCATCACGTCTTCGATGCGTTCGTGCCTGTCCCACTGCTCGGCTTTGCGCACCGGCGAGATGTCGATCGTCTCTTTGATCTTGCCCGGGCGGCGAGTCATCACGATCACGCGGTCGGCCAGATAGACCGCTTCTTCGACCGCGTGGGTGATGAACATGACCGTGCGCGGATTGGCGCGACCGACCCGCAGAAGTTCCTCCTGCATGACCGTGCGCGTCTGCGCGTCGAGCGCGCCGAACGGCTCGTCCATCAGAAGCACTTGGGGATTGAGAACGTAGGCGCGGGCGATCGCCACGCGTTGCTGCATCCCGCCCGACAATTGATGCGGATAGGCGCCCTCGTAGCCCTCCAGCCCCATCAGCTTGATGCTCGCCGCGATGCGCTCGCGGGCTTCGTCGCGCGGCACGCCCAGCGAGCGCAGGCCGAAATCGATGTTCTCCTGGACTGTCTTCCAAGGAAACAGCGCGAATTGCTGGAACACGACCGCGCGGTCTGGTCCCGGCGCTTCGACGATCTTGCCGCCGACCTTGCAAGTGCCCGAACTGGGGAATTCGAGGCCCGCAGCCATGCGCATGCACGTGGTCTTGCCGCAGCCCGACGGCCCCACGACCGCGACGAACTCGCCGTCGCGCACGGTGTAGCTCACGCTGTCCAGAGCGACGAACTGGCGGTCGCCGGCCCCGAACACCCGCGAGACGTTGTCGAGCACGATTTCGGCCATCGTCTATCGCCCCTTTCGGCGGATCATCCACGTTTCGAAGCGGCGCAGAGCGACATCGATCAGCAGGCCAATGACGCCCACGGCAATCATGCCGACCATGACGATCGAGGTGTCGATCGCGGCCTGCCCGCGCACCATCATCAAGCCGATTCCCGCGTTGGCGGCGATCAGCTCGGCGCCGATCAGCGATTGCCAGCCCGCACCCGCGCTGATGCGCAAGCCCGCGATGATCGACGGCAGCGAGGCGGGCAGCAGCACCTCGCGGATGATGCGCAACCCCGACGCGCCCAGGGTTTGCGCCGCTTCGATATAGCGCGTCTCGACGTAGCGCGAGCCGCGATAGGCGTTGATCAGGCAGGGCGGGAACGCGCCCGCGAAGATGATCATCGTCGGCCCGCCAATGCCCGTGCCGAACCACAAGGCGGCGAACGGAACCCACGCGATGGGCGCGACGAATCGCAGCGAATCGAACACCGGCTGGACCATGTAATCCAGCCACCGATACCAGCCCATCAGCAACCCAAGCGGCACGCCGATCACGGCGGCAAGCAGGAAGCCGCGCGCGTATCGTTCGAGGCTGACGATCAGATGGCCTTGCAGCGTCTGACCCGAGAACGGACGTTCGGTCAGGCGCAAGCCGCGCTCGATCACGTCCCACGGCAGCGGCAGAAACCGGCGCGGGGCGAATTCGAGCACGCCCGCCGCGGTCCACACCCCGAAGAACAGCGCTAGGCCCGCGAGGGTCAGCAGCCAGAAGGTTCGATGGGAAAGTGCCGGGCCCATCAACGCCTCCGCCAGGGCATCGAGCGATGCTCGGCTGCGTCGAGAGCGAGCGTCAGCACGAACCCGGTCACGGCAACGGCGACCATGCCGACTAGAATCATCGCCGGATAGATGTCGAGGCCGGCTTGATAGAGAACTTTGCCCAAACCGAGCAGCGCGCCCAGCAGTTCGGCGGCGACCAGTGCAGTGAGGCAGCCTTGCAGCGACAGGCGCAAGCCCGTGAAGATCGAAGGCAACGCGCCGGGCACAATCACGTCTTTGACCAGCGCGAAGCCGCTTGCGCCGAGCATGCGGCTGGCTTCGATCAGCGGTCGGTCGATATTGCGCACGCCGGTGAAGCTGTTGATCACTGCCGGGACGAAGGCGGCGAACCACAAGATCATCACCTTGGCGCCGTCGCCCAGACCGAGCCATACGATCGCCAGCGGGATCCACGCCAAAGCCGGGATCGGGCGGATCAGCAGGAAGATCGGGTTGACGATCGCTTCGGCCCGGAGGTCCCAGCCCATCCACAGCCCGAGCGGCACGCCGATGGCCGTGGCGGCGAAGAAGCCCAGCAAGATGATCTTCACGCTGTGCAGCAAGTGCTCGTGCAGACGGCCGTCGGCGAAGCCCTCGCCGGTCAGCAATTGCGTCGCTGCGGCCGCGAATTGCTTGGGCGATGGGAAGTCCTGACGATGGATCCAACCGAAGGCCGTGGCAAAGTACCACAGCACGACAAGCGCGGCGATCGTGCCGAGCCCTACGAACAATCTTGTCCTGTCGTTGTCCTCGCGCCCCATCCCCGTCCCTTTTTTGTTGACCGAAACTCTACCCGTTCGGCCGCGCGCGACGTAATGCCAGTCTCGAGTTATCGATAATGCCAGACGCTAGCGTCCGCCGCGCAGGACGCGCCCGGCGCGCGCGCCGCCCGCCCCGTCGCCGGCAGCGAAGGCGACGCGCCCGTTGACGAGCACCGCTTCGATTCCGGCGGGGTGCACTCTGGGATCGGCAGCCGTGGCCAGATCGGCGATCGTCGCGGGATCGAACACAACGGCGTCGGCGAACATCCCGACGGCCAGCCGGCCGCGATCTTTCAGGCCCGCGCGGTCGGCAGGCTTCGACGTGATGCGCGCGACCGCGTCGGGCAGCGACAGCACCGCACGATCGCGCGCGTAATGGCCGAGCAGCCGCGCGGTCCAGCCGTATCCGCCCAACGAGCCGATGGCGCGGGCGAGCGGGCCGCGCGGCGACAACGCCATCGTGTCCGACATCGCGATGCCGTCGGGATGGCGCAAGCACATGCACACGTCCGCATCCTCGAAATTGCGCGAGGTCCACAGCAATCCGGCCATGCCCTCGCCTTCCTCGATCAGCAGATCGAAGGCGGCGTCGTGCGGGTCGACGCCCCTTCGCGCGCCGATCTCGGCGAAGGTCCTGCCGACCGAATCGCGGTTCGCGGCGGAGTCGAGCAGCACGATGCGATCCCAGTGCCGCGCCTCGACGAGCCGCCAGATCGGCGCGGGATTGATCTTCATTCGCGCGCGCGCGTCCGCATCGCGCAGCCGGGCGAGCGTGGCCGCCGTGCCGCCCTCGCGCGCCCACGGCGGCAGCATCGCGGCCACGTAGGTATGGCTCCACTCGTGCGGGATCACGTCGAAGCCGACATCCGCTCCCGCCTGGCGCGCGGCGTCGATCGCCGCCAACGCATCGGCCATTGCCCCCGGCGGCGCGCCGAATTTCGGCTGGATATGCGAAATTTGCGTGCGCGCTCCCGAGAGCTTGGCCGTGTCGATCGCTTCGGCGAAGGCTTGCGCGCAATAAAGATCGCGGTTGCGCACATGCGTCGCGTAAAGACCGCCGCGCTTGGCCGCGACTTTGGCCATCGACACGATCTCGTCGAAAGGCGCTTCGATGCCGGGCCAATATTCGAGTCCGGTCGACAGGCCGATGGCGCCCTCGTCGAACGCCGCCTCGGCGAGCGCCATCATGGCGCCAACCTCTGGCGTGCCCCGATCGATGGCGGTGTCCCGGATTGCGCCGTGCCCGACAAACGCGGCGACGTTCAGCGCCGGTTTTGCCGCTTCCAGGCGATCGAGATACTCGCCGAAACTCCGCCAGTTGAGATCGACGCCCGCCTCGCGATAGCCGAAGAACCGCGCGCCCGCCGCCAAACCCGTCCACGGCGCGCAAGAATGCCCGCACTGGCCCACGATCTCGGTCGTCACGCCCTGACGGATCTGGCTTTCGGCCGCACCGTCGACCAGCAAGACGAAATCGGAATGGGTGTGGATATCGACGAAGCCGGGGGCGACAATGCGCTCCGCAGCATCGATGCGCCGGTCGGCAGACGCGCCCGTCAAATTTCCGATCGCCGCGATCCGGTCGCTGCGAATGCCGACATCGAGGCGGCGCGCCGGTGCGCCGGTGCCATCCAGAACCAAGCCGTCGGCCAAGATTACGTCGAACATTCGCGCCTCCCTTCCCGCATTGTCCGGCAGAACGAGGCTTGCCGTTAGGGCCAGATCGCGTCACTTTGTAATGCCAGCCGAAAGGAATGGATATGCGCAAGGCGACCGACGAGACGATGTGGAACCGCCTGTATCTCGAATTCGAGGGCCGCGGCGATACGTTGCAGGGCCGCGTGAAGGAGATGCTCGTTCATGCGATTCTGGGCGGCTTCGTGACGCCCGACGCGCGGTTGCCGTCGAGCCGCGTGCTGTCGCGCGACCTGGGCTTGTCGCGCGTGACGGTCACGCTGGCGCTCCAGCAGATGCTCGATCACGGGTTCCTCGTATCGCGCCCGCGCAGCGGTCTGTACGTCAACCGCGACATACTGAAGCCCTATCTGGGTGCCGCTGGCGAGGCGGCAGCGACGCGCACGGGCACCATCGATTGGGAAAAGCGCTTGCGCGTATCGCCCGGCCGCCAGCGCAACATAGCCAAACCCACCGACTGGCAATCGTTTCGCTATCCCTTCATCTACGGGCAGTTCGACCGTTCCTTGCTGCCGATCGCCGATTGGCGCGCTTGCGCGCACGAAAGCGTGACCGTCAAGGCGATCGAGGCGTGGTCGCCCGACCGCATCGACCGCGATCTCGACCTGCTAACCGAGCAGATCCAGCGCCGCTGCCTGCCTTCGCGCGGGATCTGGGCGCGGCGCGACGAGATCTTGGTGACGGTCGGCGGCCAGCAGGCGTGCTTCCTGATCGCGGATCTTTTGATGGGACGGCGCACGCGTATCGGCATGGAGGATCCCGGCTATCCCGACGCGCGAAACAACTTCCTGCTTCGCGCGAGCAAAGTGGTTCCGATTCCGGTCAATTGCGGCGGCCTGACCGTCGGCAAGCGGCTCGAAGGCTTGGACTACGTCTACACGACCCCGAGCCATCAATGTCCGACCAACGTCACAATGCCGATCGCGCGGCGCAAGATGTTGATCGAGGCGGCCGAGAAGCACGATTTTGTGGTGATCGAGGACGACCACGAAAGCGAGCTGAACTTCGAAGGTCGACCGCAGCCTGCGCTTAAAAGCCTCGATCGTCACGGTCGGGTGATCTATGTCGGCAGCCTGTCCAAGACGCTGTCGCATGGCGTGCGCATCGGTTTTGTCGTCGCCGATGCGCCGCTAATCGCCGAGTTGCGCGCTTTGCGCCGGCTCAATTTGCGCCATCCGCCGTCCAACAACGCCTACGCGGCCGCGCTGTTTCTGGCGCAAGGCCACCGCGATTCGTTCGTCGCGCGTCTCAACGCGGTGTACCGGGAGCGGCGCGGGGCGTTGCTCGCCGCGTTGGCGCGGCACGTGCCGCGCGCGACGGTCGCCCAAGCGGCCGGCGGATCGGCCGCTTGGGTTACGCTCGATGCGCCGGTCGACGGCAAGGCGCTTGTCGAGGCGGCCGCGCGCCGCGGCGTGCTGGTCGAGACCGGCGATGTTTTCTTCGCCACGCCGCCGCGAAAGACGCGGCATTTGCGGCTTGGCTATTCGGCGATCGGACTCGAGAAGATCGCCCCAGGGATTGCCGAATTGGCCGCCGCCGTCGCCGAAGCGCGGTGAGAGACGGCGCCAAACCGAATGCATACGGTGCGCGTATATGACTTTGCCGCCCATGCCGTCGCTTTAAGCCTTCGATTGCTGGGTTCTTCGATTCCTCGCGGTCGATCGCAACATCACACGAACAGCGCCTTCGTGTGGCATCGAAGTCGAAAGGCCGATGCTCCCGAATGATTTTTACAAAAATTCTAAAGTTGAATACCGCATAAACGGTTCCCCAGTCCGAGCCGCCGTTCGATGTTCGCCGGAATTGGACGCCGCGTGCGGCGCCCGACCTTACCAAAGACGCGCGATCTTCACGGCGTGCGCGGACCCCGCCCCCACGATCCGGCACCACAGCGCCAGCAACAGGCCCGGCGGCCCGGCAAGAGCGGCCTCGGCTTCGTCGCGGTGGAGCACCTCGTCCTGGCGGCAGCGCTCCAGCAGTGCGGCCAAGTCGGGCGCGATGCCCTCGCGCGTCAAGCGGTCGA
>Ga0164290_1001489_pt1 | contig 32610 bp, 31 predicted proteins | sample Micstemetagenome_FD_108782 | JGI IMG/M metagenome (GOLD analysis project Ga0164290, IMG submission 108782) | Contaminated culture microbial community from soil near Moab, Utah, USA - Microcoleus steenstrupii SON62 (Illumina Assembly) | ecosystem: Environmental > Terrestrial > Soil > Soil crust...
AGGCTCATAACCTGAAGGTCACAGGTTCAAATCCTGTCCCCGCAACCAACCCGCACGAACACAACAACAAACCGCGACACAACACCCCCCGAACGACGGCAGCACAGCCGACAAACGGGGGGCGCTTGGCGTTGGAGAAGGTTGAACGGATCAGCCGAGCGTCAGTCGCCAGCGGCCGTCGGCCTCCAGCTTGGCGAGGATTCCCTCGGTCGTGAGCGTCTGCACGATGCGATAGCTCGTGGCGTAGGGCACGCCGGTGCGACGGCTCACCTCGCTGACGTTCAGCGCGCCGTCGGCGCGGATCGCCTGCAGGATGCGGGCCGTGCGCTCGACCACCCGGACATTCGGCGTCGTCATCGTTGGGCTCCCGTCAGCAAAAGGTTCGGCAACGCCGTATCGTCCCAGGTACGGCTCGCGGCACCGATGCGGATGATCACCATCTTCTTCGATGGTACGACGTAGACGCGCTGCCCGCCCGATCCGTCGAGATAGGCGACGTCGTCTGCGGCGAACGGGCGGGCGGCGGGGACGGTTGCCGGTATGTCGCGGCCGTAGCGCCGCGCCGCTACGTGCGGGCTGCCGCGCCAGATCTGCCAGCCGTAGTTCGGGTTGGCGGCCGACGGCGCGGTCATCCGCGCGATCCAGTCGGCGGGGACGAGTTGCCGACCGCCCGAGCGGCCGCCGTTCATCAGTAGCAGGCCGAAACGCAGCCAGTCGCGCGCGGTCGCCTGCAGGCAGCAGAACACACGCGGGCTGCCGCCGGCGCGGTCGAGCCACAGCCGCGCGTCGCCGGCGCCCATCGGGCGCCACAGCTTCTCCGAGAGATAGTCGGCGTAGCGGCGGCCGGTCGCCGCCTCGATCGCCCAGCCGAGATACTGGGTGTTGGCGTTGGCGTAGTAGAATTCGGCGAACGGCGCCCGCTTCTGCGGCCAGTGCGCGATCGCCCGCTTCAGATCGTCGCCGAAGTAGGTCTGCCAATAGGGGCTCGCGGGGTCGTCGCTCACCGGCGGCGTCTCGATGCCGCTCGCCATCTCGAGCAGCGCGCGGAGCGGAATGCGTCCGCGGGCCGTGCCGGCGAGGTCGGGCAGATAGCGTTCGAGCGGATCGTCGACGCTCCGGATGCGGCCGTCTGCGACCGCCGTGCCCAGCAGCACCGCGGCGACCGTCTTGTGCATCGAGGCGGTGTCGTAGCGCGAGCCCGGACCGAACCCGGGCCAGTAGCGCTCGAGCTCGAGCGCGCCGTCGCGCCACACGAGCAACGCGTAGCTTTTCTGCTCGGCGGCGTAGCGCACCGCGGCGTCGAGCGCGGCCGGCGTGATCGTGCGCCGCCGCGGTTCGCGGACCGGCAGAGCGGGTCCCTCGCCCCCGGGCACGGTCTCCAGCGGCCGGTACCAGTCGACCTCCGCCACGAGGCGGTCGACCGGGAAGCTCGCGCGCCGCTCCTTACGAGCTCGACCTGCGCGGGGCTCGGCCAGTCGGTCGAGCCCGAGAGCGCGAGGAGGAGGGCGAGCGCCGCCTTCACCCGCGTGGGCCGAGGATCGAGGCGACGGCGCGTTCGGCGGTTTCCATCGCGGCTTCCATGCCGGTCTCGTTCAAGCGCAGATGCTCGCCGGCGAATCGCAGGCGGCCGACTGGTTCCTGCATGATGCGGGCGAAGCGCGTCACCTGACCCGGCGCGAAGACGTGCTTGTTGCCGCCCACGTAGGGGTTGCGCCCCCAGCTGTAGGCGTGGACGAGCCGCAGCGCTCCCTTCGTCGACGGGCGGATCCGGCCGAGCGCGTCCAGCACCCGGGCCGCCTGGGTTTCGAGCGGCTGCCGGTCGAGCGCGCTCGCGCCGTCGCCGTTGAGCCACACCACGACATGCTCGACGCCGCCGCTTGGCCCCGACAGCGCGAACATGCGCTCCGGGAAGTCGTCGACGTAGAGCGAGCCGGGCAGGCCGTCCTCCCAGAAGGCGCGCGTCGGCACGAAGTGGAATTGCGTCGTCGCCGAGTAGCGCGCCTCGCGCATCGCCGCGGCGAGCGGCGCCGGCAGTCCGGGCTCGAACGCCACCTGGCGGAGCGCCGTGTAGGGCGCGGCGAGGACCGCGTGGTCTGCCCCGACGCGCGTGCCGTCCGCCGTGCGCGCCTCGACGCCTTTGCGCGTCTGCGTCACCGACACGACCGGCGCGCCGAGCCGGACGGGCGCCGTCAGCGCCGCCGCCATCGCCTTCGGCAGACCGTCCATCCCGCCCTCGACCGTCAGGCGGCCGGTCGAGCCGCCGCCGTAGCGCGGGCGGCTCGTGTCCCGATAGCCCTGCTGCACCTTGAGCTGGACGAGGTCGCGGTAATAGCCGAGCGCCGACATCGCGTGCAGGCTCGGGGCGTTGACGGCGACCTCGATCAACCGCAGCGCCTCCGACGACGCGCCGCGCTCGCGCAGATAGCGGTCGGTGGGGATGTCGTACTTCGCGTTCGCCGGGTCGAGCCAGGCGCGGTGGTCGTCGAACGGCAGCCGGGCGTAGGCGAGGCGATCCTCGAGCCCGATCGGCGGGACCGTGCGCTCGTCGCCCGTGGTGAGATTCGCCGGCGACGACGCCCAATCGGCGTTCGTGACGAGCCGCCCCCGGATGTAGGAGCCCACCGGCGTCGGCCGGATCGGGCTTTCGCCGAGCGGGACGCCGAGCCGCTCGCACATCGCCTGGACGCGCGGATACTGCTGGCCGACTTCGACGCCGCCGACGTTGGCGACGAGATCGGGCGAGCGTTCGGTGCGCAGCCGTCCGCCGACGCGGTCCGACGCTTCGAGCACGACGACGCGGGCGCCCGCCGCCTCGAGCTGGAGCGCGGCCGAAAGCCCCGCGAGCCCCGCCCCGACCACCACGACGTCGGCTCGCTCGGCGGCGAACGTCGGGCGCGGCAGGGCGGCTGCGGCCAGCCCGGCGACGACAGAGCGTCGCGTGAAGGACAGATCAGCCAAAGCGCGGCTCCGTCAGGAGATCCGGGTGAGTCGCCGCCAACCACGCGCGGAAGCGCGGCGGCGCGCGGTCGGCACCGGCGAGCTTCCGGCCCACGAGCCGCCACAGCGCCGGCCGCGGCGGTTCGAGCGCGGGCACCAGCGGGCGCGTGTCGGTCACCATCGCGGAGAAGGACGTCGCCGGGACCGAGGTGACCGTGGGGTCGCGGAGCGCCGCCGCCGGGCCGGCGTAGGTGGTGAGCTGCGCCACGCGGCGTCCCGTCGATCCGAACGCGACCTGCAGGTCCTCGTGTGCCCAAACCTGGTCGTCGGTCTCGATCGGCCCGTGTCGGTCGAGGTCGAGCCGCGCGTCGGGACGCGCGGCGAGCGACGGTGCCGTGAGGCTGCGGGTCGTGGCGGTGTAGCTGCTTGAATTGCGGTAAGGCTTGACCGGCAGGGCCTTGCCGCCGGACTCGATCGCGAGCGACGACAGCGGTTCCTCGGTCGCCGGCGATCGGTAGAGCCCGGTGTCGATCTGCTGGAGCTCGAAGGCGTCGCCGCGGCGTACGACCCGGTTCCAGGACAGGCCCTCCGCCCGCGCGACGAGCGGCAGCGTGCCGGTCGGCGCGAGCAGGAAGATGTCGGCGGTGTAGTAGATCGCCACCGCCCGACCCGAGAGGTCCGCCTTGAGGCGCAGGAACGCCTCGAGCCGCTCTCGCTCGTCGCCGTCCGGACGTCCGGCGGCGGCACCTCCGGCCGGCAACGCCACGGCGATACCGGCCAGCAGGGTTCGGCGGGTGAGGCGCATCGGGTGCCGCCTCAGTTCCAGCGCAGCCCGAGCGTCAGCCCGGCGGTGCGCCGCTCGCCGGCGATGAGCGTGTAGGTCACGCCCGAGCCTGCGCCGGAGCCGGCGAAGGTGGCGAGCGGGTAGCTGACATATTCCTTGTCGAAGAGGTTCTTCACCCAGGCACGCAGCGTCCACCATTCGCCTTCCAGCCCGACGCTGGCGTCGGCGAGGGTGCGTTGCGGGACATAGCCGACGTTGGTGTTGTCGATGTACATCTTGTTCTGGTGGTAGCCGTCGACGCGAGCGAACCAGCCGAGGCCGTTGGCGAACTCGTCGCGGAGCTGCGCGCTGCCCGAAATCTGCAGGCTCGGCGCCCGCGGCAGCTTGTTGCCCCCGATATCCGCCGTGTAGGGGCAGGCCGGCGCGCCGGCGGGCCGGACCGCCTGGCACAGCGCGCGCGGGATCGTCGGATCGAGCGCGTCGTCGTCGAACGTCGTGTCGTTGTAGGCCGCGCCGAAGGTGAGCGTCAGGACGTCGACCGGCCGGAACAGCGTCTCGAGCTCGACGCCCTTCGACGATGCTCCCGAGATGTTGCCGAAGATCAGCGGCGTTCCGATCGCGGCGTTGGGCTGGGCGCGGTTGATCTGCAGCGTCGACCAGTCGACGTAAAAGGCGGCGACGTTCGCCTGCAACCGGCTGTCGAGCCAGCTCGTCTTAGCGCCGATCTCGTAGGTCCAGTTCGATTCGGGCTCGTAGGTGCGCAGCGCCGGATCGATCGCGTTGGCGTTGAACCCACCCGACTTCACGCCCTTCGCCGCCGAGGCGTAGAGCAACGAGTCGTCGGTGGGCTTGAAGTCGACGGTCAGACGCGGCGTGAAATATTTGAAGGTCTCGTTCAACCGCGCGTTCACCGGCGCCCGCGCCGGGAAGGTGACGGCCTGCTCTTCTTTTTCTTCCCAGGTCTGCCGCGCCTCGACGGTCACGCGAAGCCGCTCGCCGATGTCGACGCCGACCGAGCCGAAGATCGCGCGCACCTGGTCGGTGCGGTCGGTGGCGTTCGGCGGCGCGAACTGCTCGCAGGTCAGCCCCTGAGCCGGGAAGAGGCACCGGTTGAAGTCGCGCAGCACGTTCGGAACGGCGGCGTAGGACACGCCCCACTCGAAGTCGTCGACTTCGGCGTAGTAGCCGCCGATCATCGCGCGCAGCGGGCCTTGGTCGAAGTAGAGCTTCGCCTCGTGCGAGGTGGTGTCGATGTCGCCGTTGGGGCGCGAGTCGAACAGCGTTCGGCCGCGGTATATCGCCAGCGGACCGGGCGAACCCGCCGCCGCGGTGCCGTTCAGCGGGTCGCGCGACAGCGAGCCGAGCACCTCGCTTTCGCCCCGGACCCAGCCGAACTGGTAGTTGAGCGTCAGCGCCTCGTTGAACTCGGCGGCGACCGAGGCGCCGAAGATCCGGCTCGTGCCGTCGTTGCCGTAGGAGCGCGGGTCGACGACGTAGCCGGCCGGCCGGCTCTCGCCGGGCGCGAGCACGGGCCGCACGGGGGCCGCGCCGCACAGCAGCGCGTTGGTGCCGCGGATCGGCTGCGCGAAGCTTTCGAACGGCGAGCAGTTGAGCGTGTTGAACCCGCTGATGAGGCCGATCGCCGCCGCGGAGTAGACCGGCGGCACCTCGGTCAGGATGTCGCGGTGGCTGTAGAACAGGTCCATCGTCAGCGCCTCGACCGGCTGCAGCCGCGCCTGGACGAGGAAGCTCTCGTTGCGCCAGCCGCCGAGGTTGCCCTTCGTTACGGCGTCGTCGGCGTCGGCGAGCGGGTGGTTGTTCTCCCAGGTGCCGTCGAACCGCATGACCGAACCGGCGAAGCTGATCGCGGCGACGTCTTGCGCGATCGGGATGCTCACCGCGCCCTTCACCTCGTAGCGCTCGTCGGTGCCGATGGTGCCCTCGGCGCGCACCCGCACCTCGTCGAGATCCGGCTTGCGCGTGACGATGCTGAGCGCGCCCGAGAAGGCGTTGCGGCCGAAGAGCGCCGACTGCGGGCCCTTAATCACCTCGATGCGCTCAAGGTCGAGCAGATCGGTTTCGACCTGGTAGGGACGCTGCAGGTAGAGGCCGTTGAAGAAGGTCGCGACGTTCTGGACCGGATTCGACAGGCGCGATTGCGCCTGGCCGCGGATCGTCGGCTGGCTGAGGTTGCCCGTCGCGCTGTCGAACGAGAAGCCGGGGGTCAGGCGCGCGATGTCTGTGAGGTTGCGCGCGCCGGTCAGCCGGATGAGCTCGTCGGTGACGGCGCTGACCGCCACCGGCACGTCCTGGAGCCGTTCCTCGACGCGCCGCGCGGTGACGACGATGTCGCCGGACGCCGCGCTGGCGTCGGCGGCTTCGGCCGCGTCCGCGGTGGCGGCGCTGTTGGCCGCGTCGGCGGCGCTGGCCGGCGCATCGGTCGCCGCGGTCTGCGCGAGCGCGGGCACCGCGGTTCCGGCCAGCAGAGCGGCGAGCAGCCTCTTGCCCCAGTCGGTCATTTCGTTTCTCCCTGTTTCGATCGCCCGGCTGTCTTGAGGTACGCGATGATCGCGGCGCGCCGGCCCGGATCGGCCACGCCTGCGAACGCCATCTTGTTGCCCGGCGCCGCCGCGGCGGGACGCGCGAGGAAGCGGTCGAGCGTCGCGTCGTCCCACGCGAGCCGCGCGTTCTTGAGCGCCGGCGAGAAGGCGAAGCCCGGCGTCGACGCGGCAGGCTTGCCGACGACGCCGTGGAGGCTGGGCCCGACCTTGTGCTCGCCGGGCGCCATGCTGTGGCAGGCGCGGCACTGGATGAAGAGGCGCTGCCCGAGCGCGGCGTCCTGGGCGACGGCCGGCGCGGCGAACAGCAGCGAGATCACTAGCGGTCGGATCACGCGCTGCGCTCCAAAATCTCGAGCGCCGCCCGTTCGCCGCTCTCGAGCGCGGCCTCCATCCCGAACTCGAGCCGGCGCGTGTGCTCGCCGGCGAAATGCAGCCGGCCGTGCGGTTCGATCATCGGCTTCGCCAAGCGCATGACCTGGCCCGGCGCGAAGATGTGACGGCAGCCCTGGACGAGCGGGTCGCGCGCCCAGCTGTACCAGCCGACGAGGTCGACCTTGCCCTTCATCGCGGGCCGAATTCGGACGAGCTCGGCCTCGACGAAACGGCGCGCGTCCGCCTCGCCGAGCAGGTCGATGCGCTCGGCCGCGGCGCCGGTGAACACCACCATGAAGCGGTGCTCGCTCTCGTCGGGCCGGGGCTTGAGCGCCCAGAACATCTTGATCGCCCCGTCGGTGAAGAAGCTCGGCTCGAGCCCGTCTTGCTCCCAGTAGGGCGCCTTGATCACCCCGAAGCCGCGCGTGGTGTGGCCGTAGGGTAGTGTGCGCACCGCCTCGCCCTGCGCGGCCGGCAAGGCCGGCGTGATCGTCATCCGCCGGAGGATGGTGAAGGGCACCGCGGCGATCACCCGGTCGGCGCGGTAGCGGGTCCCGTCGAGGCAGGTCACCTCGGCGCCCTTGGCGTCCAGCTCGATGCGCGCGGCGAGCTTGCCGCGGCGGACGCGGTCGCCGAGCGCCGCCGCCATGGCGTCGGTCAGCCGCGAGGTGCCGCCGACGATGTTGTTGATCGTCGCCAAGCCGTCGGCCGGCCGCTGGTTCTCGCGGAAGCCGTAGGGCCGGTCGGTCGGCGCCTCGGCGCCGCCGAACTTAAGGTCGAAGCGCGACCGCGCCTGCTCCTGCATGAGCGACAGCATCGACGCCGAGTCGATGTCGTTGCCGGTCGTCGAAAGGTTGGCGAGCCGCAGCGCCTCGGGCGAATGGCGGTGCCGGGTCAGGAGCTCGCGGAAGCTGACGTCGAGGTCGGCGAACTTGGGATCGAGCCAGTCCTCGAGCGCCTGGAGCCGGTTGTACTTCGACATGAGCTGCGACCCGAGCATCGCCGGCCTCAGCTTGCGCTCCTCGCCGACGAGCTTGTTGACCGGCGACGCCTCCCAGCGGTCCGACCGCACCCACTGTCCGTCGATGAAGTTCGACATCGGCAGCACGTCGCGGTTCTCGGGGACGAGCTTCAGCTCGAAGCGGCGGCACAGGTCGAGCGTGCGGGCGTAGGAACGCCCGATCTGGCTCGCGCCGTACTCCGGCCTCGTCTCCACCTTGTCGGCGGTGAACACCCGCCCGCCGACGCGCGGGCTCGCTTCGAGCAGCGTCGCGTCGACGCCGGCCTCGACGAGCGTCAGCGCGGCGTGGAGCCCGGCCAGCCCCCCGCCGATCACCACCACCGATTGCCGCTCCGCCGCGAAGGCGGCGCGGGGCAGGCCGGCCGCCGCGGTGGCGGCGACGGTGCCGGCGAGCAGACGGCGACGACTGACCTGCATCCGGGCGGACTCCGCGTTTCGTTCGGGAACCATGATGATCCCCGGCCGGCCGCCGGTGCGCATTAGTCACTGCACGGATAACCTGGTTTCTTGCACGAACGGCAGGCCGGCGGTCGGCTACGGTCCGATCGTGCCGCACGAGCGAGATCGCGCATGAACCCCATCGACGCCGCCGTTCCGTGGAAGACCTTCGACTCGGAGCGCCGGCGCCACGCGCGGCAGTCGCTGTTCTTCTACCTCGGCCTGCCGGTGCTCACCGGGTTCCTGCTCGGCTGGATCGGCGCGGGCCAGGCGAGCGACTGGCCGAAGGCGGCAGCGGTTTCGGTGTGGGTCAGCGTCTGCCTCCTCGGCTGGATGGCCGCCGACCTCGGGACCCGCGTCGTAGCGCGGGCCGTCCGGCCTTGGGGCTGGCCGCTGACGGTCGTCCTCGCGCTCGGCGTGGTGGCGTCGGGCGTCGTCGCCGTGCCGCTCAACTACGCCATCGGCGAGGCCTTCCGGCTCGTCGGCTTTCCGACGCGCGGCTTCGAGGCGCTGGCGGACTATTCGCTGCTGCGCGCGCTGGAAGGGCTCGTCGCGCCGACGCTGATCTGGACGTCGGCGAACCACGCCTTCATCCGCCTCACCGGCCGGCCGCGCTACGGGTACGCCCTGGGGCGCGGCCGCGAGCCGGCGGGCGAACCGCCGTCGCCCTCGGCGGCGCCGCGAGAGGTGCCGGCGTTCATGACGCGGCTCCGGCCGGGCGTGCGCGGCCGACTGGTCGCGATGCGCGCCGAACTCCACTACGTCCGCGTCTATACCGATCGGGGCGACGATCTCATCCTCTACCGGTTCGGCGACGCCATCGCCGAGGCGGGCGTCGACGGCGTGCAGGTCCATCGGTCCTGGTGGGTGGCCGCCGACGCGCTGGAGGCGCGCTGCGGCGGCGAGCGGATGCAGCTTCGCCTGTCGAACGACCTCGTCGTTCCCGTCAGCCGGTCGTACGCCGCGGCCGCCCGCGACCTCCTGCGGCGCGCCCGACCGGCGAACGACTGACGGCCGCGCCAGCGCCGGAATTCGCGGCGTCCCACGAGCCCGATCGCCGTTCGATGCGTTGAGCATCGGGCTCCTGACGTGTGGGGAAAATGACGCTTCAACAGACGCTCGCCTTCGCCGTCCTCGGGGGCACGATGCTGCTCTTCATCTGGGGGCGGCTGCGCTACGACATGGTGGCGGTGCTGGCGCTCCTGGTGTCGGTGCTCGTCGGCATCGTGCCCGACGACCGGGCGTTCGCCGGGTTCGGCGACGAAATCGTGATCATCGTCGCCAGCGCGCTCGTGGTGAGCGCGGCCGTCGCGCGCTCGGGCGTGATCGAGGCGGCGATCCAGCGGATCGCGCCGCGCATCCGGTCGGTGCAGGCGCAGATCGTGCTGCTCGTCGCGGCGGTCGCGCTCATGTCGGCGCTCGTCAAGAACATCGGCGCGCTCGCGATCATGATGCCGATCGCCTTCCAGATGGCGCGTCGGTCGGACGCGTCGGTCTCCTGCTACCTGATGCCGATGGCGTTCGCCTCGCTCCTAGGCGGGCTCATCACCCAGGTCGGCACCTCGCCCAACATCATCGTGGCGCGGGTGCGCGAGGAGCTCACCGGCGAGCCGTTCGGCATGTTCGACTACACGCCCGTCGGCCTCGCGCTCACCGCGGCCGGCGTGCTATTCCTGTCGTTCGGCTATCGCCTGCTGCCCGGCGGCCGCAAGCCGGCGCCGGCGATGGGCGAGGCGCTCGACATCCAGGACTACGTCACCGAGGCGCGCGTCGCGCCGGGCTCGACCGTCGAGGGCAAGACCGTCGCCGAGCTGGCCGAGGCGGCGGACAACGAGGTCAAGGTCACGACCGTCGTGCGCAACCGGACCGAAGCCGAGGCGGCGCGCCCCGACACGGTGCTCCGGGAGGGCGACATCGTCCTCCTGGAGGGCGCGCCCGACGCGCTCGAGCGCACCATCGCCACCGAGAGCCTCGAGCTCGAGGGCGAGGATCGGCCGGTGGCCACCGAGACCCCGACCGACGAGGTGGGCGTCGTCGAGGCGGTGATCGGTCCCGGCTCGATCCTCGTCGGCCGGGCCGCGGGGCGCCTGGCGCTGCACGAACGCTTCGGCATCAACCTGCTCGCGGTCAGCCGCAGCGGCGAGCGCTTCACCGAACGGCTGCGCGACATCCGCCTGCGCGCCGGCGACGTGATCGTGCTGCAGGGCGGGCTCGAGCAGCTGCCGGCGCGGCTGCAGGAGGTCGGCTGCCTGCCGTTGGCGCAGCGCGAGATCAGGCTCGGCAACGTCCGGCGCAGCCTGCTGCCGATCGCCATCCTCGCCGCCGCGATGGCGCTCACCGCGGCGGGCGTGCTGTCGGTCGGCGTCGCTTTCTTCGGCGCGGCCGCGCTCGTCATGCTGACCGGCGCCCTGCCGCTCCGCGAGGCCTACGGCGCGATCGAATGGCCCATCCTCGTGATGCTGGGCGCGCTCATCCCGGTGAGCGAGGCGATCCGCACCACGGGCGGCACCGCGCTGATGGCCGAATGGCTGTCGGGCGTCGCGCAGAGCCTGCCGCCCGAAGGGGCGATCGCGCTCATCATGGTGGCGGCGATGGCGGTGACGCCGTTCCTCAACAACGCCGCCACCGTGCTGGTCATGGCGCCGATCGCCGCCGGCTTCGCGACGCAGCTCGGCTACCGGCCCGACCCGTTCCTGATGGCGGTGGCGGTGGGCGCGGCGTGCGACTTCCTCACCCCGATCGGCCACCAGTGCAACACGCTCGTGATGGGGCCGGGCGGCTACCGGTTCGGCGACTATTGGCGGCTCGGCCTGCCGCTTTCGGTCCTCGTCGTCCTGCTCGGCGTGCCGCTCATCGCCGCGGTCTGGCCGCTGTCCTGACCCACGGCCGTCGCGCCGGAACGTAATGCGAACGCAACGACTGGCGCGGCCGCGCCGGCGGCGCTAGACTCGCGGGTGCCATGGACGCCGAGTCGCCGCCGAGGCCCCGAAAGATCATCCACGTCGACATGGACGCCTTCTACGCGTCGGTCGAGCAGCGCGACGACCCGGCGTTGCGCGGCAAGCCGGTCGCGGTCGGCGGCTCGGCGGCGCGCGGCGTGGTCGCGGCGGCGAGCTACGAGGCGCGCCGGTTCGGCGTGCGCTCTGCGATGGCTTCGGTAACGGCGCGGCGGCACTGCCCCGAGCTGATCTTCGTCCGACCGCGGTTCGACGTCTACAAGTCGGTGTCGCGCGAGATCCGCGCCATCTTCGCCGACTACACGCCGCTCATCGAGCCGCTGTCGCTCGACGAGGCCTATCTCGACGTCACCGACCACCCGACGGGCATCGCGTCGGCGACCCAGATCGCGCGGGAGATCAAGGCCCGCATCCGCGAAGCGACCGGTCTCACCGCCTCGGCCGGCGTGTCGTACAACAAGTTCCTTGCCAAGCTCGCGTCGGACTACCGCAAGCCCGACGGCCTCTACGTCATAAAGCCCGCGCAGGGACCGGCGTTCGTCGAGCCGCTCGAGGTCGGGCGCTTCCACGGCATCGGGCCGGTCACGGCGGCCAAGATGAACCGATTGGGGATCGTGACGGGCGCCGACCTGCGCGCGCAATCGCTCGAGTTCCTCACCGAGCATTTCGGGCGGGCCGGCGCCTACTATCATTCGATCGCGCGCGCGATCGACGAGCGGCCGGTGCGCCCCGACCGCGAGCGGAAGTCGATCGGTTCGGAGACCACCTTCGACCGCGACGTCGCGAGCCACGACGAGCTCGTCGCGGGCGTCCGGCCGCAGATCGAATCGGTGTGGACGCACTGCGAGCGCCACGGCGTGACCGGCCGCACCGTGACGCTCAAGATCAAATACGCCGACTTCCAGCAGATCACGCGCAGCCGCACCGGCGAGGCGAACGTATCGACCGCCGCCGAGCTCGAGCGCATCGGCCTCGCGCTCGTCTCCGACCTCATGCCGCTGCCGAAACCCGTGCGGCTCGCCGGCATCACGCTGTCGAACCTCGGCCGGGCGGACGCCGCGCCCGCGCGGGTTCAGCTCAGCCTCGGGCTGTAGGCCAACCGCTACTTCGCCGCGTCGGCGACCGCCTCGCCGGCGGACGACAGGTCGCGGCCGAATCCCTGGACCGTGTTGCAGGCCGCGAGCGCCAGCGCGGCGCCGACCAGAAGCAGGATCGTGCGGGTACGGCTCATCTGATATCCCCCAAATCGACGGTGTTCGGGACGCAGATAGCGAAAAGATCGCTGAAGGCGAACTGAACGTCGAACCGGGGGCGACGGGAGGGACGCGGTTTCGATGGGATTCTGGCCGCCGCTGTTCGGCGGACTCCTCGGGCTGCTGATCGGCAGCTACGTGGCGACGCTGACACTGCGCTGGCCGCAGGGGCGTTCGGCGGCGGCCGGCCGGTCCGCCTGCGACGGCTGCGGACGGCGGCTGCGCTGGTCAGAGCTCGTGCCGGTACTGAGCTTCGCGGCGCTCGGCGGCCGCTGCCGGACCTGCGGCGCGGCGATCGACCGCCGCCACCCGCTAATCGAGGTCGCGGCCGCGCTCATCGGCGCGGCCGCGCTCGCCGTCCGGCCCGACGCTGCCGGCCTGCTCGGCGCGCTGTTCGGCTGGGCGCTGCTGACGCTCGCGGTGCTCGACGCGGAGCATTTCTGGCTGCCCGACCGGATCACGCTGCCGCTCGCCGCGGCCGGCGTGGCGGCGGGTTTCGCCGCCGATCCGCCGCCGCTCGACCGGCTGATCGGCTTCGCCGCCGGCTTCGCCGCGCTGGCCGCCGTCGCCGCCGGCTACCGCTCGCTCCGCGGCCGCCACGGCCTGGGTGGCGGCGACCCCAAGCTCTTCGGCGCGATCGGCGCGTGGCTCGGTTGGCCCGCGCTCCCCTTCGTGCTGCTGCTCGCCGCCGGTCTCGGGCTGGCGCTCGCGGCCGCGCGCGCGTCGCGCGGGCACCGGGTGACCGCGGCGACTCGGCTGCCGTTCGGGGCGCTCCTCGCGGTAGCGGCCTGGGCGTTGTGGCTCGCCGATCCGATGCGGCTGATCGCGCGGCTGGCCGTGTAGCGGCGCTTGTAATCTTGCGGTAACGTAACGGACACAAGAGCGCCGGGAGGGGCCGACGATCGGCCGGCGCTCCGGGGGATGTGGGCAGCGATGTTGTTGCGATTGGATGCGCGGGCCCGCAGGCTGCTGCAACGGCTTCCCTCCCGCTACGTCTACACGGGCGCCGAACTGCTGCTCCTCACCTTCCTCGCCTTCCAGCTCGCGCGGCTGGCGTGGGCCGCGGTCACCCCGGTCGAGCCGCTGGGCGACTGGACCCGGCCCCGGGGGGCGCCCGCGCCGGCCGAGTCGCCGATCCTGCGCGAGTTCGATCCTTTCTTCCGCACCGCCGCCGACGCCGGGCCGGTCACGGTGACCAGCCTCGACCTCGTGCTCCTCGGCACGCGCGTCGACACCGTGTCGGGGCGCGGATCGGCGATCGTCGAGGTGGGCGGGGTGCAGGCGAGCTTCCTCGTCGGCGAGGAGGTGATCCCGGGCGCGAGGCTGGTGGGCGTCGACTTCGACAGCGTCACCATCGAGCGCGGCGGCGCGCGCGAGAAGCTCTACCTCGACCAGTCGGGCGCGGTGCCGACGCCATGACCCGCACCGCCCTCCGCGCCGCGCTCGCGGCGGCGCTGCTGCTCGCCGCGCCGCTTTCGGCGCAGCAGACCGTCAACCTGCGCGACGCCGACATCCGCGCCTACATCCAGGACGTCGCCCGCGCGACGGGGCGCACCTTCATCATCGACCCGCGCGTCACCGGCAAGGTGACGGTGGTGAGCGAGCGGCCGCTCGGCCGCACTGAATATTTCGAACTGTTCCTCGCGACGCTGCGCGCCAACGGCTTCGTGCTCGTGCCGGCGGGCAACAACGCCTACCGCGTCCAGCCGGCGTTCACCGCCGCCGCCTCGCCGGGCGTGCGCGGCACGAGCGACGACCGGTTCGTGACCGAGGTGATCCGCCTCGACGCCGTCGACGCCGCTTCGGTCGTCGAGACGGTGCGCCCGCTGGTCAGCAAGGACGGTCAGGTGACCGCCAACCGCAGCGGCAACGCGGTGGTCGTGGCCGACTACGCCGACAACGTGCGCCGCGTCCGCGCGCTGCTCGCGCAGCTCGACCGCGACCGCTCGGCGACCCGCGTCATCCCGCTCCGGAACGCCGGCGCCCGCGAGATCGCGGGCTCGCTCGGGCAGCTCGTCGGGCCGCGCGGCGAGGGCGGGGCGGGCGTGTCGATCGTGGCGATCGACAGCTCGAACTCGGTGGCGCTGCGCGGCGACCCGGCCGCGGTCGCGCGGCTGGCGCAGACGGTCGAGGACCTCGACCGGCGCGCGGCGAGCGGCACCGACATCCGCGTCGTCTTCCTGGAGCACGCCGACGCCGAGAAGCTGGTGCCGGTGCTGCAGCAGCTCGTCGGGCAGGCGGCCGCCGGCCCGGCGTCTGGCGGCGCACCGGCCGGCGCCGCAGGAGCGCAGCCGGCCGCCGCCGCGGTGACGCCGGTGTCCGCGAGCGGGCCGGGGCGCGCGGTCGTCGCGCGCTACGAAGGCGCCAACGCCATCATCATCGCCGCGCCGGGCGACCTGCAGCGCACGCTCGGCGAGGTGGTGCGCCAGCTCGACACGCGGCGCGAGCAGGTGCTCGTCGAGGCGATCATCGTCGAAATCTCGGACGCGGCGGCGAAGCGGCTCGGCGTCCAGTTCCTGCTCGCCGGCGAACCGGGCAGCAACATCCCCTTCGCCGCCACCAACTATTCGAACGCCGCGCCCAACATCCTCACCATCGGCGGCGCGGTCGCTTCGCGCGAGCTCGACCGGACGACGACGCGGATCGACGGCGACACCGTCACGACGACGACCAACAGCCCGGTCAGCGACCAGCTCGCCCAGGCGGCGGTCAACTCGATCCTCGGCGCGGGGGGCGGCTTCGCCGGCATCGCCACCAACGTCGGCCGCGACGGCATCTTCGGCGCGATCATCAACGCGGTGAAGTCGGACACCGAATCGAACATCCTGTCGACGCCGTCGGTGATGACGCTCGACAATCAGGAAGCGAAGATCCTCGTCGGTCAGGAGATTCCGATCACCACCGGCCAGGCGCTCGGCGACAATTTCGACAACGCCTTCCGCACCGTCCAGCGGCAGAACGTCGGCATCCAGCTCGAGGTGAAGCCGCAGATCAACGCCGGCGGCGCGATCAAGCTGTTCCTGCGCCAGGAGGTGAGCTCGATCGCCGGGCCGGTGTCGAACGACAACAGCGAACTCATCCTCAACAAGCGCGAGATCGAGACGACGGTCACCGTCGACGACCGCGAGATCATCGCGCTCGGCGGGCTGCTCGACGACAACGAGCGGCGCACGATCGAGAAGATTCCGCTCTTGGGCGACGTGCCGGTGATCGGCGAACTGTTCAAGTCGCGCTCGCGGTCGCGCGCCAAGACCAACCTCATGGTGTTCATCCGGCCGACCATCCTCCGGTCGGTGGCCGACGCGCGCGCGCTGGCGGCGCAGCGCTACGGCTACGCGCGCGACGCGCAGCTCCGCAACGACCCGGGCCGCGAGCCCAGCCTCGACGAGCTGGTGCGCGACTACATGGGGACCGTGCCGCCGGGCGCGTCGCCCGCGTCGTCGGCGCCGGGCGCGTCCGGGCTCGCGGTGCCCGTTCCCGTTCCGCCGGCGGTGATCGTTCCCGAAGTGAAGAGTTCGACCCAGGTGGTGCGTCCGGAGCCGAAGCGGTGAGCGACGCGGCGCCCGCGCTCCCCTACGCCTTCGCCAAGCGCTTCGGCGTCGTGGTGATCGACCGAGACGACGGGCGGGTCCGGGTGGCGCTGCGCCGCGGCGACGACCCGCGCGCGCTGTGCGAGGTCCGGCGCGTGGTCGCCGCGCCGCTCGGCGTCGAGATCGTCGAGCCCGCGCGGTTCGACCGGCTGCTCTCCGACCGCTACGCCGGCGGCGGGCTCGCCGCCGACGCCGCGGCCTCGATCGGCGGCGACGAACTGGGGCTGCTGGTCGACGGCATCCCGTCCGCCGAGGATCTGCTCGACACCGCCGACGACGCGCCGGTCATCCGCCTCATCAACGGCATCATCGCCGAAGCCGCGCGCCAGGGCGTCTCGGACATCCACGTCGAGCCCTACGAAAGCTCGCTCGTCGTGCGCATGCGCGTCGACGGCGTGCTCGCCGAGCGCCACCGGCTGCCGGCCAACGTCGCGCCGATGGTGGTGAGCCGCATCAAGGTGATGGCCCGGCTCGACATCGCCGAGCGGCGCGTGCCGCAGGACGGCCGCATCGGCCTCACGCTCGGCGGCAAGAGCCTCGACGTCCGCGTCTCGACGCTGCCGTCGCGGGCGGGCGAGCGCGTCGTGCTCCGCCTGCTCGACAAGGACAACGCCGGCATCGACCTCGACGGCCTCGGCATGCCGCCGGCGGTCAACCGGCTGTTCCGGGCCGCGCTGACCGAGCCCAACGGCATCGTGCTCGTCACCGGCCCGACCGGATCGGGCAAGACCACGACGCTCTACGCCGGCCTGCGGCTGCTGAACGACGGCACGCGCAACATCCTCACCGTCGAGGACCCGGTCGAATACGCGATCGACGGCGTCGGCCAGACCCAGGTCAACCCGAAGGTGGGCCTCACCTTCGCGCAGGGCCTGCGCGCCATCCTGCGCCAGGACCCCGACACGGTGATGGTTGGCGAGATCCGCGACCGGGAGACCGCCGAGATCGCGATCCAGGCGTCGCTCACCGGGCATCTCGTGCTGTCGACCGTGCACACCAACGACGCGCCCGGCGCGATCACGCGGCTGCGCGACATGGGGATCGAGCCCTTCCTGCTGGCGTCGACGCTGCGCGCCGTCGTCGCGCAGCGGCTGGTGCGGCGGCTCTGCCCGTCCTGCCGCCGGCCGGCGCCCGCGGACGCGGCCGCCGCGGCGCTGTTGCGCGTGCCGGAGGGCACGACGGTGTACCGGCCGGCCGGCTGCGACGCCTGCGGCCATTCGGGCTTCCAGGGCCGCATCGGCCTGTTCGAAGCGGTGCGCGTCACCGACGACGTCCGGCGCCTGATTCTCGAGGGCGGCGACGAGGCCCGCATCGCCGAGGTCGCGTTCCGCGACGCGCCGGCGCTCGAGGGCACGGCGCGCGACCTCGTGCTCGCCGGCGTGACGGTGGCGGAGGAGGCGATCCGCGTGTCGCGCGGCTCGGCGGCCGATGCCTGAGTACGCCTACGCCGCCGTCGACACCGCGGGGCGCGAGCGGCAGGGGCGCCTGACCGCCCCCGACCGGGAGACGGCGCGCGCGCAGCTCCTGCGGCGCAAGCTCTACCCCGTCCGTCTCGAGGACGCGCACGGCGAGGCGCCGGCGTCGCTGCTCGACCGGCCGGTCGGCCTCAGGCGGAAGCTGACCGCCAAGCAGCTCACGCTGTTCACGCGACAGATCGCGACGCTCGTCCAGGTCGCCCCGCTCGAGGAGAGCCTGCGCACCATCGTCCGCCAGTCCGAGCAGGAGCATGTGCGCCACGTGCTCGGCCGCGTCCACGCCGGCGTCGTCGAGGGGAGGCGCCTGTCCGACGCGATGGCGATCGAGGCGGCGAGCTTCCCGCCGCTCTACCGAGCGATGGTGTCCGCGGGCGAAAGCTCGGGCCGGCTGCCCGAGATCCTCGAACGGCTCGCCGACCTGCAGGAACGGCAGGCGGCGGTGCGCGGCAAGGTGATCGCCGCGGTCGCCTACCCGTCGGCGCTCGCCGTGGTGGCCACCGTCGTCGTCGTCGCGCTGATGATCTTCGTCGTCCCCAAGGTCGTCGAGCAGTTCGAGGACATGGGGCAGCAGCTGCCCTTCCTCACCCGCCTCGTCATCGGCGTATCCGAATTCCTCGCCGGCTGGTGGTGGGCGCTCGCGCTGGCGATCGGCTTGGCCGGCTTCATCCTGTGGCGCGCGCTCCGGGACGAGGCCTTCCGGCTGCGCTTCGACACGCGGCTCCTCCGGCTGCCGCTCGTCGGTCGGCTGCTCCGCGACCTGCACGCCGCGCGCCTCGCGCGCACGCTGTCGACGATGATCGCGAGCAAGCTGCCGCTCGTCGACGGACTGGCGCTCACCGCGCGCACCGTCCACAACCGCGCGCTGCGCCGGGCGTCGGAAGAGATCGTCGACGCGATCCGCGAAGGCGGCAGCCTGTCGGCGGCGCTGCGCCGCGCGGCGGTGTTCCCGCCGCTCCTCGTCTACATGGCGGCCGGCGGCGAGAGCAGCGGCCGGCTCGACCTCATGCTCGAGCGGGCGGCCGACTATCTCGAACGCGAGTTCGACGCCTTCACCGCGACCGCGCTGTCGCTGCTCGAACCCGGGGTCATCATCGTGATGGGTGGGGTCGTCGCGGTGATCGTGCTGTCGATCCTTCTCCCTATCCTCCAACTGGACACGCTGGCCGCGCCATGAACAACGACCGCGAAGAAGGATTCACCCTCGTCGAGCTGATGGTGGTCATCGTGATCATCGGGCTTTTGGCGACGGTGGTGATCGTCAACGTCCTCCCGAGCCAGGACCGCGCCATGCGCGAGAAGGCGAAGGCCGACATCGCGCTGATCGAACAGGCGGTCGAGATGTACCGCCTCGACAACTTCGCCTACCCGGCCGGGCTCGCGGCGCTCCGGACGCCGCCGCCCGAGGTCGCGCAGACCGGGCGCTACCGGCCGGGCGGCTACGTGAAGCGGCTGCCGAACGATCCGTGGGACCGCCCCTATCAGTTCCGGGCGCCCGGCCGGCAGGGCGCGTTCGACGTCTATTCGTTCGGGGCCGACGGGCAGGAGGGCGGCGAGGGTGAGAACGCCGACATCGGCAACTGGCAGTAGCGGCCAGCGCGGCTTCACGCTCCTCGAGCTGCTCGTCGTGATGGCGATCCTCGGGGCGATGGGCGCGGCCGTGATGCTGGCGATCCCCGATCCGCGCGGTTCGCTGCGCGAGGAGGGCGAGCGTTTCGCCGCGCGCCTGATCGCGGGACGCGACGCCGCGATCGTCGGCGGGCGCGACGTGGCGGTGCGCGTCGGCGCGGGCGGCTACGCGTTCGAGACGCGCCGCCTCGACGGCTGGGCGCCGCTCGACGGCCGCGCCTTCCGAAACCAGGGCTGGGCCGACGGGACTGCGGCCCGGGTGGAGCCCGCCGACGCCGGACGCATCCTGTTCGACCCGACCGGGCTGGCGACGCCGGCGGTCGTCGGGCTGACCCGCGACGGCGCGGCGCTGCGCGTCAAGGTGGACGCCTCGGGAGCGGTGCGCATCGATGCGGGATGACGGCTTCACGCTCGTCGAGACGCTCGTCGCGCTCGCGATCTTCAGCCTCGCCGCGCTCGCGCTGCTGCGCCTGCAGGGCGCGGCCGTCGGCACCGCCGCGCATCTCGACGAACGCACCGTAGGTTCGATCGTGGCGCGCAACCGGGCGGTCGAGCTGCTGACCGACGCGAGCGCGCCGCCGTTCGGCACGACGAGCGGCGTCGAGCGCAACGGAGGACGCGACTGGCGCTGGACGCGCGCGGTGCGCCGGACAGCGGACGCCCGGCTGCAGCGCATCGACATCGCGGTGGACGCCCCAGGCGGCGGGCGCGTCGCCGCGCTCACGGTGGTGAGGCGCGCGTCGTGACCCGCAACGGCTTCACCCTCGTCGAGCTTCTCGTCGCGCTCCTCGTCTTCGGGCTCATCTCGGCGGCCGCGACCGCGCTCCTGGCGTTCGGTGTCGAGGCGCGGGCGCGCAGCGGCGAGCGCCTCGACGCCGTGGCCGCGACGGTCCGCACCCGCGCGCTCCTGACCGCCGATCTCGCGCAGGCGGCGCCGCGGCCCTACCGCCGGTCCGACCGCAGCCCCGCGCCCGCGTTCGGCGGCGAGGACGGCGCGCTCCTCGCCCTGGTGCGCCGCGGCTGGGCGAACGAGGACGGCCGGCCCCGCGCCTCGCTCCAGCGCGTCGAATACCGGCTCGTCGACGGCCGGCTGGAGCGCGTCGCCTATCCGCACGTCGACGGCGCCGCGCCGGGGCCGGCGGCGGTGCTGCTGACCGGGGTGCGCTCGGTGCGGCTGCGCTACCGCGACCGGGGCGAGTGGCGCGAACGGTGGGACCCGGCGCGGCCCGACGCGCTGCCGCAGGCGGTCGAGGCGGTGATCGCGATCGAGGGCGCGCCCGAGCTGCGCCAGCTCTTCCTCGTCGGCGCGGGGCCGGCATGACCGGGCGGGCGCGCGAGGAGGGTGCGGCGCTGCTGTCGGTGCTGCTGTTCGTGGCGGTGATGGGGGCGCTCGCCGCCGCCTCGTTCGACCGCCTGAAGCTCGCCACCAGCCTCGAGGCGAACGCCGCCGGGCTCGAGCAGGCGCGCGCCTTCGCGCTCGCCGCCGAGACGATGGCGGCGGCCCGCATCGAGGACCTGCTCGCTGCGAACCCCGCCAAGACGACGCTCGCCGGCGGCTGGGACGGCCGCGAGACGCGGCTGCCGCTGCCCGTCGGCGAAGCGCGGCTGCGCGTGAGCGACGGCGGCAACTGCTTCAACCTCAACAGCGTCGTCATGGGCGAGCCGGGCGGCACGCTCGTCGCGCGCCCGCGCGGCGTCGAGCAGTTCGTGGCGCTGATGGTCGGCCTCGGCGCGCTCGAGGGCGACGCGCGCCGGGTGGCGACGGCGCTCGCCGACTGGATCGACAGCGATTCCTGGCCCTTGCCCGGCGGCGTCGAGGACGAGGCGTACGAAACGGCGCCCAAGCCCTACCTCGCGGCGAACGCCATCCTGGCGGAGGCGAGCGAGCTCCGCGTGGTGAGCGGCGTGACGCCCGAGCTCTACGCGAGGCTGCGGCCCTGGGTGTGCGCCTTGCCCACCACCGAGCTTTCGCCGATCAACGTCAACACGCTCTCGCCGTCCGAAGCGCCGCTCGTCGCCATGCTGCTGCCGGGCGGCCTGCGCGCCGACCAGGCGCAGGCGATGATCGAGGGTCGGCCGACGGCGGGCTGGGACGATCTCGCGCTGTTCTGGCGTCTGCCCGCGCTCGCCGGACTGGTGCCGCCGGGCGACGTGCTCACGCAGCCGAAGCTGACGACGCGCTGGTTCGAGGTCGACCTGCGGGTGGCGGTGGGCGGCGCCGAGCTGCACCAGACCGCGCTCGTCGACGCGCGCACCGCGCCCGCGCGCGTCGTCGCCCGCCGATGGACGGCCGACGAATGAAGCGGCTCCTGGTGTTCTTGCGCGACGACGGCGAGGCGACGTGGCTCCGGCTCGACGGCGCGCGGGTGACCGCGCGCGGGGCAGGGGCGGCGGACGATGGCGAACCCGCCGACGAAGTCGTCGCGGTGGTCCCCGGCGAGCGGGCGGTGGTTCACTGGGTCGAGATGCCCGAGCTCGCGCCGGCGCAGGCGACCGCCGCGGCGCGGCTGCTCGCGGGCGACGTCGCGGCGGCGCCGATCGCCGGCACGCACGTCTCCGTGGGCCCCCGCGACGCCGACGGGCAGCGCTGCCTCGCGCTCGTCGACCGCGCCGCGATGGCCGACTGGCTCGATCGCTGCCGCGCCGCGGCGTCCGACCCCGACCGCGTCCTGCCGGCTTCGCTGCTGATCCCGCCGCCCGACACGGGCCTGCGCGCCGCGGAGGCGGGCGGCGTCGTCCTCGTCCGGGGGTCGCGCACCGCCTTCGCGGCCGAACCCGACCTCGCCGCGCTCCTCGTCGGCGAGGAAAGGGTCGAAACGCTCGACGACCCGGCCTTCGAAGCCGGTTTCGCCGCGGCGCTGGCCGACGCGCCGGTCGACCTGCGGCAAGGGCCGTTCGCCCGCCGCCAGCCGTGGCGGATCGACTGGCGGCTGCTGCGCCGGACCGCGCTCATCGGCGGCGCGGCGCTCCTCGCGATGCTCGCCGTCGAGCTGACGCTTCTGCTGCGCCACGGCCTCGCCGCCGACGTCGCCGAGCTTCGCCTCGCCGAGGAGGCGCGGCGCCTGCTGCCGCGCGGGACGGCGATCGACGACCCGGTCGCCCAGGTCCAGGCCCATCTCGCCGAGCGGCGACGCTCCGATTTCTCGGCGATGACGGCGGCGCTCGTGGAGGCGCTGCGCGAGGTCGACGGGGCGGAGCTCGTCGGGCTGCGCTACGGCCCCGCCGGCCTGGCTGTGTCGGTGTCGACCGCACGCGGCGGCGACATCGCCACGATCGAGCAGCGGCTGCTCGCCGCCGGCTACGCGCCGACGCTCGGCGCGGTGCGCAACGAGGCCGGTCGCGCGGTCGTCGAGGTGACGGTGGGGCGGCGATGAAGGCGGCGATCGAAAGCTGGTGGAAGCGGTTGTCGACGCGCGAGCGGCGGCTCGTCGCCGTCATGCTCGCGCTCCTGGTCGCCGTCGGCTCCTGGCTCGGCGTCGTGCGGCCGATCGACCTCGCGCAGGAAGCGGCGGAGGCGCGGCAGGCACGCGCGGTCGAGGCGCTCGTCGCCGTCCGCACCGCGCGCGCCGACCTCGCCCGCCGGGGCACGGCGGCCGCGGTGCCGATCGACGAGCCGCTGCTGACCTTCGTCGGCCGGTCGGCGACGGAGGCCGGCATGCCCGTGAGTCGGCTCGAAGGCGCCGGGGGCAACCGGGTCGTGCTGGCGGTGACGGCGGTGCGCGCGCCCGCCTTCCTCGGCTGGGTCCAGCGGCTCGAGGTGCGCCACGGGCTCGTCGTCGAAAGCCTCGAGGCGACGCGCAACGTCGACTCGACGATCGCGGCGCAGGCGACGCTGCGCCGGGCGGCTGACTGATGCGCCTGGTGCTGCCGATGGGCCGCGGGCTGTTCCTGCTCGCAGCCCTCCTCGTGGCGTTGGTCGCGCTTTTTCCGCTCCGGCTTGCGCTCGGCGCGGCCGGGGACGGGCTGTCGGCCCGCGCGGTCGAGGGCAGCGTCTGGTTCGGCCGGCTGGAGGAGGCGCGCGTCCGCGACTTGCCGCTCGGAGACGTCCATCTGAGGGCGTCGGTCCTGCCGCTCCTCGTCGGCGACCTGCGCTTCGACGTCCGCGGCGACAGAGTGCGCGGCACCGTGGTGGCCGGTTCCGGGGTGACCGACGTCGACGGCCGGATCGTCGACCTGCCGGCGATCGGCGGGGTGGCCCTGCGGGCGCTCGACCTCGAAGGCGTGACCGCGCTGTTCCGCGACGGCCGCTGCGCCGAGGCACGGGGGCGGGTGCGCGCGGTCCCCGCGGCCGGGCCCACGCTCGAAGGCGCGCTGCGCTGCGACGGCGGCGCCCTGCTGGCCCCGCTCGCCTCGCCGTCGGGGCGCGAGCGGATCGATCTCCGACTCTCGCCGGACGGAACGGTGTCCCTGGCAGGGGCGGCGTCGGGAGCCGGACTCGTGAGCGCACCGGCGTCGGGCGTCGCCCCCGCAGCGCCTGTGCCGACCGTGCCTGGGTCCGGCACGGCCGAGCTGATGAACTATCGACTCGGTCTCAAGGCTGAGCGGAACGGGACGGCGATCCGCGGCTATCGGATCGCCCCCGGGGCCGACCTGCCGACGCTCGCGCGCGCCGGGCTGCGCCCGGGCGATGTCCTGCTCTCGGTCAACGGCACCGCGATCGCCGACGAGGAGCGCCTGCTCGAGTTGCCCGCCGAAATGGCGGCGGCGAGCGCGATCGAGATCGAATACGAGCGCGACGGCGTGCGCGCCCGGGCGACGATACCCGGCGCACCGTGACGCCCTAAAGGCCCGGGCTGTCGCAGAACCGTAATCTGTATGTAACGCCAGCATCACGACTCGCCCCTAAGCCTGCCCGCGGTTGGACGCCCGAGGCCGACACGTTCTCGGCGCGCACCGGACACAGACACTCGAAGGGGCACGTGATGTCGTACCTGCGGAATATCCTCATGCTCGGTTCGGCCCTGGCGCTGGTCGCCTGCGGCGCGGACGATGTCGCGTCGCCCGGCGAAGGCACGCTGGTGACGCCGCCGAGCGGCGGCACCCCGAGCCCGTCGCCGAGCCCCTCGCCGTCGCCGACCCCCACGCCGGGCGGCGCGGCCGCGACCTGCCCGACGGGCACGATCGACCGCGGCGTCATCGCCAACCGCCGCAACTGCGAGCTGTCGGGCCGCATCTCGGCCGACACGACGATCCAGAACCTGCCGGGCGTGATCTACTCCCTGTCGGGTCCGGTCAACGTCGGCACCGACGTCGGCGGCGCGGGCGACGCGGCGGGCGGCCAGCGCGTCACGCTCACCATCCAGCCGGGCGTCGTGATCTTCGCAAGCCAGGGCAACGACTATCTCGTGGTCAACCGCGGCTCGCGCATCAACGCGGTCGGCACCGCGACCCAGCCGATCGTCTTCACGGCGCGCGCCAACGTCGAAGGCACCGCGACCGACAGCAGCCAGGGCCTGTGGGGCGGCATCATCCTGCTCGGCCGCGCGCCGATCTCGGACTGCAACACGCAGGTCGCGGGCGGCACGGTGGGCTGCCAGCAGGTGATCGAGGGCACGACGAGCTCGCTCTACGGCGGCGCGACCGCCGACGACAGCAGCGGCACGATGCGCTACGTCCAGATCCGCTACTCGGGCTTCCAGATCGCGCCGGGCAACGAGCTCCAGGGCCTCACGCTCGGCGGCGTCGGCAGCGGCACCGACCTGTCGTTCATCCACGTGCACAACAGCTCGGACGACGGCATCGAGATCTTCGGCGGCCGCGCCCGGCTCCGGAACGTCGTGGTGACCGGCGCCGACGACGACTCGATCGACACCGACCTCGGCTGGCAGGGAGGCATCCAGTTCGCGCTCGCGGTCCATCGCGACGAAAACAACGGCGACTCCATGATGGAGATCGACTCGAACAACAACGAGGACGCGCTGCCGCGCCAGTTCGGCCGCATCGCCAACTTCACCTTCATCCAGCGCGGCCGCGCGCAGGGCGACAACGCCATCCTGGTCCGCGGCGGCGCCGACTACACCTTCGCCAACGGCCTCGTGGTCGGGCCGGACTTCTGCCTCGACATCGACGAGACCGGCGGCACGACGACCCGCGCGGCCGATGCCGCCCTGCAGGATCAGGGCCCGCCGTCGTTCCGCTCGGTGGCGTTGGCCTGCCCGACCGCGTTCCGCGACGACAACAACGTCACGGTCGCCGCCATCCAGACGATCTTCGGCGCGGACGCGAACAACCGTTCGACCTTCACGCCGACGCTCCAGAACACGTTCGTCAACGGCGCGAGCGAGGCGGCACTGACGGCGTTCGACGCGCGGACGCTCAACACCGCGGCGTTCGGCACCTCCTTCTTCGTCAACGCCAACTACGTCGGCGCCGTCCGGGACGCGCAGGACCGCTGGTACGAAGGCTGGACCTGCAACGCGGCCTACGCCTCGTTCGGCACTTCCAGCGGGAACTGCACGGCGCTTCCGACCTCGTGATCGCCGCGAGGCGATCAACCCGCCTCGGGGCGGCGGCGGGGGCCGCCGCCCCTTGGTGCGCAGAACGATAACCGGGGAACCTCGATGACCAAGCCTCTCGCCCTCGCGCGCCTGCTGATGCTGTCGACCGCGCTCGTGGCGCCCGCGGCGCTCGCCCAGACGCCGGGCACGTCCGCACCGCCCGCGCCCGCCACGCCCAGCTCGCCGGCGGCCGATCCCGTCGGCGCCGAGGCGACCGCCCCGGCGGGCGAGGCGCCGGCCGACGACGTCGAAATCTCGGCGCCGGGCGCCGGCGACGACGAGGAGATCGTCGTCCGCGGCCGGTACATCCCGAACACGATTCGGGCGACGCCCGAGGTGATCTCGGTGCTGTCGGCCGCCGACATCGCCCGCACGGGCGAGGGCGACATCGCCGGTGCGCTCCAGCGCGTCACCGGCCTGTCGGTGGTGGGCAACGGCTTCGTCTACGTGCGCGGCCTCGGCGACCGCTACTCGCTGGCGCTCCTGAACGGCTCGCCGCTGCCGAGCCCCGAGCCGCTGCGGCGCGTCGTGCCGCTCGACATCTTCCCGACCTCGATCACCGCGTCGGCGGTGGTGCAGAAGAGCTTCTCGGCCAACTATCCGGGCGAGTTCGGCGGCGGCGTGATCAACCTCACGACCAAGGCTGTGCCCGACGAGTCGTTCATCGAGATCGGCGCCGGCATCAGCGGCGACACCGAGACCACGGGGCAGCTCGGCTACACCTACTACGGCAGCAAGCTCGACTGGCTGGGCTTCGATTCCGGCCGGCGCGACGTGCCCGCGGGCATTTTGGACGCCGTTCGGAACGGGACCCCGCTGGTCCAGGGTCCGAACTTCACCGCGCGCCAGATTCAGGACATCACGGCGAGCCTCACGAACGCGCCGACGACGGTGCTCCAGCGCAACAAGAACATCCCGACGAACTTCTCGTTCGACCTCAGCGGCGGGACCGCCTGGGACGTGGGCGACAACCGCCTCGGCCTGATCGCGGCGCTCGGCTACGGCAACGGCTGGCGCACGCGCGACGCGCGCCAGCAGAGCTCGCTGGATCCCGACATCGCCGGCACGCCGCAGACCGACTTCCGCGCCGTGGTGACCGACAACCGCATCACGTTGAACGGGCTGCTCGGCCTCGGCTACGAATTCGGCGAGAACTCGATCCGCTGGACCAACATCTACATCCGCGACACGGTCAAGCAGGGGCGCCTCGCCGCCGGCTACAACCGCAACGTCGCCGACCAGGAGGACGACGAGCCCGCCTCGATCATCCGGCAGAACACCTACTGGTTCGAACGCCAGCTCGTGGATACGCAGCTCGTCGGCGAGTTCGAGTTCGACGACGTGAGCGTCGACGTGCGCGGCACCTACGCGAACTCGCGGCGCGAGTCGCCCTACGAGCGCGGCTTCAGCTATTTCTACAACGCGCAGGTCGGCGACTACGTCAACAACCTCACCTCGGGCGGGCAGAGCGCCGACATCGCGTTCAGCGAGCTCGAGGAGGACGTCTACGCCGGCGCGATCGACGTCGCGTACAAGCTGCCGACCGACCTGTCGATCGAGCTGTCGGCGGGCTACGCCTACACCGACACCCAGCGCGACGCCGCGCGCTTCCAGTACCAGTATTTCCGGCCGGAAGGCGCGCTGCCGCTCGCGGTGGCGCAGCAGCGGCCGGACTATCTCGTGTCCGACTTCAACGTCTACAGCTACAACATCCAGCTCCGCGACATCTCGACCGCCGAAGGCGCGGCCGCCTACACCGCGGGCCTCGACGTGCACGCGGGCTACGTCCAATCCGAGATCGAGATCGCCGAAGGGCTGCGCGCCACGCTCGGCGTGCGCTACGAGGACGCCCGGCAGACGGTCCAGCCGATCGGCGCCGGCATCGCCGCCACCGACCTCAGCAACGACTATTGGCTGCCGACCGGGACGCTCACCTGGAACCTCTTCGAGGACGCGCAGCTCCGCCTGCACGCGTCGAAGACGATCGCCCGCCCGCAGTTCCGCGAGCTCGCACCCCAGATCTACATCGACTTCGAGTCCGACCGGCAGTTCACCGGCAACCCGGCGCTCACCGATAGCGAGCTGTTCAACGCGGAAGCGCGCTACGAATGGTTCTTCGGCCGCGATCAGCGGCTGACCACCGCTTATTTCTACAAGAAGATCGACAATCCGATCGAGGCGGTCGCCTTCTTCGCCGGCGGCGGCGGTCTGCGCACCGGCTTCGCCAACGCGCCGGAGGCCGAACTCTACGGCACCGAGATCGAGCTGCAGAAGTACTTCCCGCTCGAGGCCTGGTCGGACGCGCCCTTCTTCGCGACGCGCCGCCTGGCGCTGATCGGCAACTACACCTTCGCCAACTCGGAGCTGAAGGTAAGCGGGCAGAACGTGGTGAGCCCGCAGGGCAACCCGGTCGCCGCCAACCTGCTGTTCCGCGACGGCGCGCCGCTCACCGGTCAGTCGGACCACATCGCCAACCTGCAAATCGGGCTCGAGGACACCGACCGGCTGTCGCAGCAGACGCTCCTCGTCACCTACGCGAGCGAGCGCGTCACCAACCGCGGCCCGATCCAGGGGATCGCCCGCCAGCCCGACTTCGTCGAGCGTCCGGGCCTGCGCTTCGACTTCGTCGCCCGCCAGGGCATCGAGCTCGGCGGCCGCGAGGTGGAGCTAAAGTTCGAGGCGCGCAACCTTACCGGCCGGAAGTACCAGGAGTTCCAGCGGTCGGGATCCAACCGGATCGACGTCAACACCTACGACCTCGGCCAGAGCTTCTCGCTGAGCGCCAGCTTCAAGTTCTGAGGCCTGGGACGACGCGCCCGAAGGCGGAGCGCGTCGTCCCGCGCGGGAGGCGGGTGGCGCATCTGTCCCGAACCCGGCATCCCGACCCCAAGAACCACGTCATCCCCGTCCCAGAGGCACGTCATCCTGACGAACGTCAGGATCCCCCACCAGACGAGGCTCGAGGGTCATGGGTGCGCTGCACGTCGCTTGGCGCCATGTTCTGACGGAAATCCTGACGTCCGTCAGGATGACGAGCTTGGCGGGATGGGGATCACGGCGAGGGGTGCGCTGCCCGGCTTTCCGCACCACGCGCGATCGCAGTTCCAGCTTCCCGTCGGGACGCGAAGGGGGCAGCGGAGGCTATCCTCGGCCGAACCCCACCCTCGTCAGCCCCAGGGGCGTTCGCGGTACCATTTGGTGATGATGTACTTCACGCCGCGGCGCACCTTCATGCCCTGGTGCAGCGTGAAGGGGTTCACGCCGCCGTCGGGCGTGCGGTTGTTCCAGGCGAGCAGCTTGCCCGCCTCCGGCTTCACGATCTTGTCGGCGTGCTTGAACCGCGTCGCGCCGCCGTCCTCGGGCTCGTTGAGGTAGACCATCACGGTCCAGGTGCGCTGGCCGGCGACGCTGCAGTAGCGGTCGTAGTCCACGCCGCCGGGCTCGAAATAGTCGGTGTGGAGCTTGAACTCCTGGCCCACGGCGTAGCGCTGGCCCTGCATGGGCTCGCCGTAGGCCGGGTCGAGCCCGGCGTAGGCCGCGATCCGCGCGTCGATCGCGGCGACCGTCGGGTCGCCGCCGTCGAGGTCGCAGGTCTCGCTGGTGCGGAACAGCGGGTCGCTGCCGTCGTGGTCGGCGAGGTCGGACGGCCGCCGCCTGGCGTCGATCGCCGCGACGATCGCGGTGCATTCCCCGGGCGAGAGGAAGCCCCGCTTGATGAACAGGTCGAGCTTCGGGCTCGGGACGCGTTGCGCGCCGTCGAATGGCATGCGCCGTCTATAGCGGGCCCGCGCTCAGGCGGCGAGATCCTGCGCCCCGGAGTCGAGCGCGTAGCCCGCCGAGCGCACGGTGCGCACGACGTCGGGCAGCGTGACGTCGAGGTTGATCGCCTTGCGCAGCCGCCGGATGTGGACGTCGACGGTCCGCTGCTCGACGTAGACGTCGCGGCCCCAGACGGCGTCGAGCAACTGCTCGCGCGAGAACACCCGGCCCGGGTGCTCGAGGAAGTGGCGCAACAGCCGGAACTCGGTGGGCCCCAGCTGGATCGGCTGGCCGTCGCGCGTCACCTTGTGCGCGGCGGTGTCCATGCTGATCCCGGCGTACTCGAGGCTCGCGCCCGACAGCGCGGGGCGCAGGCGGCGCAGCACGGCCCGGATCCGCGCCACGAGCTCGCGCGGCGAGAAGGGCTTGGTGAGGTAGTCGTCCGCCCCGGTCTCGAGCCCGCGCACCCGGTCGGCCTCTTCGGCGCGGGCGGTCAGCATGACGATCGGCAGGTTGGCGGTGGCCGAACCGCGCCGCAGGCGGCGGCACACCTCGATGCCCGACAGGTTCTCGATCATCCAATCGAGCACGACGAGGTCGGGCTTCTCCTCTTCGGCGAGCACCAGCGCCTCCTCGCCGTCGGAGGTCGACACGATGGCGAAGCCCGCCGCTTCGAGGTTGTAGCGGACCAGTTCGACGAGGTTGGCGTCGTCCTCGACGAGGAGGATCTTGGGTTGCATGGCCGGGCTCCCTTGTCGTGTCTTCCCCACGGCTCTTAGGCGCTCTGGCTTGAGCTAATGTGACATCTAGGTTCCGCTTTTGTGACACCGGGCGCGGCGAGCCGGTCGACGAAGCCGAACCGTCACAAACCCCCGCTAGCGTCGCTTTCGGCACGAGGGGGAGTAGGGTGGGCTGGTTTCGCGATAGGCTTCTGACGTGGCTGCCGATCCGCGAAGTCCGGCAGTGCGGCGCGCTGCCCTACCGCCGCGCGGCCGACGGCCGCGTCGAGGTGCTCCTGGTGACCGCACGGCGCGGATCGCGCTGGTTGACGCCGAAGGGCTGGCCTTCGCGCGTCCATTCGCACGCGCGTTCCGCGCAGCGCGAGGCTTACGAGGAAGCGGGCGTTCGCGGCGGGATCGAGCCGCGCCCGTGCGGCGCCTTCCGGCACCGCAAGGTCCTGTCGTCGCGCAAGGCGATCGACTGCCTGATCGACGTCTATCTGCTGGCGGTCGAAGTCGAGCTCGACGACTGGCCCGAAAAGGCGGAGCGCCGCCGCCGCTGGTTCGATCTCGACGAGGCGGCCGACGCGGTCGACAACCTCACGCTACGCCGACTGCTCGAGCGACTCGCGCGCGAACGCCCCTTCGCCTGACGAATATCGACGTTTAATCCGGTTCTTTACGGAACTGTCATCTGTATGTAACATTCCCCCATCATAGGTTTAAGATTTTGCCTGAGGGGATGAGATATGCAGCTTCACCGTCTCGCTCCGTTGGCGCTCCTGGCTCTCGCCGGTTGCGCCGGTTCGATGCAGACCGCCGCGCTGGACGAGGTGGGTTACGCGCCCGGCTCGCTCGGCTACGCCGCGATCATGACTCAGGATTGGGCCAAAGCCGAGAGGCAGTTAACGGCGTCCGACGTCGCGACCGACGATCCGGCCCGACTGCTCAACCTCGCCCACGTCTACCGCAAGACCGGCCGCGAGGCGGACGCGCAACGCGTCTACCGGCAGGTCGCCGAGCAGCGGAACCACTTCCTCGTCGAGCTGGCAGACGGCCAGGTGGCGTCGAGCCGCGAACTCGCGCTGAAGGGGATCGGGGCCACGAACGAGTACGCCTCGCTCCGGCGCTGACCGAGCCGCGAAGGCTCAGGCGCCGAGCAGGCGGATGCCGGTGATGCGGCGTTCGCCGCCTTCGCGCTTGAGCTGAACGACCACGTCCACGAGCGACGCCACATAGTCGATGGTGTCCCGGCGCGACATCGGCAGCCCGGCCTGCATGACCATCAGCGCGAGCTGCTCCAGCGCGCCCTCGGGCGAGTTGGCGTGGACGGTCGTGAACGAGCCCGGGTGGCCGGTGTTGATCGCGCGCAGGAAGGTGACGGCCTCGGGGCCACGCACCTCGCCAACGATGATTCGGTCGGGGCGCAGGCGGAGCGCCGACTGGAGCAGGTCGTTCACGTCGACCTGCGCCTGGCCTAGCGCGCCCTTGATCGCGACGAGACCGATCGCGTTCGGCTGCGTGAGGAGCACCTCGGCGGCGTCCTCGACCGCGATGATGCGCTCGTGCGCCGGAACTTCCTTGAGAAGCGCGTTCAGGAAGGTGGTCTTGCCCGACGAGGTGCCGCCCGAGATCAGCACCGTCTTCCGGAGCCGCACCGCCTCGCGCAGGAAGGCCGTCGGGTCGGTTTCGGCGAGCCGCGGGTCGAGCCCGACCGCGCGCTCGGCCGGTCCGCGGGAGAAGCCGAAGCTGTCGAGCGACAGGTCGATGGTCACGTGCCGTCGGATGGCGAGCGCCCAGTGGCGGCGCGTGGCCGGCGGCGACACCATCTGGACGCGCTCCCCGCTCGGAAGCGTTGCGCCCAGCAGCGGGTTCTCGCGGTTGACGCCCTGGTGGCTGAACCGCGCGATCTGCGTCGCCAGCCGCTGGAGCAGCGTCTCGTCGATCTCCGGCGCCTCGATCCGCTCCATCGCCCGGCCGCCCGCGCGCTCGACCCACAGCTCGCCCGGCCGGTTGACCATGAGCTCGGTGACGTCGGGCTGGTCGAGCCAGCCGGCGAACGGGCGCAGGTAGGTCCGGAGATAGACTCCGGCCTGGAAGGGGACCGTCTCGGCGCTCACGGCGCGACGTCCGCACTCACGGTCGAGAAGTCGAGGTCCTTGGCGACGAAGATCCGGATCGGCTCGCCCTGACGCACCTTGACGGTGGGCGAGATCGCCGCGTCGCGCTGGAGCGCGGTCGACGCCGCGTTCTGCGCGCCCGCCGCCCCGAGCACGACGGCCGTCGAATCGCCGATCGAGCTCAGGCCGCCGACCACCGACAGCAGCACCGCCGAGCCGAAGCGCTTGAAGAAGTGCGTGTCGACGTCGCCGGTCAGGCCGGTCTGCCCGAGGTCGTCGGTGCCGGGCGAGGACAGCGCGACGGACACGCCGTCGGGACGCAGGAGCCGCGTCCAGATCACGTAGGCCCGGGTCTGCCCCACCGCGAGGCCGCCGCGATACTGGCCGATCACGCGCGAGCCGCGCGGCACCAGCACGCGGGTGCCGTCGAAGCTGCGCACGTCCTGCGTCACCAGCGCGCGCGCGAAGCCCGGCAGATCGGAGTTGAGCGCGGTCTCGAGC
>Ga0164290_1001490_pt1 | contig 32599 bp, 31 predicted proteins | sample Micstemetagenome_FD_108782 | JGI IMG/M metagenome (GOLD analysis project Ga0164290, IMG submission 108782) | Contaminated culture microbial community from soil near Moab, Utah, USA - Microcoleus steenstrupii SON62 (Illumina Assembly) | ecosystem: Environmental > Terrestrial > Soil > Soil crust...
CCTCGTCATGCTCGACTACGAGGACGGAGTTGCCGAGGGCGCGCAGGCCGCGCAGGCTTTCCAGCAGGCGGGAGTTGTCGCGCTGGTGCAGGCCGATCGAAGGCTCGTCCAGCACATAGAGCACGCCGGTCAGGCCCGAGCCGATCTGGGAGGCCAGGCGGATGCGCTGGCTCTCGCCGCCCGACAGGGTGCCCGAGGCGCGCGACAGGCTGAGGTAGTCGAGGCCGACATTGTTGAGGAAGCGCAGCCGGTCGGTGATCTCCTTCAGGACGCGGCGGCCGATTTCCATCTGCTTGTCGGTCAGCTTGCCGTCCAGGGCCGTGAACCATTCGTGGGCGTGTTTGATCGACAGCCAGGACACCTCGGCGATGTCCGTGCCCGCCACCTTGACCGCCAGGGCCTCGGGCTTGAGGCGTTTGCCGTGGCACACCTCGCAGGGCGTCTCCGACTGGAAGCGGCCGAGTTCCTCGCGCACCCACGAGGAGTCCGTCTCGCGCCAGCGGCGCTCGAGGTTCGGCAACACGCCCTCGAAGGCCTTGGAGACCTCGTATTTGCGGGCGTTGTCATCGTAGGTGAATTTGATCTTCTCGGACCCGGTGCCGCGCAGGATCACGGCCTGGGCCTTCTCGGGCAGGTCGCGCCAGGGCTTGTCCATCGAGAAGCCGTAGTGGCGGCTCAGCGATTGCAGGGTCTGGGTGTAGAGCGGCGACGGGCCGCGCGACCACGGGGCGACGGCGCCCTTGTGCAGGGTCTTGTCGCGGTCGGGGATGACCAGATCGGCGTCGAATGCCAGTTTGACGCCCAGGCCATCGCAGGCCGGGCAGGCGCCGAACGGGTTGTTGAACGAGAACAGCCGCGGCTCGATCTCGCTGATGGTGAAGCCCGAGACCGGGCAGGCGAATTTCTCCGAGAAGGTCAGCCGGCGCGGCTCCTTCTCGCCTTCGGCCGCGGTGGCCCACTCGGCCACGGCGATGCCGTCGGCCAGACCGAGGGCGGTCTGCAGGCTGTCGGCGTAGCGGCTCTCAAGTCCCACCTTGGTGACGATGCGGTCCACGACGATGTCGATGTCGTGCTTGAACTTCTTGTCCAGCGTCGGGGCGTCCTCGATGGCGTAGTACTCGCCGTCGATCTTGAGGCGCTGGAAGCCGGCGCGCTGCCACTCGGCCATCTCCTTGCGGTATTCGCCCTTGCGGCCGCGCACGACGGGAGCGAGCAGCATCAGGCGCTCGCCGTCGGGCAGGGCGGTCAGTTTGTCGACCATCATGGAGATGGTCTGGCTCTCGATCGGCAGGCCGGTGGCCGGCGAATAAGGCACGCCCACGCGGGCCCACAGCAGGCGCATATAGTCGTGGATCTCGGTCACCGTGCCGACGGTCGAGCGGGGGTTTTTCGAGGTCGTCTTCTGTTCGATGGAGATGGCCGGCGACAGGCCCTCGATCAGGTCGACGTCGGGCTTGCCCATCAGTTCGAGGAACTGGCGGGCGTAGGCGCTCAGGCTTTCGACATAGCGGCGCTGACCCTCGGCGTAGATGGTGTCGAAGGCGAGCGAGCTTTTGCCCGAGCCCGACAGGCCGGTCATAACCACGAGCTGCTCGCGCGGGATGTCGAGATCGACGCCCTTGAGATTGTGCTCGCGAGCGCCGCGCACGCGGATGAAGTTGTGCTTTTCGGTCATGAGGCCTGGGGACTGGGGAATGCGGAAACGCTGCGGCGCCCGGGAAGGGTCCGGCGCGACGCTGCTATATGGGGATTAAATCGTCCGATTCAGCAAGAACAATGTGAGAACATTGCGGCGGGGGCGCCGCCTGCTGACAGCATGTGTCAGCAGCGCCGATCAGTCGGTCGGCGTCCAGGCCTCGAACGGCCGCCGGTAACGCTGGCCCTTGCCGAGCAGGACCCCGTTCGCGCCTGCGACGCCCAGCTCCAGGCTTTCCGCGATGCGGCGGGCACGCTCGATGAAATGCGCGGCGGCGGCGGGCGGGCACACCTCGGCGGCCGTGGCCTCGAACAGCTCCAGCCAGCGGTCGAAATGGCGGGCGTCGACGGGCAGGGGCAGGTGTTTGGGCATCGGCCGGCCATGATAGACGCCGCTCATCAGGGCCACGGACGACCAGAACAGGCGCATCTGTTCGAGGTGCGGCCCCCAATCCGTGATCCGCTCGGCGAAAACGGGGCCGAGCAGGGGGTCCGCGCGGACGCGGTCGTAGAAGGCCTCTACCATGCGGGCGATCATGGGCTCGTCGATCCCCGTTTCGGCGCGGATCTGTTCGACAATCGCCTCGCGACGGCGGGCAGGAGGCTCTGGGGTCATGGACGAGATCTAGGGGTTCGCGCCGCACGCCGCCATTGCGGAATACCCCGGAGCCGACGGGCCGTATGCCTGAAAGGGCTTGCACCCCGGCTGCTTCCGCCTCATCTTCAGGCCTTCGAGTGAGTATCACTGGAGTAGACGGTCATGATCAGCGCCCTGGAAATCGGTTTCGCCCTTTCCGCTACGCTGCTCGCGCTCGTCTATGTCATCACCCTCCCTCGACCCCGGCCCGTCCCCATCCGCATTCGTGACGCTCGATCGCGTCGCGGCCCGGACGCCTGACGGCCGAACCCTTTTTTCGGATCTGAGCCTCGCCTTCGGGCGTGAACGCACGGGCGTCGTCGGCCGCAACGGCTCCGGCAAGAGCACCTTGCTGGGTCTCGTCGCCGGCCTCGCAGAGCCGGCCGAGGGTGCTGTCGCGCGGATCGGTCGCATCGGCCGGCTGGAGCAGCGGGGCGACCTGCGGCCCGGCGAAACCCTGCTCGACCTGCTGGGCGTCGCACCGGCCATGGCCGTGGTGCGTCGGGTGCTCGCGGGCGAGGGCGGACCCGGGGACCTCGCTGAGGCCGACTGGACGCTGGAGGACCGGATCGGCGCCGCGCTGGCCGACGTCGGCCTCGCAGGCGTCGATCCGGATCGCCTCGTCTCGACACTGAGCGGCGGGGAGCAGGCCCGGACCTGTCTCGCCGCGCTGCTGCTGGAACAGCCGGACCTGCTGGTGCTGGACGAGCCGACCAATCATCTGGACGCGGATGGACGCGCCGCCGTCGCCGATCTGCTGGCGCGGTGGAAGGGCGGGGCGGTCGTGGTCAGCCATGATCGGGCGCTCCTCCGACGCATGGACCGGATCGTTGAGCTGTCGGAACTGGGAGTCACGACCTGGGGAGGCGGCTACGAGCTGTACGCGGACCGCAAGGCGGTGGAACAGGCGGCGGCGGAACGTGAACTGGATGCGGCGGAACGCAGCGCGGCCCGAACCCGGCGCGAGGGCCAGGCGGCGCTGGAGAGGAAGGCCCGACGCGACAGAGCCGGCCGCGCCTTCGCAGCGAGGAAGTCGGAACCGAAGATCCTGCTGGGCGCGATGGCCGAGCGGGCCGAGAACTCCGGCGCTCGCGCAAACGTCCTGGCCCGGCGCCGCGCGGCAGCGGCAGAGGCCCATCTGTCCGGGGCGCGCGAGCGGGTCGAACGGGTACAGTCCATCAGCTTTTCGCTGCCCGCGACCGGCCTGGCCGCAGGACGGTGCGTGCTCGCGCTCGAGGAGGCGGCGTGGGACGCGCCGGACGGGCGACGGATCGTCGGCCCGATCTCATTGCGGATCGTCGGCCGGGAGCGCGTGGGGATCACCGGGCCCAACGGCGCCGGCAAGTCCACCCTGCTTCGGCTGATGTCCGGCGCGCTGCCGCCGACCGCCGGCCGCGTCGAACGCGGCGTCGCCGCCGCCTTTCTGGATCAGGAGGCCGCTGTGCTGAAGCCGGATGAAACCCTGATCGAAGCCTGGCGGCGGCTCAACCCGGAGGGGGCCCCGAACGAGGCCCATGCGGCCCTGGCCCGCTTCCTGTTTCGGAATACGGCGGCGCAGCGGACGGTGGGGACGCTGTCGGGGGGCGAGCGACTGCGCGGGGCCCTCGCCTGCGTCATGGCCGGGGCGAGCCCGTCGCAGCTGCTGATCCTCGACGAGCCGACCAATCATCTGGACCTCGACTCGATCCGGGCGGTCGAGGCGGCGCTGGTCGCCTGGGACGGGGCCGTGGTCGTGGTGAGCCACGACCCGGATTTCCTTGAGGCGATCGGCGTCGAGCGAACGACTCCCCTGGTCAGCCCCAGGCCGTGACCGGCCCCTTGCGGCGGGCGGCCGTGGCCTCGATCGCCGGGGCGACAGGTTCTGCGGTGGGTCGTCCGAAAGCCCAGCCCTGGCCCATGTTCACGCCCAGGGCCTGGATGACCTCCGCCTGCTCCTCGCTCTCGACCATTTCCGCGATCGTCGTCATCTCCAGATCGCCCGCGAGTTTGACCAGATGGGCGATGAGGGTGCGCGAACGGTCGCTGGCGAGGTCCTTCACGAAGGCGCCGTCGATCTTGATGGTGTCCGCCGTCAGTCGCCGCAGGTAGTCGTAGGAGGCGGCTCCGGCCCCGAAGTCGTCGAGGCAGATCCTGATGCCGGCCTTCCGCAGGGCGGCGAGCCGCCGGTTCGCGCCGTCCAGGTCCTGGATCACCGCCGTCTCGGTCACCTCGACGATCAACCGCTTCCGGATCGCAGGCGCCGGCGCGGTCAGTTCCAGAATGGCCGCCACATAGTCGTCGCGGGCCAGAGAGACCCCGGAGACATTGATCGCCACCCGCGTCAGGCCGAACCCCGGCCGCTTGAGTTGGCGCAGGACCTTCTCGGCCACCGCCAGATCGAAGCCTTCGATCAGCCCCAGCTCCTCGGCCATGCGGATGGTCTCCGCCGGCCCCGCGGCGTCGGCCAGTCGGGCGAGCGCCTCGAAATGATGGGTCGTCCGCGTCGCGAGGTCGACGATCGGCTGGTACTGAAGCTGGAAAGCACCGGTGCGGACGACGGCCCGAAACCCGTCGGCCTCCTTGAGCGTGCGTTGCAGGCTGTCGGCGAAGGCGAGGTCGCTCCGCGCGGCGCCGCCTTCCCGGATGTAGAGTTCGAGTGCGAACCGCAACGCCTTGAGGGTCACCGCCGGGGACAGGTCGCCACGGATGGTCGCCGCTGACGCGTCCACCGCGAGGACCAGACCCTCGATCTCGCCGGCCTGGCGGATTTCAGCGGCGACGTCCCGGACGTCGTCGGCGTGGCGGACGAGGGCGAAGCGCTCATCGGCCAGCCGGCCGGCGCTCGCGCCGTCCATGGAGGCGGCCTGCAGCACGGCCTGGACACGGGCCGAAGCCCGCCTGTGCGTTTCCCCGGCGCCGGCCAGGCCGAGGACTTCGACGAAGGATATGTTGAGAGGCGGGTCCGGCGCGGGGGGGCCGAGGGCGCGGCGGAGTCGCGCAATCAAACCCTGGGCGTCGAGCATGGGCGGCGACTCGGGCAGTGCGAGGCTGAACGCAGGTCCTTCCCAGGTCAGGGCGCAGGAAACCGTAGGGCTCAACTCCGGCAGTTCGAACAGATGCAGCCGCGCCCGCCGCACGTGCTCGTCAGGGCAGTTGATCAGGACATCGACCGGCGCGGGCCTGACCCCTGGGGTGAGCTGCGCCAACGCCTGGCGGACGGCGCCCCGGCTCTGCTTTCCGACCATGTCGTCCAGAGAGGCGCCCAGCCAGGCCGTGGCCGGATCCACCCCGGGCAGCGGCCCGGCCCCCAGGGCGAAGACGACACGGCGGGTCCCGTCGAGCTCGACCAGCACATCGGCCGAGGCGAAGGCGAGACCCAGCAGGCGGGATTTGAAATTCATCCGTCCAGCTACCGTGAAAAGAGAGAACGATGGCTGCACGAACAGCCTTAACGCGAGCCGCAGCACTGCGGTCGAACGCCACAGTCGAGGGAGCGCACGAGGGGCGGGCGGGGAGGGAGGCGTTCGTCCGGGGCGGCGGGTCCGGCTCGCTATCGCCTCCAATCGGACCGCGAAGTCAGGCTTGGCGGTTGAGCGCCACGGCGCGGCTGTCGCCGGGGTTGGCCTTGCCCGAGGCGCCATAGGCCGAAGGGCTGCCGCGCTGGCCCGCCACCTCGGCGGCGATGGTCTGGACCAGACCCTCGGAGACGATGCGGGCCGCCTCGACCGAACGGGCGTGCCGCGACAGCACGGCTTCGAAAGCTTCGGTGGCCCGGACCAGGGCCGTGCGGTCGCCAATGGGCGCGGCGGCGACCGAGGCGGGATCCGCCTTCAGCTGGGCCGACTCGCGGCGATAGGCGTTGGCCAGGTCCTGGGTCGCCGCCATGGTGTCGACCGCGTCCTGCGGCCGGCGCGACTCGAACGCCCGCGATTCTTCGGTCAGACGGGCGGTGAGACGCTTCGTCAGGTCGATCAGCTGACGGACGCGGGCGGTGGCGTTGACGGTGGCCGCGTCGGTCATTGTTCCTGCTCCTGCATTCTCAGCATTTCGGCGACGACCTGGTCCGCCAGGCCGATGCCGCCGCCGCGGACGGCCTGTTTGGCCATGGCCTCGACGAGGAAGCCCCGCCAGGTGCCTTCGGCCTCGCCGCCGCCGAACGGCGCTTCGGTCGACAGGCCCTCGAACATCGGCTTGAGCATCTGCGACAGGAAGGAAGCCTCGAAGGCTTCGGCGGTTTCCCGCATGCGCGCGGTGGCGACGGCGGATGCGGGCGCGGCCGGGGCCTGCGGCGGCAGGGTGTTCGGCGAAACGGTCAGGTCGCCCATCACATCACCTCGATTTCGGCCTGGAGGGCGCCGGCCGCCTTGATGGCCTGCAGGATGCTGATCATGTCGCGGGGGCTGACGCCCAGGGCGTTCAGGCCGTTGACCAGGGTGGACAGGGAGGTCCCGCCGCCGACGATGCGCATCTGGCGGCCCAACTCTTCCTCAACGGCCACGTCGGTCTGGGGCAGGACAACGGTTTCGCCGCCGCGGCTGAAGGGCGTCGGCTGGCTGGCGGTCGGGCTCTCCTGGACCGAGATGGTCAGGTTTCCCTGGGCGATGGCGACGGTGGATACCCGGACGGCGTCGCCCATAACGATGACGCCGTTGACCTCGTCGATGATGACGCGGGCAGGGGAGTCGACCGTGACCTGGAGGTTCTCGACGCTGCTGATGAAGCCGGCCATGCCCATCTGGCCCGGGGCGCGCAGGGCGATGACGGTGCCGTTCTCGGCCAGGGCGGTGTTCGGATAGACCTGGTTGATGGCGGCGGCGACCCGCTGGGCCGTGGTGAAATCCGGGTTGCGCAGCGTCAGCCGCACCTCGCTCATATTGGCGAGGTGGAAGCCTGTCTCGCGCTCGACCGTCGCGCCCGAGGCGATCCGGCCGGCGGTGGGCACGCCGCGCGTCACCGACGAGCCCGAGGCGCCGCCGCCGGACACGGCGCCGGTCTGGATCGAGCCCTGGGCGACGGCATAGACCTGGCCGTCAGCGCCCTGGAGGCTGGTCACCAGCAGGGTGCCACCCAACAGGCTCTTGGCGTCGCACATGGAGGCCACGCTTACGTCGATGCGGGCGCCGGGGGTGGCGAAAGGCGGCAGTTCGGCCGTCACCATGATGGCGGCCATGTTCTTGGAGTTGGCGTTGGCCCCGCGGATGTTGACGCCCAGACGCTCGGTCATGCCCTCGAGCGACTGGCGGGTGAAGGGGCAGTTGCGCAGGCTGTCGCCCGTGCCGTTGAGCCCGACGACGAGACCATAACCGACCAGCTGGTTGGAGCGGACGCCCTCGACCGCGGCGATGTCCTTGATCCTGGACTGGGCCAGGGCCGGCGACGCCAATCCGGCAAGGGCGGCGGCGGTCAGGAGGGTAGCGAGCAGTTTCTGCATAGGCAGGGCGTCCACGAACTGTTGCGCTCGGCGTCATGCGAGCGCCGTGCCAGCCGAAAAGTGCTGGAAAAACAGAGAAAGCGGACGGGTCGATCGCTGCGGCTCCGGCAGAAACTGCCGGGCTGTTAACCAAACGGTGACGCGACCCCGGTGATGGTCGGGCATGTGCTGGAGTCGCTATCCATGAAGGTCACAGGCCCCACCGGACCCTCGTCGCCCCAAGGCAGCCGCCCGGCGCGCGCCGGCGGCGGCTTCTCCGTGCCGACGGCCGGTTCCGCGTCCGGCCCCAGCGCCACGACGTCAGCGTCCGCGCCGTCCGCCGTGGCTGATGTCTCGGCCCTGATGGCCCTTCAGGGGGTGGAGGACGTCACCGAGCGACGTCGGCGGGCGATCCGCCGCGGCGGCGGCCTGCTGGACCGGCTTGAGGAACTCAAATTGGCGCTGTTGTCCGGCGAGGCGGGCGAGGGCGCGCTGGAGCGCCTGACCCGAACCCTGCGGGAAGAACGTCCGGTTGACGGCGATGCGGCGCTGAACGGCCTGCTCGACCAGATCGACGTGAGGGCCGCCGTGGAGCTGGCGAAGGCCGAGCTTCGCCGCAGTGCAGCATAAACCTTCGATATCCTTCGCAAAAGCGTCGTCGGCGACCGGCGGGTGATGAAGAAATGTCACGCTCGCGCGACGACTTCAAGCTTCACCGGTCACGCTCGCGCGAGCGTTGTTGCCGCGACTCTTCCTGCTCCCTATAGGCAGGGCTGCGCCACAGGGGGGCGCTGTTTACGTCCGTGAGTGCGACTATGAACGCATTAGCGTCTGTGATTGTCGATCCGGCTGCGTACAAGCCGTCCGACGACGAGCCGTTCATGAACGAGCGGCAGCTCGCCTACTTCAAGGGCAAGCTGATGGACTGGAAGGATGACATCCTTCGCGAGTCCAAGGGGACCGTCGTCAACCTGAAGGCCGAGACGGAAAATCATCCGGATCTGGTCGACCGGGCGTCGTCGGAGTCCGACCGGGCGCTGGAGCTGCGCACCCGCGACCGACAGCGCAAGCTGATCTCCAAGATCGACGAGGCGCTGCGCCGCATCGAGGACGGTTCCTACGGCTATTGCGAGGAGACCGGCGAGCCGATCAGCCTCGGGCGTCTGGAAGCCCGCCCGACGGCGACGCTGTCGGTCGAGGCCCAGGAGCGGCACGAGCGCCGCGAGCGGGTTCATCGGGACGACTGAGGGCCGGCGAGCCTTGACTTGAGGGGTCCGGAGCGCGACCTGTGCGCCTCGCGTTTCAAGGTCTCTCCATGTCCGTAAAAGTCCGTTTCGCCCCGTCGCCGACGGGAAAGCTGCACGTCGGCAACGTCCGCACCGCCCTGGTGAACTGGATGTTTGCGAAAGGCCAGGGCGGTTCGTTCGTCCTGCGCATCGACGACACCGATCTGGCGCGTTCGACGCCCGAATTCGAACAGGGCATAGAGGACGACCTGACCTGGCTCGGCCTGGTGTGGGACGAGCGTTACAACCAGTCAAAGCGGTTCGACCGTTATGAGGAGGCCGCTGCGCGGCTGAAGGCCTCGGGGCGGCTGTACGCCTGCTATGACACTTCCGAAGAGCTGGACCGGCGCCGCAAGGTGCAACTGTCGCGCGGCCTGCCGCCGATCTACGACCGCGCCGCGCTGGAACTGACCGAGGCGGAGAAGGCGGCGTACGAAGCCGAGGGCCGCCGTCCGCACTGGCGGTTCAAACTGGATGGCCGGCGGGTGGCCTGGGAAGACCTGGCCCGCGGTCACGCCGAGGTCGACACGACGTCGATGTCGGATCCGGTGCTGATCCGCGAGGACGGGCTGTTCCTCTACACCCTGCCGTCGGTTGTCGACGATATCGACATGGCCATCACCCACGTCATCCGCGGCGAGGACCACGTCACCAATACGGGCGCGCAGATCGAGATCTTCGAGGCCCTGGGCGCGGCTGTCCCGGGCTTCGCCCACATGCCGCTGCTGGTCGGCGCCGACGGTCAGGCGCTGTCCAAACGGCTGGGGTCGCTGTCTATCGCCGAGATGCGCGACCAGGGTTACGAGCCGATCGCCATCACCAGCCATTTGGGCCGGATCGGCACCTCGGATCCGCTGGAAGTCGGGACCTCGATCGACGCCCTGGGCGCCAGCTTCGCCTTCGCCAAGATGGGCCGGTCGCCGGCGCGCTACGACACGGCGGATCTCGACCGGCTGAACGCGCAGGCGCTGCATGTCATGGAGTATGCGACGGCCCGGCCGCGGCTGGCGGAGCTGGACGCCGATCTGGGCGAGGCCTTCTGGAACGGCGTGCGCGGCAACCTTCAGAAGTTCGCCGATGTCGTTGAAATGGCTGCCATCGTGCGCGGCCCGGTGACGCCGGTAATCGACGACGCCGCGTTTGCGGCGGCGGCCCTGGCGGCCCTGCCGGAGACTATCGACGAGACCCTGTGGCCGGTGTGGAGCGCCGCGGTGAAGGAGGCGACCGGAGCCAAGGGCAAGGCGCTGTTCATGCCGCTGCGGATGATGATCACCGGTCAGGCGCACGGTCCCGACATGGCGACCCTGGCGCCGATGATCGGACGGGAGCGGATCGTGAAGCGACTGAGCGGCCAAACCGCCTAGGTCTCCAGCCGCGGGACCTCCAGCAAAAAGGCCGCCCCTCGCAGGGCGGCCTTTTCGTTCAGGCTCGGCGGGTTCAGGCGTTGCAGGCGGCGATCTGTTCGGCCGTCAGGGCGACGCCCTTGTAGCTGAACGAGGACACGGGTCCGAAGCGGGCCACGACCCGGCGGCAGGCGCGGGTCGCCGGCTGGTTCGCGCCGCCGTTGGCGGTGCAGGCGGCGCCTTCGCAGTTCCACGTCGCGCCGTCGATGATGGTGCGCGAAGCGGGCGCGCGGGAGGCGTCGGCGAGGACCGCGCTGGTGGCGGCGTTCGGGGCCTGGGCGAGGGCGGGGGCGGCGACAAGCAGGGTCGCGGCGATAAGCAGAGCGCGCATGAGGAGGTCTCCGGTTTGGGCGGGCGCGGTTATCCGCTCCGCATCGCCAGTGTCCGTTGTTTTACGCAACTGTCAAGGTGCGTATCTAAAAGCAACGGATGATCGCCGGCTGACTGACCAGTGATTACTTATCGGCGATCATGTTGCAAGCGCGGCATGTCGTCCGCCTCCTGCATGGCCGCGATCGCCGCCTCGACCGTGTCGCAGACAACCCAGGCCTCGCGGAAGGTGGCGGGCGTCATCCGTTCCGCAATGCTGTGCTCCATCACGGCCAGAAGGGGTTCCCAGAACCCGTTCAGGTTCAGGAAGATGACCGGCTTGGCGTGGAGGTCCAGCCGCTTCCAGGAAAGCACCTCGATGACCTCCTCAAGCGTGCCGACCCCGCCGGGCGCAACGACAAAGGCGTCCGACTGGTCATACATGATGGTCTTGCGCTCGTGCATCGAAGGCACGATCAGTGTTTCGACGTCGTCGAACAGGCGTTCGCGGCTGCGCAGAAAGCCCGGCATGACGCCGAGCACCCGGCCCCCCGCCTCGTGCGCCGCACGGGCTGACGCCCCCATGAGGCCGACGCCGCCGCCCCCGTAGACCAATCGCCAGCCTGCCTGGGCGGTCTGCGCTCCGAACGCCCGCGCCGCGAGGGTATAGGCCGGGTCCGACAGGTCGGAGGATCCGCAGAACAGGCAGACGGACTTGCCCTCGAAGGGCTGGATGGCGGCAGGCGAAGACATGGGGCCTCGGGAACGGATGGGAGACAGCGGCCGCTCCGGCGCGCTATCTGGGCGGATACTCCTAGCGGTCGGATGCACGCGATGAAACGGGCCATGTTGGGCAAGGCGGTCACTACGCTGCTGGCGTGCATCGCGACCGGAGCCTGTTCGCCGTCAGCGCCGCCCGAGCCCCGGGACCCCCGGAGCGCCGCAGGGTCATCGGGATGGACCCAGCCGCCGCTGATTCGCTCGGTTCAGCGCACGGCGGGCGCCCTGATTTTCACCGGTCAGGCCGAGCCCGGCGCCCGGGTGGTCCTGCGCAGCGACACCGGTCCCGCCCACGCCGCGGCTGCGGACGACCAGGGTCGGTTCGAGATTCGCATGACGCCGCCCGCCGGCGACGTGCTCCTGCGTCCCGAGACCCAGGTCGGTCAGGACGCCTCGCCGTCCCCGGACCGCCTGTTGATCGTGGCGGGCGGACGAGGCCCGGTGGCGATCCTGAGGACGGGCGGACCGACGCGGCGGCTGGATCGCGCGCCTGCGCTGGGCGCCGTCGACAGCGACGGCAGGATGCGGCTGGTGTCGGGGTTCGGCGCACCGCGCGACGGACCGGTCGATCTCCAGGCCGGCGGGGAGACCGGGAAGGTGACGCCGGACGCTACGGGCCGCTGGAGCCTTGTCCTGCCGCCCTCGACCGGTCCGGACGAGATCCGCGTCGGCGGCCGGACGTTTGTCTGGCCCGGGGAGTCGGGGGATGCGGCGGATCTGCGGGTTGAACGCGCAGGCGCCGGCTGGCGGGTGGTCTGGAGCGGGCCGGCGGGCGGGCGGCAGACGACCTGGCTGCCCGACGTCGAATGACGGTTTACGCGCCGTTAACCAATTCACGCCAACGAGGAGATGTCTTCCTTCTTCGAGGACACCCACCATCACCGAACTTCTTCAGCCCGGCGCGCGCGTCGGGCTTTTTTTTCGCGTGGCGCTGTTGGGGAAAGGAGAGAGTGGCTCCGCGGGTAGGATTCGAACCTACGACCAGCCGATTAACAGTCGGCTGCTCTACCACTGAGCTACCGCGGAACACTTCCTCTCGGGAAGGCGCGCGCTATAGCAGCGCGAGTCAGAGTGACGCAACGGGAAATATCCGATCTTGACCCTGATCCGCATCGACGACCCCGGCGATCCGCGCATCGCGGGCTTCCGCGATATCCGCGAACGCGACCTCACGGGCAGGCAGGGGCTGTTCGTGGCCGAGGGCGAGGTCGTGCTGAATGTGCTGACGTCGCCGCAATCGCTGAGCCGCCCCGTCGCGATCCTGCTGGACCAAAAGCGGGTCGAGGGGCTGGGCGGCGTCCTCGCAAGGGTGGCGGCGGACACCCCCGTCTACGCCGCGCCACAGGCTGTGCTCGATTCGATCGCGGGATTTCACCTGCACCGGGGGATACTGGCTCTCGGGGAGAAGCCTGCAGAACGGGATCTGGAGGACTGTCTGGCCCCCCTGGGCCCGGACGCGGTCGTGGTCGCAGCCTGCGGCATCGGCAATCACGACAATATCGGCGGCGTGTTCCGCAATGCGGCCGCGTTCGGCGCCGGGGCGGTGCTGCTGGACGACCGCTGTTGCGACCCGTTTTACCGCAAGGCTATCCGCGTGTCCGTGGGCGCTGTGCTGCGGACGCCGATGGCGACGGGTCTCGAGGCCGGGGAGATGGTCGAAAGGCTGAAGGCGGCGGGCTTCACGGTGATGGCGCTGACGCCCGGCGCCCGCCATCCGCTGGAAGCCGCGCCGCGAGGCGGACGCGTGGCGATCCTGCTCGGCCCGGAAGGCCCGGGTCTGTCCGAAGCGCTGATCGCGCGCTGTCAGCCGGTCGGCATCCGGATGTCAGGCGGCTTCGATTCGCTGAACGTTTCGGTCGCCAGTGGAATCGCGCTGCACCATTTCACCCGGGGGGCGTAAATCGATCACGGAATTGCGATCAACGTTATGTACACCTTGATGAACAGCGGACGCTGTGCCGTTGTAGAGCGTCCGGGGGGAGTTCAGTCATGTTTGGTGGCGTTTTCGTCTTTATTCACCGCAACGCGCGCGTCGCCGTCGCGGTAGGCATCGTCGCAGCGGGCGTCAGCGTCGCCAGCATTATCGGCTGGATGACCGCGCCGGTCACGTGACCGGCTGCAGAGATCGATCCGGCCTGCTCACGCCTCCGCAGCGGCGGGACTGCGTCGCCGCCAGATGACTCCGGCGATCAGCGACAACAGCACGGCGTCACCCCAGACATAGTAGGCGGTGACATAGGCCCACTGCTCCAGCTCCTGGAAGCGGACAAAGGCCAGATGATTGGCCATCAACAGGAACTGGAAGGCTGTCGCCCAAGGGGTCCAGCGGCGTTTCGAATAGAGGGCGAGATAGAGCAGAAACAGCAGGGCCGCGCCGTCCAGCCCTATGGCGACCCAGGGCGGGTTCGCCGCGTCGAAAGGCGCGAGCGCCGTCCCGATCCAGGTCAGGACCAGAACGGCCGCCGTGGCGCGTTCCCACCACCCGCCGCGCCACGCTGAAAGGGCCGCGGCGGCGATGAGCAGGGACAGGGAAACCGCATAGATCGGCGACATTCCCTGGCATCGCCAAATCAGGAGACGAGCGCAAGCCCGACAGGGCGGGGAACGGGATCATTCGATTTCTCGAGCCCGCCCAGCCGAACGCCCCGATATGACGTGCTCGCCTTGACCTCCGCCAGCGCCGTGTGCAGCGCGACCATCGCGCGCTGGGCGCCGATCTGGGCCGTGACCGCTTCAGCCAGGGCGTCGAAGGCCGCCTGTCCTACCGTGGCGGAGAGGCCGGCCTCGCGGCGGCTGCGGGTCAGGGTCTGGGCCAGGCGGCCCAGCTGGTTGACGGCTTCATCCTGGCTGGCCTCGGCCTGAAGCAGGTCTGCGGCCAGAGTCGCGACGACGGTCGCGGCATGTTCGCTGCGTTTCATTCTCTCATCCGTTCTTCAAGGGGGCGACGCGGATCAGTTCCCGTAGCGGATGCCCTGCAGAAGAAAGGCGAACCGCTCCGCGCCAATGACGCTGGTCAGGACCAGTGCGGCTACGGCCGCAATGGAGAAGACAAGCACGACGCGTCCGAGGACCTCATGTCCGATTCCGATGGCTGGAAGCCCGAATCCAGCAGGGCCGCCCCGATGTGCAGAATCTCCCTGAAGGTCGCTTCCGGAGACAGGAAGGTCGCCTGTTTGCGGGTCCCGCCGACCAGATGATTGACCATCATCTTCTTCACCGGCGTATCGGCCAGGGAGAGAAGCACTGTCTGAAGTTCCGCCCAGCTGATGCCCGGCACCTGTTCCACCGTATCGGTCATGGTTCGTCCCTTTCGCAGGGGCATAAGGGGCCATGGCGGCGCGGGCCGCGATTGGGAGCGGTTCGGATACCGAATCGTTCGGAACCGCCTGCCCGGCCAGCAGCAGGAGCGCCGCGTCGACCCGACCGGACGCCTTGAGCTTGCGCGCCGCGTTTTCGCAGTGGCGGTCGACGGTCGAAGGCTTGATCCCCAGACGTCGGGCGATCTGTTTGGAATTCAGATGCGCGTGGACGAGGCGAAGGCATTCGCGCTCGCGTTCGGTCAGTCTGTCACTGCGGCTCGGCATGGGCGCCCCCGGCTCGGAGCAACTTAACCACGAGTGGGCCCTGACCGGAATGGGTATTCAGCCGGCCTGGCCGACAGCGCCGGCGGGCGCCGGCCGTGTGTGAAGGGACGAAATCGCGATGGAGGCCTGACCGAGAATCGAACTCGGGTGCAAGGATTTGCAGTCCTCTGCGTAACCACTCCGCCATCAGGCCCTGGGCCGTTGGGAAACGGCCGCGCCATCGCGAGGGGCGTTCGCTATCAGATCGGATTGTCCCCCGCAACGCACAGACCTATAAGCGCGCGAGATTTCCCGGCCGCCGGGCGCCATCAGACGCAGGATCGTTACTCCATGGATTTCGCCGCCGCCCGCAAGGCCATGGTCGACAGCCAGGTTCGCGTGAACGACGTCACCGATCGCGCCCTGCAGGCAGCGCTTCTGGCGGTTCCGCGCGAGCGCTTCCTGCCTCAGGAGCGCGCCTACGCCGCCTATGCCGAAATGGAGCCAGAGATCGCCGGCGGACGGCGGCTGATGCTGCCGCGCGATCTGTCGAAGCTGTTGATGGCGCTGGACGCCCGCCCCGGCGAGACGGCCCTGGCTCTGGCGGCGCCCTATGCTGCGGCCGTGCTGGCCCGGCTGGGGCTGGCGGTCACCGCCCAGGAATCGGACGCCGCCGTGCTTGAGGTCGTCGCGCCGGTGCTGGCGGAGGAGGGGGTGCAGACCGTCCTCTCGCCCCTGACCGCGCCCGCGCAGGGCGAATATGACGTCGTCATCTGCGAAGGCGCGTCGCCCGGACGACCCCAGGCATGGCTGGAGGTGCTGAAAGTCGGGGGGCGGATGGCGGTCGTCGAACGGACGGGTCCGGTGGGCAAGGCGGTGTTGTATGTACGGAGTGAGCAGGGGGTGTCGCGGCGTGAACTGTTCAACGCCGCCCCGCCGGTGCTGGCGGAACTCTCGCCCGAGCCGACCTTCGCGCTGTAGGGTCGGAAACGGCGGACGGACGTCTCCGGCGGCCGCGTGAAAAAAACTTAACTGGCGTGGGCGCAAACCGTCCCGCATCAGACCTATGAGATACGAAGGGCGCGTTTTCTCCGCGCCAGGCAGGAACAGACATGCTGAAACGTACGCGCGCGCTCGCCTCGGTCGCCGTCATCGCCGTCATCACCGGCATGGGCGCGCCCGCGTGGGCCGAGACGTTGAGGGACGCCCTGGCCCTGGCCTACCGGACCAATCCGTCCCTGCTGGCGCAGCGGGCCAACCAGCGGGCGCTGGATGAATCGATCGTCCAGGCGCGAGCCGGCCTCCGGCCCTCGCTCGATGTCACGGTCAGCGCCAACTATGCGCGCGACTACAGCGATGCGCCGTTCGGCGATCCCGACAGCGACAGCGGCGGCGCGAGCATCGGCCTGTCCCAGACGCTCTGGTCCGGGGGCCGGATCGGCCACGGCATATCCGCAGCCGAGGCCAATATCCTGGCCGGCCGCGAGACCCTGCGCGACACCGAACAGACGGTCCTGACCTCCGTGATCCAGGCCTATGCGGATGTGATCCGGGACGGCGAGATCCTGGCGATCCGCCAGTCGAACCTCGGGGTGCTGCAGCGCCAGCTGGAGGAGGCGTCCGCGCGGTTCGAGGTCGGCGAGATCACCCGCACCGACGTGGCGCAGTCGGAAGCCCGTCTGGCCCAGTCCGAGGCCGACCTGGCGAACGCCCGGGCCCAGCTGTCGGTCTCGCGGGCGGTCTATGCAGCCGTCGTCGGCCAGGCGCCGGGCGATTTGGAGCCGATGCCGGCGCTGCCCGGCGTGCCGACCGATTTCGACGCTGCTCTGGATGTGGCCCTGGCGGACAACCCCGAAATCCGTTCGGCCGGCTACACGCAGCGGGCGGCCGAGGCCAATGTGGCGGCGGCCAGGGCTGAATACATGCCGTCGGCGCGCCTTACGGCCTCCTATGGCGGCTCGACCAGCGACCTGGCCAACCTGGGCGATATCGCTGACCAGACCCGCTTCCAGGCGGGCGCCACGATCTCGGTCCCCCTGTTCACCGGCGGGCTGAACGGCTCGCGCGTCGCTCAGGCGCTGGAACGCGCCAACGTCGCCCAGATCAATGTCGAGGGTGCGCGCCGCAACATTCTGCAGGCGGTCAGTTCCGCCTATGCCCAGTCGATCTCATCGCGCGCCAGCCTCCAGGCCGGCGAAGAGGCCGTGCGCGCCGCCACCGTCGCCGCCGAGGGCGTGCGGCAGGAGGCGCAGGTCGGCCTGCGCACCACCCTGGACGTGCTGAACCAGGAGCTGGAGCTGCGCAACGCCCAGATCACCCTCGCCAGCGCCCGACGCAACGAATACGTCGCCCAGGCCAATCTGCTGGCCGCCATGGGACGACTGGAAGGTCAGGACCTCGACCCCGCGCTGACGGCCTATGACCCGGCTGCCAACTACAATCGCGTGCGGAACCGCGGCGCCCTGCCGTGGGACGGGATCGTCGAGGCGATCGACCGCATCGCCGCCCCGGCGGTCGTGCCCGCCAACGACGCCGAGGACGCGCCGATCGACGCCCAGCTCAAGTCCGAGACCGTCCAGACTGCGCCGCGAAACTGAGCTTCGTCCGGTCGCCCGCGGCGCGACTGTCGGGGCCGGCGTTAACCTGTGACGCGAAAAAACGCCCGTTGATTCCAGCGGGCTGAGATGCGACGACAGGGCGTGGGAGGGGGCTCCTCTTCCCCGCCGCAATTGGACTTGATCGTGCGGTCGCCGCGCGCACCGGGGTTTCGACATGACCGACCAGACCGCCCAGGAACCGACCATGGAGGAAATCCTGGCGTCGATCCGCCGGATCATTTCCGAAGACGACGCCCCCGCCGAAGCCGCCCCGGCCGCCGCGGCGCCCGAGCCCGACGCCGGTCCCGAGGCCGTCGCCGATCCCGCCCCGGAAGTCGCCCCGGAAGTCGCCCCGGAAGCCGAACCCGTCGTCTCCTCCGCCCTGATGGACGAGACGCCCTCGATGGAAGAGCCGGCCGCCGCCGACGAGGACGTGCTGGAACTGACCGACGCCTGGGAGGCCCCGGGGGCAGAGAGCATCGGCGATCTGGATGTGGGCCCCGCGGAGCCCGAACCGTTCCCGGCCAGCGAGTCGGTCTTCACGGAGGAACCGATAGAGGTTCACACGCCCGTGCATCCGTCCGTGCCGACGCCTTCGGAAAGCCTGGTTGGAGACAGCGCCGCCGCCAGTGCGGCCTCTGCCTTCGCCGGTTTGGCTTCGACCCTGCGTAAGCCGGAGCCGGCCGACGTCTCCTTCCCCTCGGGTCCGACCATCGACGAGATGGTGCGCGGCCTGCTCCGCCCGATGCTGAAGGACTGGCTGGACGCCAACCTGCCGGCCATCGTCGAGGCCCAGGTACGCAAGGAAGTCGAACGCATCGCCCGCAACGCCGGCTGACTTCACCCGCGACCCGATCAAGGCTAGATCATTCCGGGGCGGCTCCAGTCGGGGCCGCCCTTATTCTTTGTCCAAAGACCGTTCCCCATGCTCGACAAGACCTTCGATCCGACCGCCGCCGAACCGCGCCTCTATGCGATGTGGGAGGCCAGCGGCCTGTTCGCTCCGAGGACCGACGGAGCCGCCGAGGCCTATTCGATCGTCATTCCGCCGCCGAACGTGACCGGGTCGCTGCACATCGGCCATGCGCTGAACAACACCCTGCAGGACATCCTCGCCCGCTATCACCGCATGAAGGGCAAGGCGGTGCTGTGGCTGCCGGGCACTGACCACGCCGGCATCGCCACCCAGATGGTGGTCGAGCGCCAGCTGGCGGCGGCGGGCAATGTCGGGCGGCGCGAAATGGGCCGCGACGCCTTCGTCGACAAGATCTGGGAATGGAAGGCGACGAGCGCCGGCGCGATCCAGAACCAGCTGCGGCGGCTCGGCTCGTCCTGCGACTGGTCCCGCGAGCGGTTCACCCTCGATCCCGCGCTGCAGATCGCCGTGCGCAAGGTCTTCGTGCAGCTGCACAAGGAAGGCCTGATCTACCGCGACAAGCGGCTGGTGAACTGGGACCCGCATTTCCAGACCGCGATCTCGGACCTTGAGGTCGAGCAGAAGGAGATGGACGGGGCCTACTGGCATTTCGCCTATCCGCTGGCGGACGGCGTCACCTATGAGCACCCGGTCGCGTACGACGGCGATGGCCAGCCGACGGAATACGAGACCCGCGACCATATCGTCGTGGCGACGACCCGGCCGGAGACCATGCTGGGCGACACGGGCGTGGCCGTGCACCCGGACGATCCGCGCTACCAGGAGCTGGTCGGCAAGTTCGTGACCCTGCCCATCGTCGGCCGCCGCATCCCGATCGTGGCCGACGACTACGCCGACCCGACCAAGGGCTCGGGCGCGGTGAAGATCACGCCGGCCCACGACTTCAACGACTTCCAGGTCGGCAAGCGGGCCGGGCTGGCGGCGCTGAACATCATGGACGCGTTCGGCCGCATCACCGCGGCCGACACGCCGGACGTGCCGGCCGACTACGAGGGCATGGACCGCTTCGCTGCGCGCAAGGCCATCCTCGCCCGCGCCGAGGCCGAGGGCTGGCTGAAAGAGATCGAGAAGACCCGCCATGTCATCCCGCACGGCGACCGCTCGGGCGTAGTTATCGAGCCGTGGCTGACGGACCAGTGGTACGTCGACGCCCACACCCTGGCCCAGCCGGCGATCAAGGCGGTGGAGCAGGGCGACACTGTCTTTGAACCGAAGAGCTACGAGAAGATCTATTTCGAATGGCTGCGCAACATCGAGCCCTGGTGCATCTCGCGCCAGCTTTGGTGGGGTCACCGCATCCCCGCCTGGTACGGGCCGGATGGAACGATCTTCGTCGAGGAGAGTGAGGACGACGCCCGCGCCGCCGCGCGCCACCACTACGGCGCGGAGACGCCCCTGACTCAGGACGAGGACGTGCTGGACACCTGGTTCAGCTCGGCCCTGTGGCCGTTCTCGACCATGGGCTGGCCGGAGAAGACGGACGACCTGAAACGCTTCTACCCGACCAGCGATCTGGTGACCGCGGCGGACATCATCTTCTTCTGGGTCGCCCGGATGATGATGATGGGCCTGCATTTCATGGACGAGGTCCCGTTCAAACGGGTCATCATCAACGGCCTCGTCCGCGACGAGAAGGGCCAGAAGATGAGCAAGTCGAAGGGGAACGTCATCGACCCCCTCGGCATCATCGACGAACTGGGCGCCGACCCGCTGCGTTTCACCATGGCCATTCTGTCGGGCACGCGGGACATCAAATTGTCGCGCCAACGTATTGAGGGATATCGCAACTTCGGCACCAAGCTTTGGAACGCCGCGCGCTTCGCCCAAATGAACGAGGCACGGCGGGTCGAGGGCTTCGACCCGGCCGGTGTCGACCAGACCATCAACCGCTGGATCCGCGGCGAGCTGACGAAGGCGCAGCGCGGGGTCAGCGAAGCGATCGAGGGCGGTCGGTTCGACGACGCCGCCTCGGCCCTTTACCGCTTCGTCTGGAACGTCTTCTGCGACTGGTATCTGGAGCTGGCCAAGCCGGTCTTCATGGGGTCCGACGAGACGGCGAAAGCCGAAACCCGGGCCATGACGGCCTGGACGCTCGACCAGACCCTGAAGCTGATGCACCCCATCATGCCCTTCATCACAGAGGAGCTGTGGGACAAGCTGGCCGGGGAGGGCGCGCCACGCACCGAGGCGAGCCTGATCGGGGCGGCCTGGCCGGACCTGCCGGACGCCTTCATCGACGCCGGGGCGGAGGCCGAGATCGGCTGGCTGGTGGATCTGGTCACCGAAATCCGGGGCCTGAAGGCCGAGATGAATGTGGCTTCCGCCAAGCCGCCGCTGGCCTTCGTGGCGCCGGACGCGACGACGGCCGAGCGGATCGCGCGCCATCGCGGCCTGATCCTGACCCTGGCCCGCGTTTCGGAGATCTCGACGGCCGAGGCGGCGCCGGCGGGGGCGGTGACCTTCGTTTCGGGCGGGACGACGGCGGCGATCTCGCTCGCCGGTCTGATCGACGTGACCGCCGAAAGGGCGCGCCTGGGCAAGGAGATCGCCGCCTTCGACAGCGACATCGGCCATTTCAGCAAGAAGCTGGGCAACCCGAATTTCGTCGACCGGGCCGCGCCCGAGGTGGTCGAGGAGCAACGCCAGAAACTGGCCGAGGCCGAGGCCGGCAAGGCGAAGCTGCAGGCCGCCCTGGCCCGGCTGGACGCGGTGGGGTGAGCAAGACCCGGCTCGACCAGCTGCTGGTCGCGCGGGGGCTGGCGGAGAGCCGGTCGCGGGCGAAGGCGGCGATCGAGGCCGGCGGGGTGTCGGTGGACGGCGCGCCCGCCAGGGCGGCGTCGCAGGCCGTGGCGGAGGACGCCGTCTTGACCTATGCCGACGCGCACCGATGGGTCGGGCGCGGGGCCTTGAAGCTGGACCACGCCTTGACGCTTTGGCCGGTCGCGGTCGAGGGGCGGACGGTGCTGGATGTCGGAGCCTCGACCGGCGGCTTCGCGGAAGTCTGTCTCGCGCGCGGCGCGGCGCGGGTGTTCGCCGTCGATGTTGGATCGGGCCAGATGCACCCGCGCGTGGCCGCCGATCCGCGGGTGGTCAATCTGGAGCAGACCGACGCGCGGGAGCTGACGCCGGCGCTGATTCCGGAGCCGCCGTCGCTGATCGTCTGCGACGCCAGCTTCATCGGCCTGGCCAAGGTGCTGCCCGTGCCGCTGTCTCTGGCGGCGCCGGACGCTGACCTCGTCACTCTGGTGAAGCCGCAGTTCGAGGGCGCCGGGCCGGGCGGAACGAAGAAGGGGGTGGTGAAGGATCCGGCGGCGCAGCAGGCGGCGCTGAGAGCGGTCAGCGATTGGCTGGCTGGAGAGGGATGGGCGGTGCAGGCGACGACGGAAAGCCCGATCACCGGCGGGGACGGGAACGTGGAGTTTCTGTTGTGGGCGGAGAGACGCTAGCGGAGCCGACGCCCCTCCACCATCCTTCGCCTCTGCGAGGCCTTGGATGGTCCCCCTCCCCATTGCATGGGGAGCAGACAGGACGCGCGCTCAAGCAGCGAGTCGCCGCGCGACGAGCGGTAGCGCTCCCTCTGAACAAGGAAAAACCCCCGGTGGATTGCTCCACCGGGGGTCTCCGTCACGCCGCCGATCGACAGGGGGGCTGAAAAATAATCGGCGACGCAATTCTGTCAGCAGGTCTGCTGGTAGCGGGTGACGACGCGGCCGTAGCGATCACGGCTGCTGACGGCGACGGGTCGGCAGTCGCGCTCGTAGCGGTCGTTCTGCTGATACCGGTAGTCGCGGTCGTCGTAGCGATCGTCATAGCCGTACGGCTGGCTGCTGTAGCCACGGTCATCGTAGCCGTAGCGCGGCTGGTCGTAGCGGCGGTCGTCATACTGGACGTGGCCGCTGTAGCCGTTGTCGCAGTTGTTGCGAGCCGAGTCGTTGCCGACAGCCGCGCCCAGGGCGCCGCCGATCACGGCCCCAAGGGCGCTGCCCTCGGTGCGGCGGCCGCGGGCGCCCAGCTGGGACCCCAGAACGGCGCCGAATGTGGCGCCGACGGCGAGGCCGGTACCCGTACGGTTGCGTCGGTCGCTGCGGCAGTAGTCGTAGGACCGGGCGCGGTCGTCGTAGCGATAGTCGCGCTGCTGCGAATAGCCGTCGTAATAGGGCTGATCGTAGCCGTACGACTGGGGGGCGCCCTGGTAGCTGTAGGCCTGGGCCGAGGCGGTGGCGGGCGTGAGCATCAGGCCGGCGGCGGCCAGGGCGGCGGCGCCGAAGGCGGTCTTGAGGGGCAGGCGGGCGAACATCGGCTTGATCCTGACTGCAGGCCGGCGCGGGAGGTCAGCGCCTGTGGGATCAGAAATAGACGAGCGAAACTGAACGGCCTTTGATCGGGTCGTTCATCTTCGTTCAGGTTTCGCCGACCGGCCGGACGCTCTAGAAGCGGCCGATGACGGAGACGCTGACGATCAGCCGCGTGGGCGGGCAGGGCGACGGGATCGCCGAGACGCCCGACGGCCCGGTGTTCGCCCCCCTGACCCTGCCCGGCGAGGCGGTCCGGGGCGAGGTGCGCGATGGCCGGCTGGAGGCGGTCGAGATCCTCGTCGCCAGCCCGGAACGGGTCGCGCCGGTGTCGCCCCACTATGGCGACTGCGGCGGCTGCGCCTTGCAGCACTGGGCGTCGGGCCCCTATCTGGCCTGGAAGCGCGAGCAGGTGCGGCTGGCGCTGGCCCGCGAGCGGATCGAGACCGAGATCGAGGAGACCGTCGCCGTGCCGCCGGGCACGCGGCGGCGTCTGGCCCTGCACGCGCGGCGGGCCGAGGACGGACGGGTCGTCCTGGGCTTCAAGGCCCGCAAGAGCTGGCGGCTGGTCGAGGTGACCGTCTGCCCGGTCGCCGATCCCCGTCTGGTGGGCGCCTTTCCGGCCCTGGCCCGCGTGGCCGAGGCCTTCCTCGAACATCCGAAATCGGCCCCCACCCTGCATGTGACGACGACCCTCACCGGCCTGGACGTGGACGTCACGGGCGTGGAGCGACGCACCGGCGGCCTGTCCGGCGACGCCCGCATGAGAGCGATCGGGGCGGCGGCGGAGGCCGGTCTGGCGCGGCTGAGCCTGGCCGGCGAGGTGCTGATGATGGAGCGCCAGCCCAGGGTCGCCTTCGGCCCGGCCGTCGTGCCCCTGCCGCCCGGCGGCTTCCTGCAGGCCGTGCCGGAGGCTGAGGCCGCCATGGTCGAGCGCGCGGCGGCGGCGGTGAAGGGGGCGAGAAAGATCGCCGACCTGTTCTGCGGCGCCGGGACCTTCACCTTCCCGCTGGCGACCGTGGCGCCGGTTCTGGCGGCCGACGGCTCGGCGGCGGGGATCGCGGCGCTGAAGGCGGGGATCGGCTCGGGGCCTGGGATGAAGGCGATCACGGCCGAGGCGCGCGACCTGTTCCGCCGGCCGTTGGCCCCGTATGACCTGCGCGGCTGCGACGCCATTGTGCTGGACCCGCCGCGGGCGGGAGCGCTGGAGCAGACGCGGCAACTGCCGGGCACGAAGGCGAGCGTGGTGGTCGGGGTGTCGTGCAATCCGGTGACCTTCGCGCGGGACGCCCGGGTGCTGATCGACGCCGGCTTCCGGCTGGAGCGGGTGACGCCGGTGGACCAGTTCCTGTGGTCGGCGCATGTGGAGCTGGTGGGAGTATTCCGGCGATGACGATGAACGACAATCTGCCCGACGAGGACGGCGGCGGCTTTGACGCCGAGGACTGGTCCCGGCTGGTTCCCTTCACCGGGGCGGTGGCGACGCTGGACGACGTCCAGGCCCGGCGGGCCGTGTTCGCCCTGGGGGACACCGACGATCCGCGCCCGATCGTCATGGACCTGCCGCAGCCGGTGATCTGGTGGGACGAGGACGGCGAACAGGCGGCGGTGGCGGTGCAGGCCGAGACCCATCTCGGCCCGGACGGAGAGGAGATGGAGGTGCTTGGCCTGATCCTGCCCGACGGCGGCGGGGCCGTGGTGCTGATGGAGGACGTCGATCTGGTCGACGCCACCGACCCGACGTGGCGGGAGCTGGTCACCAACGCCATCGATCCGTCGGCGGCGGAGGACTAGATTCGCCTGACGGATGGGGGCTTGCCGACGACTTCGCGGATATGCGCCAGCACCTGGTTCGGCCGGGAAAGGATGTCGCCGTTGGAAAAGCGCAGAATGCGAAAGCCCTGAGAGGTCAGCCAGGCGTCACGTCTGGCGTCGTTGAATGTCCGCAGTGCATGCACGCCGCCGTCGGCCTCGATGATCAGTCGCGCGGACAGGCAGGCGAAGTCGACCACATAGAAGCCGATCGGGACCTGGCGGCGGAAGCGAAGACCTTCGAGCGCTCTGTCTCGAACCAGCGGCCAGAAGAATTCCTTCGCCCGGGTTGGCGTCGTGCGCAAAGGGCCGGGCGCGTCTGATCGTTCGTTCAGGCTGCATCGGGCAAGCCCCCATCCGATCCGCTGCGCGGCCCACCTTCCCCCGAAATGGGGTAAGGGAGGTCAAACAGGTCCCCTTGCAGTTTGGCGCTCGCCGGCACGCGGAACCGCGATTCGTCCAGAGGCCGCCGGGGGCTGTTCAGTCCATAGCGTTTGACCGCCGCCGCGAACCGCGTGGCGATGAGTTCGGCGACCGGGCCGGTTCCCTTCATGCGCTGCGACCAATCCGGGTCGTAGTCGCGGCCGCCGCGGGTCTGGCGGATCAGGGACATGACACGGGCGGCGCGGTCCGGCCGGGCGTCGGCGAGCCATTCCCGGAACAGGTCCTTGATTTCCAGCGGCAGGCGCAGGGTGACGTAGAAGGCCGAGGTGGCGCCGGCGCCGGCTGCGGCTTCGAGGATCGACTCCAGTTCGTGGTCGTTGAGGCCGGGGATGACGGGGGCGAAGCCCACCGCGACCGGGCATCCTGCGTCGGCCAGCCGGGAGATGGCTTCCAGCCGTTTTGCCGGCGTGGAAGCGCGGGGCTCCATGGCGCGGGCGAGGCCGCGATCGAGGGTCGTGATCGAGACGCAGGCCGAGGCGAGGCCATCGCGGCCCATCGGTCCGAGGATGTCGACGTCGCGGGCGATGAGGACGGACTTGGTGATGATGCTGAACGGCTGGTTGAACCGCTGCATCACCTCGAGAATCGAGCGGGTCGAGTTCAGCTCACGCTCGACCGGCTGATAGGGGTCGGTATTGCCGCCTATATGGATGCGCTTGCAGACATATCGCGGCTTGTAGAGCTCCTGCTCCAGCAGACGCGCGGCCTCGGGCTTGAAGAAGATCCGGCTCTCGAAATCCAGGCCCGGGGATAGGCCCATGAAGGCATGGGACGGACGGGCGTAGCAGTAGATGCAGCCATGTTCGCAGCCCTTGTAGGGGTTGATGGACCGGTCGAAGCCGATGTCCGGACTGGTGTTCTTCGCGATGATCGTCCGGGCATGCTCAGGCGTCAGGGTGGTGCGCAGGGGCGCGGTCTCGACATCGTCGCCGGTCCAGCCGTCATCGAAGGCCTCGACCGTCTCCGGTTCAAACCGCCCGGTCGCATTCGATCGCGCGCCTCGTCCCTTCGCCGCCTGAGCCATGAGGGGAGGATAGCTCGAAATGAGAACAAAGCAAGAACCTGTTTCATGTCAAAAAAGCCCGCCGATGAACGGCAGGCTTTCGTGAGTGGTGCGGATGAGAGGACTCGAACCTCCACGCCTCGCGGCGCTGGAACCTAAATCCAGTGCGTCTACCAGTTCCGCCACATCCGCATCGGCAGGGCTACAGCGTCTAGGCGACGCCGCAGAAAAGCGAAAGGCCCGGGATCGCTCCCGGGCCTCCGCTTGTTGATTGGCCTACCGCGCGTTCGCGCTGCTTGAGGCCGAAACTGATGCGGGGATCAGTCTTCCTTGACGTTGTCGACGTCGCCGCCCAGGGCCGCGGCCGGGCTGGACAGTTTGGTGTCCTCGGTGATGTCGATGCCCTTGGCCAGCTTGGAGTGCCAGAAGCCGTAGGCGGCGTAGATGACCGCGCCGACCGCGGCGTAGCCGCCGAGCAGCATCAGCGGCAGCGGATTGTCTTCCGCCGCGTGCTGGAACATCGGGATCAGGTTCTGGCTGGCCAGGAACAGGCAGGCCAGGATGCCCAGGACGGCGGTGAAGATGCCGCCCGGAACCTTGAACGGCCGCTCCATCTCGGGGTGTTTGACGCGCAGGAAGATGACGCTGAGGCAGACGATCGAGAAGGCGGTCGCCGTGCCCAGCGACACCAGGTCGCCGAGGATGGAGATGGGCAGGAAGGCCGCCGCGATGGCGATCAGGACGCCCAGCACGATGGTGCCGATCCAGGGGGTGCGGAACTTCGGGTGCACCACGGCGAAGGCCTTGGGCAGCAGGCCGTCGCGGGCCATGGTGTAGAAGATCCGCGTCTGGCCGTAGCACAGCACCAGCATGACCGAGGACAGGCCGGTGACGGCGCCGATCTTGATCAGGAAGCCGATCATGTTCAGCTCGCCGCCGGGGGCGGCGGCCAGCGGGATGTTGGCCCATTCCAGACCCATGCGGTCGATGGCGACGGCCACCGGCGCCGGGCTGGCCAGCTCGAGGTAGGGAACCACGCCGGTCATGACCGCGGCGACGGCCATATAGATGAGCGTGCAGACGATCAGGGCGCCGAGGATGCCGAACGGAACGTCCTTGGACGGGTTCTTGGCCTCGGCCGCGGCGGTCGAGACCGCTTCAAAGCCGACGTAGGCGAAGAAGATGATGGCCGCCCCGCGGAAGATGCCGCCGACGCCGAACTGGCCCGGCTGACCCGTCGCCTCCGGGATGAAGGGCACCCAGTTGTCGGGGTTGATGTACTGGATGCCGACCCCGATGAAGGTCAGCAGAACGACGATCTTGATGACCACGATCGCATTGTTGATGTTGGCCGATTCCGAGACGCCGAGGACCAGAAGACTGCAGACCGCGGCGATGCCGATGGCGGCGACCAGGTTGAAGGTGCCGGTCATGGGGAAGGAGGTCGAACCGGCGTCCTGCACCAGTTGCACCAGCGGGGTGGCCCACTGGGGACCCTCGCCGCCGGCGTACTGGATGGCGGGGAATATCTGCTGGCTGATGCCGAAATCGGACAGGATGGAGACGACATAGCCGGACCAGCCGACGGCGACGGTCGAGGCGGCGACGCCGTATTCCAGCACAAGCAGCCAGCCCATGATCCAGGCGAAGACTTCGCCGAGAGTGCCGTAGGCATAGGTATAGGCCGAGCCGGACACCGGCATGGTCGAGGCCAGTTCGGCGTAGCAGAGACCGGCGAGGCCGCAGGCGATGCCGGCGACCACGAAGCTGAGCATGATGGCGGGGCCCGCGTTGGCGGCGGCGACCTGACCCGTGAGGACGAAGATACCGGCGCCGATGATGGCGCCGATTCCCAGGCTCATCAGATTGAGCGGCCCCAGCGTGCGCTTCAGCTCGCTCTTGGCCGCTTCCTTCTGGATCTGGGCTACGGATTTCTTGAGGAACAGGCGGTTCCCCTTGGGCCTAAGGCCTTCTGCGGACATCGAGTGTCGCCCCCTGATACACGGCTGACCCTCCCCGGGCCGCCTTCAATGGCGCGGACGCTAGCGGCGCATCGTCCCGCTGGCAACGCGGTTTCCGAAGGGTGAAGAACTGACGACGCTTTCGTGAAGCGGCGGGTTGCGTCTAGAGCCTTGGGCGATGCTGCCGATACACGCCGTTCTCGCACCGCTGAAGGCCGCCCTCGCGGCCGGCAACGTCGCCGTGCTGGCTGCGCCGCCTGGCGCGGGCAAGACGACCGTCGTGCCGCTGGCGCTGCTGGGAGAGCCGTGGCTGGGCGACGGCAAGGTGCTGGTGCTGGAGCCGCGGCGGCTGGCGGCGCGGGCGGCGGCGGAGCGGATGGCGGCCACCCTGGGGGAGGCGAGCGGGGACACGGTCGGCTATCGCACGCGGCTGCAGAGCCGCATCGGTCCGAAGACACGGATCGAGGTGATCACCGAGGGCGTCTTCACCCGGATGATTCTCGACGATCCCGGACTGGAGGGCGTCGGAGCCGTCCTGTTCGACGAGTTCCACGAGCGGTCGCTCGATGCGGATCTGGGTCTTGCGCTGGCGCGGGAGACACAGGGCCTGCTGCGCGAGGATCTGCGTCTGCTCGTCATGTCGGCGACGCTGGATATCGCCGGGGTGTCGCAACTGTTGGCCGGGGCCCCGGTGGTCGAGGCGGAAGGCCGGATGTTCCCGGTCGAGACGCGCTATCTGGAGCGCAGTCCGGTCGAGCGGATCGAGGATGCGGCGACCCGGGCGATCCTTCAGGCGCTGGGAGAGGAAGACGGGTCGCTCCTTACCTTCCTGCCGGGCCAGGGCGAGATCCACCGCACGGCGCAGCGGTTGGCCGAACGGCTGCGGACTCCCGCCGTCGACGTCGTCCCCCTGTACGGCGCCCTGGACCGGGAGACGCAGGACCGCGCCATCCAGCCGGCCGCGCCCGGGCGGCGCAAGGTGGTGCTGGCCACGTCCGTCGCCGAGACCAGCCTGACCATCGAAGGCGTGCGGGTGGTGATCGACGCCGGCCTGTCGCGCGTGCCGAGATTCGAGCCGTCCAGCGGCCTCACACGGCTCGCCACGGTGCGGGTCAGCCGTTCGTCGGCTGAGCAGCGCCGCGGCCGGGCAGGACGGACGGAACCGGGCGTCTGCTACCGGCTGTGGGACGAGGCGGCCACGCGCGGACTGGTTCCGCACCAGCGGCCGGAGATACTGGAGGCCGACCTGACCGGCTTCGCCCTCGATCTGGCGCGATGGGGCGCGCGGACGACCGATACGCTGGCCCTGCTGGACCAACCGCCCGCGGGGGCGTTCGCCGAGGCGCGCAAGGTGCTGGAAAGGCTGGGCGCTCTGGACGGGGCGGGCGCCCTGACAGCGCACGGGCGGCGGTTGACGCGAATTCCCCTGCCGCCGCGTCTGGCTCACATGGTCGCCGCGGCCAGTGATGCGGGAGACGCCGCCCTCGGAGCCCGCATCGCGGCGGTGCTGAGCGAGCCCGGTCTGGGCGGGACAGACGTCGACCTCCGGGACCGGTTGCACGGGCTGGCGCGCGACCGGTCGCCAAGGGCGCGGGATGCGCAGAAGCTGACCGAACGCTGGGCGCGCGCAGCGGGGGGCGGGCAGGGGCGTGAGGCCGATCCGGGAGCCCTGCTGGTCGAGGCCTTTCCCGAGCGGGCGGCCAAGGCCCGCGGCAAGCCCGGCGAAGTGTTGCTGGCGTCGGGACGCGGGGCCTTCCTGGATCCGACCGACCCTTTGGCGCGGGAACCGTGGCTGGCGGTGGCGGAACTGGGCGGCGGGGACGCCCGCGACCGGATCCGGCTGGCGGTTCCGGTCGATCCGGCGGCGCTGGAGCACCGGATCACGGTCGAGGAGCGGCTGGCGCGGGAGCCTTCGGGTCGGATGACGCTGCGCCGCGTCCGCCGCATCGGGGCGATCATTGTGGACGAGAAGATCGTCGGCGCGCCGGACCGCGCGGCGGTGACCGCGGCGCTGCGCCTGGAAGTCGAACGGGCCGGGCTGGCGGGTCTTCGCTGGGGCGAGCGGGCGAGCGGGTTGCGGGCGCGGCTGGCGTTCCTGGCCGGGCTGGACGCCGGCTGGCCGGATGTGTCGGACGAGGGTCTGATGGCGGCCCGCGGAACATGGCTGTGGCCGCTGCTGGACACGGTGGAGGGGCTGGAGAAGATCGGGGATGCGGCCCTGGAGGCGGCGTTGCGGACCCTGATCCCGTGGGACCGGCAACGGGCGCTTGAGGCGCTCGCCCCCGCGCGGCTGACGACGCCGCTGGGTTCGTCGGCCATAGACTATGCGGCCGAGGGCGGGCCGCGGGTGGATATCCGGGTGCAGGAACTGTTCGGGACGACCAGCCATCCGGCCGTGGGCGGCGGGCGGGTTCCCCTGACCCTGGCCCTGCTTTCGCCGGCGCGGCGCCCGGTGCAGGTCACGAAGGACCTGCCAGGCTTCTGGGCCGGGAGTTGGGCCGCGGTGCGCAGCGAGATGCGCGGCCGCTATCCGCGGCATCCGTGGCCGGAGGACCCGACGAAGGCGGAGGCGACCAGCCGGGCCAAGCCGCGCGGAACCTAGGGCGCGCCGTTCAGGAGGCGGCCGTAGCTGTCGACCAGGCTGGCGTAGGTGGGCACGAAACTGACGCTGGCGGGACTGTCGCCGATGGCCACCGGCGCCTTGATCTCGAAATGCAGATGGATGGTGGTGGCGGCGCCGCCGAAGTCCGCCGAGACCTTGCCGAGATGCTGGCCGCGGTCGACGTTGCGGGAGGCGGGGGTGGGGAACAGGGCGTTCACCCCCGCCATGTCCATGTGCAGATACCGGTAGATGCGTCCGGAATCGCCCAGCAGGGTGACGGTGTAGCTGCCGATCGAGGTGATGCGGCCGCTTTCCGCCGCGACGATCCAGTGGACCTTTTTCTCGCAGGTGGCCGGGCGGATGTCCTGGCCCTGATGGCCCTTGCCGGCGGGGCACATGCCATTGGTCCAGGAGCGGGTCTCGCAGAAATTGTCGCGCCACGGATAGGCGTAATTCCGGGAATCGCACTGGCCGCCCGGACCCGGCGCCGCGAAGCCTCCGTAACCGTAGACCTGCGAGTTGGCGTAGGCGGGCCCGGCCTCCATCGGGAACCGCATGCCGGCGGCCCAGATGGTGGCGTCGGTCGCGCCCGCGCCCGAGCCGGGGGGCAGGGCGCCGCCGGGGTCGTGCGGCCAGGTGACGGGCGCGGGGGCGGGCGGGGGCTCGGGCTCGACCGGCGCCAGGACCGACGGCGGCTCCCCGGCGGGCGGCGTTTCGGGTCCCCCCGGGGCCGGCGCGGCCGGTTCAGGCCCCGACCCCGCAGAGACCGGTTCGAGGCTGCAGCCGGTCGGGGAACAGGCGGTGAGCAGGAGGAGAGAGGCGAGCGTCACGGCGCGCCTCATGACCCGCCTCCGCCGATCAGTCGCAGGGTGGAGGCGAAAGCCACGGCGTCCGCCTCTGCGCAGCCGGCTGCAGCGGGGCCCTCGCAGATGAAGCTGACATTATAGGCGGCTCCGAAGCGGTTGAAGCCGACGTCGACACCGTATTCCGTGCGCTCGGTGCGGACATTGGTCAGGCCTTCGGTGCGGGCCTGGGCGGCGGCGCGCGTGGCCTGTGCGGGAATGCGGGCGGGCTGGACCCGCGGGCCTGACCGGACCGATCCCGCGGCGACAGTCCCCCGTCCGGCGGCCGGCGTCGGCGCCGGGTTTGGCGCGGCCGGGGCGATCGGCGACCGGAACGCCTTGGTGGCTCCATAGACCTCGATGATCTGCGTTCCGCGCTGAACCGTGATCATATAGTGGCGGTCGCCGGTATAGATGTGGGCCGTCCTCAGCAGGGCCGGGTCCGCCGGCGCCAGAACCGGAACGGGCGAGGCGTCGACAAGGGCGAGGAAGCGCACGGCGGCCGGATCCTGTCCCAGCACGCCGCGCAGCCGGCCCGCCGCCGGATCCTGCCGGGCATTCGCCAGGGCCGCATTGTCGGCGCGGGAACGGGGCAAGTCGGTCTGGGCGGCCGCGACCGGCGACGGCGGCGGCTGTTGCGAGGTGGCGACGCCGGCGATGGCGGCCGCAAGGATGACGCAGCCGACAACGGCCCCGGTCCGGATGGTCATGACTGGATCCTCCCGGGCATGACATATAGCGGCGTTATCCGACCGAGGCGAGCGGGTTCGTCACGCCCCGCTTGCATTCTGCACCCAAGCCGCCTAGAAGCCCGCCCACTTCACACGCAGGCGTGGCGCTGACGGGGAGAAATCCCGTCCGCTCCGTTCCGAGGGCCTTTTGGGCCTTTACCCGTCTGCGGCGGATCAATCGGATAAAGGACTACCCTCATGGCTCTGCCTGAATTCTCCATGCGTTCGCTGCTCGAAGCCGGCGCCCATTTCGGCCACCAGACGCACCGGTGGAACCCGAAGATGGAGCGCTACATCTTCGGCTCGCGCTCGAACA